>Ga0268255_10000946_pt1 | contig 18172 bp, 16 predicted proteins | sample AgamicOrMarz_FD_200256 | JGI IMG/M metagenome (GOLD analysis project Ga0268255, IMG submission 200256) | Agave microbial communities from Guanajuato, Mexico - Or.Ma.rz (v2) (version 3) | ecosystem: Host-associated > Plants > Phyllosphere > Phylloplane/Leaf | place: Guanajuato, Mexico...
CCACTGCGACCAATACGGCCGCATCAAAGTGCAATTCCACTGGGACCGCGAAGGCCTGGCCGACGACAAAACCAGCTGCTGGCTGCGCGTCTCCAGCTCCTGGGCCGGCGACCGCTACGGCGCCATCTCCATCCCGCGCATCGGCATGGAAGTCCTCGTCACCTTCCTCGAAGGCGACCCCGACCAACCGCTGGTGACCGGCTGCCTGTACCACAAGGAAAACCCGGTGCCGTACGCACTGCCGGCGAACAAGACTCGCAGCGTGTTCAAAACGCTTAGCTCACCGGGTGGCGGTGGGTACAACGAACTGCGCATCGAAGACAAGAAAGGCGCGGAGCAGATCTACATTCATGCGCAGCGTGACTGGGATGAGAACGTTGAGCACGACCAGAAGATTCGGGTCGGCAATGAACGTCATGACACGGTGGTGAAGAACACTTACACCGAGCTGAAGGCTGAAGAACACCGCACCACGATCTCCGACCGCAAGATCGAAGCGAAGCTGGATGATCACCTGACGGTTGGGAAGAACCAGCATGTGAAGCTGGGGACTGCGCAACTGACCAGTGTGGGGAAAGAGATACACCTCAAGGCTGGGGACAAGATCGTTATTGAGGCGGGGGCGGAGCTGACCATTCTTGGGGGTGGGAGCTTTATCAAGCTGGATGGCGGTGGAGTGACGGTGGTTGGGCCGGTGATCAAGATCAATGCGGGTGGTTCTGCGGGATCGGGGACTGGCATCGGGATTAAACCGCCGGTGCTGCCGGGGGCGGCGGATAAGGATAAAGCGGGGAGTTTGATGGATCAGGCGTTGTTGAATGCGCCGCCTGAGAAGGTTAAGCCGAAGGCTTTTTTTGTGTTTTCTGAGTGATTAGTGTCGTGATGACAACAAACAGGTACGTAAGGCAGATGAAGTGGTTTTCGATTGTTTTGTTGAGCTGGGGGATGACTTCGGGGGCCTTTGCCTCTTCGTCCAGCACCGCCCAATGCCCAAGCGGCAATTTTGCTGATTTCGTAAAAGTTTTTGCATCTGAGCCAGAGACACAGAAAGCGTTTATTGCGTCTCCTCTGAAGCATGTTCACGTGATAGCTGATGGGAAAATACCGAAGGTTGTCGAACGGAGCTTGGGCTCGATTTCCGCCGATGAGTTGAAGGTGCTGCTTCCGGAAAATGCTGCCAAATCAGGTCTCACTATTGAAACCCAGGAGCCTGACAGGGTGGTCGTCCGTGATGAGGCGGGCCATTTTTTGAAGATTTTCGTTTTTAAACACAGTGATTGCTGGGCTCTGACTCGAGTGGAGGACTGGGCAATCGATGCGGTGATGGAAGAGATCACTCAGTCTGAGAAACTAACGCCCGGTGAGGTAGAACTCAAAAAAGGCGTCATATTTGACAGGCTGGTCAATAAAGCGTCTCCCGAATCAGGAATCTATTTATACGCCGCGGCATTGGATAGCTATTTAGATGGTGCCCGGAAGGGTTCGGCGCAAGCAGCATTTGCTGCTGCGGGAATCAGTCTTTCTGGGCAGGCGCCACGCTTGGAGAATTCCAGAATCGTGGCGTTATTGATTCAAGCTTCAGAGCAAGTGCCGGATGCCGGCTTGACTCTCGCAGATTTTTATTGCGATGAAGGTGAATACGACGAAAGTCACGGTTGTATTAATCCCAGAGAATCAATAGCGACATTGGAGCGTGCCGCCCGCCTAGGTTCGACTAACGCACTGATTCGATTAGGTGAAGTGTACGAAGCGGGAGCCCTCGTAGCGGCTGACTTGCCACGCGCGATGGCGTGTTACCGCAATATTCAGAAAACCGATCCTAAGACGGCTGTCGCTTTGGTTGAGCGCTTGGCAGTCCGAGGCGTCGTCAGCGATAACTCTATTCAATGTTTTGAAGCAGGAAGCTTTTGATGAGCACAGGACTACTTGAACAAAGGCAGCAATATCGCACTGGTTACGAGTACGGCCCTTTCAAGGGCGAGACTGACCATGATAACGATGGCAAGAAGGAAATCGACTGCTCCGGGCTTCTGTATCGAATGCTGAAGGATGCGGGGTATACGATCCCTTACCTCACAACATCAGGGTTGAATACCGACACTACTTATTTTGATGTGATCCCGCTTGCGGAAGTACAGCCTGGCGATATTGCGCTGTGGATAAACTTTCATGGACACACGGGGGTCATCGAAGACATCTCTGGGGCGCCTGTTCGAAATAGGGGAAATTTTTTCGGTTCACAGTCTTCAAGTGGACCGAAATCTGCCAAATATGGGGCGGGTAGTGGTTACTGGCCAATGCCTGAAAAGTTTTTACGCCCGAAGCCCCAATTCAGAGGCGCACAACCAGCCCCCGCACCCACTCCTGCGCCGGCCCCTGCACCGGCAGGCCCAGCTCCGCTGATGAGTTTCCAATATCCATTCAGAAAAGCTGACGGTAAGCAGTTTTCTGATGCGGATGAGATTTACAAGGCTCTCGAAAACGAGAGTGCCGGGCATTATTTGCTTGGCAGCAACAAGTTCTGGCACGGTGGCATTCACATCAGCAATGCCAGCGCTCCTCAATGCATTTTGAATGAACCGATTCGCTGCATGGCCGACGGCGAGGTCGTGGCATATCGTCTTAATGAAGATTATTTGGAGTCGACCTTCGGTGAAGCCGAGAAAAAACTGAAGTATTCAAACTCGTTTTGTCTGGTTCGGCATGAATACAAATCGGCGCCGAATCCGGAGGAGGGACCTAACAAGGGTAAACAAAATAAGCTGACCTTTTTTAGCCTGTATATGCATTTGCTGCCTTTCAAACGCTACCCCTTGTCCGACAGCGAAATACCAAAAACCAAAGTGACCATGAAGGTTAGCGACTTCAAGGCTTACGATGACTTTCCCGCAACCAGCAGCGTTCAGGATGTAGGGAAGTTGTTCGCCGGTACCAAACTCGAGATCCTTGAACAGAAAGATGTGGACAACCTCACCTACGCGAAAGGGAAAATCCTTTCTGGTAGCGTGAAGAAAAACTCCCATAAGGTCCGGGAAGTCGGGCAAGAAGTGTGGTTCGTATATTTAAAAGATGGAGAGCCCTACAAAAACTCGAGACCTGCTCGTATATGGCTGGCAGACCCGATCCCGGAGCGAACCAAACCGAAATACTGGCAGGGTAAGGTAAAGGGCACTGCAGTCAAAAAGCTGGATCTGTATCAGGATCCAGCCGCACCGCAAAATGGCCAGCCTGCAGGCGCTAGAATGGGAACGATGCAGCTCACACAGGGTAGTGTCGTTGAGTTTGATAGCAAGGACGTTTTGAACCTCAGCATCTCTGGGGCGACTCGCCGAATGGCGAAATGCACCAGCAGTGGCAGCTTGGCTGGGGCGGGAAACCTTCCTCCCAGCTTCTGGGCAATTGTGGAGAATGAATCCGTTGTTTGGGATGTAACCCCTGCCAGCTTTGATTCGGTTGTATCAGCCAGCACTGGAATCAAGGCCGGTGACCCGATAGGGTATCTCGGATTGACTGACAATCTGACGGGTGAAGATGGAAATGTTACGAGCAAATATCAAGCACATATAGAGATTTTTACTGACGAGGCTACCGTCAAAGAGTTTCTGGAAAACACAGCTGGTTTAAAGATCGGCAAACAATACCTACATCTTGTCGCGGGCTCCGAGCTGAAGAAAGAGTCTCCTGCCACAGGGAATATCACACTCTCAAGAAACCACGCTGTCGACTTGGGTAAGGCGCCAGTTGTTAAGGTAGGGAATGAAGACTATTACCAGGTTAATTTAGTCGACGACGGAGTTGCAGTCAGTGGTCTGATGGGGAAAACGCTGGGAGCCGTAATTACTCAGCACGATTGGCAAAAGCTCGGTTTCCAAATTGTCGAAGAGACTAACGAAACTGCTGATGGCTTTCTTGATCCTCAGGACACTCCAAAATTTTTTAAAGATCTTTTTGCCAAGATCGATACTAACCAAGACGGTAATGTTGACGCGGCAGAACTCGTCGAAGCCCTTAAGAGTAATGAAAAGAGAGACGAATGGACGAAGCTTGTTGCATATCATCCGACTGAATGGAAGGAGACGGCAGATGCCGCTAAGTGGCTAAAGCTTGATGAGTTGCTGGAGTCGTCCCCTAAAACCCTGAAGCATGAAAAGGAACGTATCAGCAAATACGTTTTTTGGAACGAGCTGTCTGGAAAAGCGGCGATGGCAACTAGCAAGATCTGGCACTTTCATCCGGTAGCCTTCATTGACAACTTCCTAGGTGCTGGATGTTGTGAATTGAATCTTGATAATTTCAAAAGGATCTTTGGTGGCGCCCCTCTTTTTACCGCCCCGAATATGCCGGCTGGATGTGACGCCCATAACGTCGATCCGCAAAAATTCATTCTGTTGCTTAACGCTGCCTTCAAAGCAAATGGTTTTGATAAGTGCATTCATAAGGCGCATTTCCTAGCGCAGTGCTATCACGAAAGTGACCATTTCAGAACCACAAAGGAATATGCTAGTGGTAACGACTACGACCTGAGCGTCCATCCCGCAAGTGTGTGTATTACCGAAGGGCAGGACAGCCGCACTTGCAAGCGCCACCACCAGATCATGCAGGAAGGTAACACCGCTATTGGCGATGGTCCGAAGTATAAAGGTAAGGGGCTAATTCAGATTACGTGGAAGAGTGCTTATCAAAAATATAAGCAGCATAGCGGCGTAGATTGCGTGGCAAATCCAGAAATCCTCTCACAAAGTATTGAACACGCAGTCAACGTGTCTTTCTGGTTTTGGACAATTTTCAAAGGCGAGAGCTTAAATAAGAAAATCGACCGCTTTTATCAGGAGCTTAATGCGCAAGGCAATCTCACAATAGAGCAAATCGATGATGAGGTGGTAAGGAAGGTAACCAAGGTAGTTAATGGTGGATCTAACCATCTCGCTGAAAGACAGGCGTTATTCAAAAAGATAAAAGGGGAGTTGAAATGAAGATCTCTGCGAGATTTCTTTTTTGCATCGTTTGTTTATCCGTGGCGGCGCAAGCGAGTTTTAAGACCGTTATGCTTGAGCCTGAGAGCGAAATATCATTACCGGTCACCTGCCAAGGCTCCGACAGTAGAGTTCAGCTTAAGGATGATCAAGTGACCGTCATTAGTGCGTCTGGTCGATCCTATAGTCTGAATCTTGATGAGCAGTCGGAAGGACTGCCGATCATGATAGGCTCGAGTGGAGAGGCGGGTAAATGCGTGCTTGCAATCAAGTATGCTGAAAATGATGTGAATGAAAGTTTTTCTTTATTTGTTTTCGATGATCAATCGGGAAAATACAAAAAATCGGCCATTTCCACTATCACCAATCCTGAGTTCTCTGCTGGGAAAATTTCGAGCAATTACCGAGACGGCCCGGTCACTCATAACGATACTCTGTGTTTTTCTGTAAAGAGGAACGACTATTATGTTTGCGAAGCACGAGAGCAATTCGCTGAAAGTATAGAGAAGAAACAAACGTGTGATGAATCTTCATGCTCTGAGTCGGAGATCGTCAGGGAGAGTGGGGCTGATCCTGTCAGCGCTGTTTTAGTTTCCGAAAAAACGTATTTATTAAACAGGAATGATGACCTCACCTTCTCGCAACGAAAGGCCTATCTGGTGAGGGGGGATAAAGTGTTGTTGAGTGATTATTATAAGAGTGATGGCGGGATGTATTACAAAATCACTTACGAAGGTAAGGCTAAGGCCATTGGTTGGGTGCCCGAAAGTTCGCTAAAGATTGATCGTTAGTAAGAGTTTTAGGGGTGAGGATAGCAAAGTCGAATTTTGTTTTCCTCATCCTAAGCGGGAATAAATATATAGCGCTATCGTCATTTTTTCGTGAGCCTCTGCGAGCCAGGGTACTATTTTTTCGTATATCTGACATTTCCATTCTTCCTTTGAAACGCCAAAGGGCGGCGGTCTTATTATTGAATTTAATCAAGAAGTCATTTGTATGGCCCGTTTCCTCATACCGGTATTAGCTCTTTTTTGGCGAACTCCAGCAGCGCACAAGATGCCGACTATCTTCAGGGTCAGGTGGTACAGGGCCGTTTAAAACTAATGTTATAAAAGGGCATGAGTTATCGTTCCGGCAGACGAGGAGCGAGGAGTTTCCGGTTTCTTTGGTTTTTGATGTTGAAGTCGACGGTAAAAAAACAGGAGTCTTGTCGATAAGTACGATGTGGCTGGGTCAGATCCAAAAATTAAGTCGATTTTCTTTTATCCAGTTAGGGGTAGGAAAAATGTGCTTGTTTTGGTTTCGTGGGAAATTACGAGCAGAGGAATTGGAACATATGGGACCCTTTATCAAGTTTACGGGTATGAAAAAAGTGCGGACAATAAATTGGTTGTGAATAAGCGTGTCAGGTTTGATAAAAACTTGAGTGGGGTGGAAGGATATCAACAGGGTGAAGAGCAACCTTATGTTAATGCAGGGTTAATAAAATCTTATATCAAAAAAGAATAAATGGCGCTAAGTAGCGATGGCTGCCAATGGTTTGCCTTTAACAGGACAGACCACGCTTTATTATGCGCGAACGTGGTTTGGCCCCGGCTCGCCAAGCACAAAGCCTGAATGACTCAAGGATGAACACAGTGAACCGTTTTGTTTTTACCCTGCTGGCCGTGCTGCTGCCGGCTTCAGCTGCCTATGCGCAGGACGACTGCAGCCATGTCACCTCAAGCCTGGAAATGGTGCCCTGCTCGGAGGCGGCAAAGAAGGCTGCTGATACGCAGTTGAATGTCAGCTACAAGCAGTTGATGTCGCGACTTGGGTCTGACTATCGAGCAGATCCGGCATTGGGTGCGGAATACGCAGCGAAGGTTAAAGAGTCGCAACGTGCGTGGTTGAAGTTGCGCGATGCGAACTGCCCGTTGGAGGCGTTCGAGATCGAGACGGGAATGCCGGCGCATGTGGTCGCCGTTAACTCGTGCATCGCCAGAATGAGTCGCGAGCGCTCGGCGTATCTGGACAAGATTGTCCCTGCGCTTGCATCCGACAAGAGCGCTTCGACGTCGCCAATCAGCGATAACTGTCCCTCGGAGGAGTTCGCGCCTTTCCTGACGGCGTTTTCCGCTAACAGCGAATCACAACGCCGCCTCACTGCGATGACGGTTAAGTCGCTGGTTTTGAAACCGGTGACGGGGAAGGATCGAATGACCTTTGAGCCTTCGACCTCGGGTGCCAGTGGAACAACGTTCACCTATCCGCTGATGGCTGCAATCACACCCGGCAAAACACCTGGAGTTGAAATCCAAGAGGTCGACGACAGTCACGTCAACGTCGTGGATAAGCGAGCGGGCAACAGCAATGTGAAAATCTTCAACTTCTCTCGCCAGGCGTGCTGGGTGCTAGAGGGTATAGAGGACTGGTCGATCAGTGAGAAGGATTTGGTCGCAACACGTAACCCCGGAATGAGCCGCGCTGAAAATTTCTGTGAACAACGTGCTGAAGCTTTAGGAGGGCTGGGATTTCTTGAGCAATATCCGCTGACAGCGGAATTGATTGAGGCGTCTCTGGAAAATTATGTATGTGCCGCGGAGTCGGGTGATGCACAGGCGAGCCTGTCGGCGGCACGCCTGAGTCTTTCGCAAATGGCATCTCAGTTGGAAACCCCTAAGGTTGAGGCTTTGTTCAAAGCGGCTTCGAAAATACCGAGCGGCGCGTTGGCCTATGCCACGTTTTTCTGCATCGGAAACTCCACCGACTATAACGGTCCTTGCCTTCATCCCAAGCAGGCAGAGGAGCAGGTCATCCGCGCCATTGAGATGGGTTCAACGGACGCTATGGTTTATCTGGCTTCTACGTTCGAGGCTGGAGAGTTGGGAACAAAAGATCTGTCACGCGCACTGGCTTGTTATCAGATGGCGGCGGATAAAGATGAGCCCCGCGCGATTGAGCAGTTAAAACGTCTGGACTCGCATGGCCCGGAGCCAATCAAGGCCAGTCACTGTATTTGAAACCGGATCATGCTTGATGCTTTTTCGCACGCATAGAGCCTGAATGGGACAGGGTAAAACGTTTAATTTTCGAGCATCAGACACATCCGGTTTTCATTTAAACTCCCCACCCCCAAGGAACGCGCTCAGGCCACGGAATGCCAGCCTCTTCTTCCTCGCTTCGCCCAGCGTTGGTGCTCTGGCTATACGCCGCTGCGATCACGCATATCCTCGCCGGTCTTACCCTGACCTGGGCCGGTGACTCCGGCTTGCTCGATGGCTACCTGCAAGTCCTCGAACTGTCGTTCTGGGGTGCCGATGCGGTTCCCACCGCCGGCCACGAACAACAAGTCTGGTGGCTCGCGCTGTTCGGCGCGACGTTGCAAAGTTATTCGCTGTACATGCTCGCGCTGGTGCATCTGGGCAATCGCTTGAAAATCCCGGCAGTGTGGGGCTGGTTGATCGCCGGCATCCTGTTATGGGCGCCGCAAGACATGTGGCTCTCGGCGCAACAACAGGTCTGGTCGCACGTGTGGCTCGATGGTTTTGCTCTGTTGGTGTTGTTGCCGCCGCTGTTTTGGCTGTACAGACATGACTGTCAAGGGAAGGAGTAACAGCGTGAAAGTATTTTCGATTCTTCTCGGTTGCTTGCTCTCTGCTGCTTCATCCGCATTGTTTGCTGGAGAAGCGTGCAACCCAGACAGTTTGTCCAACCCGGACTTGATCACCTGCGGCCAGCAAACCTTCAAGAAAGTCGATGGTGTCTTGAACGAGCAATACAAAAAAGCGCTGTCGACTCTGGCTCCTGCGGAGCAAAGCCACCTGAGAGATGTGCAAAAGAACTGGGTGCGCTTCAAAGAGTCGTTTTGCGAAGAGCTTTATCAAGCTGCGTTGCCGGGTGCTGAGGCGCCAATCGAGAGGCTTGGGTGTCTGGCGCAGACGACCAATGCTCGGCTGGGAGAGTTGATCGCTCTACAGACGGGTTTACTGCTGGATGGTTTTTACAAAGCGGCATCCGCGATTGCAGGGAAGGATCGTGAGAGAAATTTAGCGGCCTCAATCGAGCGGCTGGGAGGGGATCAATTCGATGATCCGCTTTGGAAGAAGTACGCAGAAGGGCACTGCCAGATGGCTAGCCGTCTGTTGCGTGAAGACGTCGCCTACTGCGTGGTGAGGATGCGCTTTCAATTACCCATGAACCGCTAAAGGAATGTTCGGTTTGAAATTCTCGTCTGCATTGTTTTCCGCGATGCTCGTTTTCGTTCCTCTGGCGGCTCATAGCGAGGTCACGACCGAGGTTTTTTGCTTCCGCTCCTACGAAGGCAAACCTATAAATTTTGAATTCAGAACCTATTACGATTCTGTCGCCAAATGGAGCGGTGCTGGCGTCAAGTACAGCAAGTCGAAAAAGGCTATCGGGCTGGTTCATCGCAGTACTGAACAAGAAGAACTCGTGTATGGCCGGCCTTACCAGTACACGACAACTTGGGTTGAAGTAGTTGATGGTGCACTGACAGGTGAGTATCAGATGGTCACTCAGGGTGGCCGGGTTGATGCGATGTCGTATACGAATTACAAATCTGCGAAGAAGTATTCGTTTGAAAACGATTACAACGTGGATTCGAAGCCTGAAACAGGTTGCCAGTGGTGAGACAGGGAATACTCACGTTGGGAGGCTTAACGCCCGTTTTTTCATATTCAATCAGGCTCTTGAATCATCAGCGGGGAGGCGAGTTGAAAAGATTAGCTTTGGTCGCGTTATTGCTGTGCTCTTTCTCTGTGGCTGCGGGGCCAATGTTCCCGTCCCTTAAGTCCTGCATGGACGCGGACAGCGGCTGTGCGTTGGCGTTGAAAGAAAACCTTCTAGTGGACGCAAAATCCGGGCAACGTCTCTCCGACGAGGCGGAATCGGCCGGAGCAATGAGTGGTTTCTGGCTGTATCGAGATGGCGAGCGTTACATTCTGGAGAACGAAAACTACTCTCAGGCAAAGACGCGTCGTTGGCTGGTTTTTACTTACAACGGCGGAAAAGTAGTACTCGATGGCGCCTATATTTTTTCAATAGACGTTAATCCGGAGACTGGTCCCTACTGGCACGGTTACGACTGCCGGGGTGATGCTCAGCCGTTGGCAGTACCCACAAAAGAACCCTTCAGTGACGTCGCTTTGGAGGCGTTGTGCGGTGGCGCTGAAGGTTGGGTCGTCTCAGGAAAAGATAAGGCAGTGCCCGTTTCAGCCAAGGGGCTGGCTGTCAGTGTTCCCGTTTACCACGCTCGCAACCGTGATGGTTCCGCGACGTACCTGTTTACTGAAAGCGATGTTCCGGATCTTTCGAAGCTGGTGTGTTTGTCCAATTGCGCCGATGTCACTCAAATATCAGAACGCGTCTCGCAAGAAACAGCGCCATTGAAGGGCAGGCAGGATGCAACGTTGTGTTCGGATGATGAAGACATTTACTTCAGTTGCCCGTTGGAGGGTGGTAAGACGGTTTCCGTTTGTGCACGGGGAAACAATAAGCCCACGGCCGGTTTTGTTCAGTACCGTTACGGCGTGCCGAGCAAAATAGAGATGATCTATCCGAAGGCGGCTTTGCCACCCAAGGGCAAATTCTTTGTCGTGAACGCTTCTGAAGGCAGCGTGAACTTGAACATCATCAGGTTCAAAAACGGTGCTTATACCTACCTCGTTAATCAAGCCTTTCTGAGTTATCTGACGGTGCTCAAGGACGACAAGGCGGTGTTCCGGCAGTATTGCGGTGAGGGAGGGAATGCCTACATAAACCGGGCGGCGCTCCGGGGGTTGGAAGCGCGCCCAAAAAGCGCAGAGGACTTTCGCTAGTTTTTGTTATCGAGATTTCGAAAGGGGACTTAACGTCCCCCTTTTTTCATCCGCAAATCCCGCTATGGCTTCGCCGCCGCGCTCTTCACCTCAATATGATCAAGCGTCCCTTCCACCATCAATCGCACCCCGTCCGCCATCCTGCTCAGGGCCAGTGCCACAGAACGGCGTGAGCCGTGGAGGTCGTCGGCGAGGTCGCAGGCGATGACGCTGATGGACAGGAGGTCTTCGGAGGCGTTGGCCATGAGGGCTTCGGCGTCGGTGCCGGGGGAGAGTTTGAAGAGGCCGGTTTCGCGCTTGGGGTGCGGTTCGGTGGGCGGTTTGAAGTGGTGGTCGAGGGCGCGTTCGGCGACTTCGTGGAATTTCTTCGAATTGGAGGATTCGTAGGGCGAGGTTGCTTCGGCGCTGAATGTTTCATCGGTCATCGGTGTAAATCCTGAGCAGTTAATTGATTTCCCCGAATTCGGACTTGCACATCCGGCCACCGATTTTGCGGCGACCCACAGAGCCTATCCCCACCGCACCAACTCGCCTAGTTCATGGACAGCACCGCACTTCGCAGGAAATTTCCCATAGATTCGCGGGCCGGAAGATCAAAAGATCGCAGGCTTCTCCAGCTCCTACAGGGATGTGTTTCAACAGGTGTAGGAAAGGTGAGTGGTGAGACGCGGAGCGTCTTGGGATGCATTCCCACGCGGAGCGGGGGAACGATCAGTGGGCGAGCGCTGAATCGTGACTTGGTGGTCATCGTGCGGGAAATGGTCTGCATCCTCTTCCAACAGTGTCAGATACTGGCGTTATCGTCCGAATCCCTTACACTGCCCCGGCCGTTCATTTTCCTTTTGAGGCTGTGCGCATGAAATTTCGTTTTCTCCTGTGGATGATGGGTTTGTTGATGGGTAAGGCCAGCCGGACCAATCCTGCGTTCCAGCAGCAGCTGGGTGACAAGGATCTGGTGTTTCAGTTGCAGACGCTGGATGGGAAAGTGGCGCGGCATTTCGTGGTCAAGGATCAGCGCATCACCAGCAAGTCTGGGGTGGTGGCAGAACCGGCGTTTGCGATTGCTTTTAAAGATGCCGGTTATGGCTTTGCGACGATGCAGGCGAAGAACAAGCAGTTGGCGTTTATGCAGGGGATTCAGGACAAGTCGATTCAACTGAAGGGGAATCCGGCGCTGGTGATGTGGTTTCAGGGGTTGATGAAGTATTTGGTGCCGAGGAAGGCTAAGCCTAAGGCTTGAGCCTTTGGTGACGCGGAGCGTCACGGGATGCATTCCCACGCGGAGCGTGGGAACGATCAGGGGCGGTCTGGTAGACCGAGTTGGATTCTTCGCGAGCAGGCTCGCTCCCACAGGGATTTGGTGATCCTTGGGGAGCGGGCCTGTTTCGTTTTAGGCCTGGCTGAACTGCGATGCCAGTTCGCGCAGCAGCACTTCAGCCTCAAGCACTTTGCTGACGACATCGTTGGCCTTGTCGCGGCTCAGGCCGACGCGTTCAAGCAGGGCATCCGGAATATCTTCATCCGGCCCGGAGCCAATCCCGCGGCTACGCAGCAGGCGCACGGCCAGGCAGACGAGGTTAGGGTATTCGGCGTAGGCGCCGTCGTAGCTTGGGTCGTGCTGGAAGCGCAGGGCGGTGGCCAGTTCGTCGGGCATGTCCCAGTAGCGCATCAGCCACGAGCCGATCTGTTCGCGGCTGATACCGAGCAGGTGTTGCTCGATGTAGCTGTGGCACAGGTGCGGGTTGACCTCCAGGTGGCGGCAGATCAGTGAGAAGTGCGGCGGGAACACGTGGGCCAGCAGCAGGTAACCGAAGTTGTGCAGCAGACCGGCGAGGTAGGTCAGGCCGGCTTCCGGGCGCTGGGCGCGCGGCATGGCGCGGGTCAGGCCTTCGATGACGGCGGCGGTGTAGATCGACTGCTGCCAGTACGGCGTGGTGTGTTGCGGGTGGTCTTTGGGCAGGCTCAGGGTCTTGCCGAGGGCCAGGCCCAGCGCGAGGTTGATCACCAGATCGAAGCCCAGTACGCGGACGATCGCGTCTTCCACCGAACGGATCTTGCCCGGCGAGGCGTAGTACGGCGACGCCGCCCAGCTCACCACTTGTGCGGCCAGCGCCGGATCGGTTTCGACCACGCCGGTGATGTCGTCAATGGTGGCGTTGGGGTCGACGCGCAGCTTGATGATTTTTTGCGCAGTTTCAGCAAGCGGCGGAATCTCGATGGTCGCTTCCAGACGCTGCTGAATGCGCCGCGCCGTGAACGCCTGCACGGCCTGGGTGATTTCCTCGCGGTCATCGTCCGGGCGGTCGAGGTTCGGGCGAATGCTGCTCAGGGCTTCGCCGAAGTTGGCGGCGCTGGCCTTGGTCAGCATCGATTTGAAGTCTTCGCTGCTGATTTCCAGCAGCAGGCCCGGCTCGCCGGAGTTGATCAGCAGCTTCGGCTCGCGCAGCAGGCTTTCTTCGTAGAGGCACGGCGAACTGGTCAGCGCCGGCAGGCCCGGCAGCAGGCTCAGATTATGTTTGCCGAGCATCTTTTCCAGGCGCTCGGTGGACACGGCTGTGAGGCGGCGACCAGTGAGTTCGGCGAGGCGATTGAGATCCAGCAACTGGCTCTGTGGAAACAGCACCATCAACGCGCCCACGGCGTCGTCCAGCAACACGGCCTGCACTTTGCGCGAGGCATTGAGGCCGTGGTGGTCGAGCACTTCTTCGTAGGCAACGCCCAGCTTGTTGAGCAGCAGCCGAATAACAGACGGAGCTTGCGGAGATTCGGGGACGAGAGCAGCTTCGGTCATGGTCTGTATCCGTTTTTGAAACAATGGCAGGAGTATAACCACCTCTGCCGGAACGAGCTGTCGGAAACTGCGACAGTGCTCACACTTGGCCGTATTGCTGCCCATGGCGCAGCCAGCGATCAAGCAACGGGCTGACGTGGGTCGGCCAGCGCTCCAGCAGGGCTTGCGCAGCGTCGCGCACGGCGGGCAGCAGGTCGGCGTCGCGCATCAGGTCGGCGACCTTGAATTGCAGCAGGCCGGTCTGACGGGTGCCGAGCATTTCCCCGGGGCCACGCAGTTCGAGGTCTTTTTCGGCGATGACGAAACCGTCGTTGGTCTCGCGCATGATGCCCAAACGCTGACGGCCGATCTGCGACAGCGGCGGGTGGTAGAGCAGCACGCAGTGGCTGGCGGCGCTGCCCCGGCCGACGCGACCACGCAACTGGTGCAGTTGCGCGAGGCCGAGGCGCTCGGGGTTTTCGATGATCATCAGGCTGGCGTTGGGCACGTCGACGCCGACTTCGATCACCGTGGTCGCGACCAGCAGTTGCAGGTTACCGGCCTTGAACTCGGCCATCACTGCGGCTTTCTCGACCGGCTTCATGCGCCCGTGAATCAGCCCGACCTTCAATTCGCCGAGGGCGGCGGTGAGGTCTTCGAACGTGGTTTCGGCGGCTTGGCAGGTCAGCTCTTCGGATTCTTCAATCAGCGTACACACCCAATAGGCCTGACGACCTTCGGCGCAAGCGCTGCGCACCCGTTCGATGACTTCGACGCGGCGGGTGTCAGTGACCAGCACGGTGTTGACCGGCGTTCGCCCGGGCGGCAATTCATCGAGGATCGAGGTGTCGAGGTCGGCGTAGGCACTCATCGCCAGCGTTCGTGGAATCGGCGTGGCGGTCATGATCAGTTGATGTGGGCACATGCGCCCGCCGACGCCTTTCTGCCGCAGCGCCAGACGCTGCTGCACGCCGAAGCGGTGCTGTTCGTCGATGATCACCAGAGCGAGGTTCTTGAACTGCACTTCGTCCTGAAACAGCGCGTGGGTGCCGACCACCATTGGCGTGCCGCTGGCAATCTGTTCCAGAGCGGCGACGCGGTTCTTGCCCTTGAGCTTGCCGGCCAGCCACGCGACTTCAATGCCCAGCGGTTCGAGCCAGCGCTTGAAAGTGATGAAGTGTTGTTCGGCAAGAATTTCGGTCGGCGCCATCAGCGCAACCTGGTAACCGGCCTCCAGCGCTTGCAGTGCGGCGAGGGCGGCAACCACGGTCTTCCCCGCGCCAACGTCACCCTGAATCAGGCGCAACATCGGTTCGTGCTGACTGAGGTCGTAGGCGATTTCGTTGCCGACTCGCTGTTGCGCGCCGGTGGGGTTGAAGCCGAGGTTCTTCAGGTATTTCGGCGGCAGCCTGGTGGCTTTCGGCATCGCTGGCGCGCGCAGGGAACGCATGCTTTCGCGCAGACGCTGCTGCGACAGTTGATGAGTCAGTAGCTCTTCGAAAGCCAGACGATGTTGCGCCCAGTGATGGCCGAGGGCGAGTTCGTCAACGTCGGCATCAGCGGGTGGGTTGTGCAGGTAGCGGATCGCGTCGGCCAGCGGCGCCAGTTGGTAGTCGCGGGCCAGTTCGGTCGGCAGCCAGTCGGGCAGGGTGCTCGGCTTGAGCAGCGTCAGGGTCTGCATGCACAACTGGCGCAGGCGCTGTTGGGTCAGGCCTTCGGTGAGCGGGTAGACCGGGGTCAGGGTTTCATCGACTGGCGGCGGTTCATCGCCGGTGATCGCGCGGTATTCCGGATGATAGATTTCCAGGCCTGAGGCGCCGGGCCGGGCTTCACCGTAGCAGCGAACTCGCGTGCCACGCTTGAGGCCTTCTTTCTGCGCATTGCTGAAATGGTAGAAGCGCAGACTCAGCCCGCCGGTGCCGTCCTGCAAGCGCACGACCAGGCTGCGGCGGCGACCCATGACTACATCGGCGCCGCTGACGGTGCCTTCGACCACGGCGTCCTGTCCCGGCCGCAACGCACCGATCGGCACCACGCGGGTGCGATCCTGATAACGCAGCGGCAGGTGGAACAGCACGTCCTGCAGATTCTCCAGGCCGACCTTGGCCAGTTTCTCGGCCATGGCCTCGCCGACACCCTTGAGTGCCGTCACCGACACTTGCGACAGCTCCGTCATGACGCTCGCTTAACCGGCCGTAACCGGCGCGGCAGGCTTGGCCACCGAGCACAGGCGAATGGAGTCGGCGAGGATCTCGATGGCTTTCGGCCGTGGGAAGCTCGCACGCCATGCGATCGCCACGGTGCGGAACGGCACCGGAGCGGTCAGTGGACGCACTTCGATCACGCCCGGGGCGTAGTGATGGCTGTCCACCGCGGACAGCGGCAGGATCGAGATGCCCAGGCCGGACGCGACCATGTGGCGAATGGTTTCCAGCGAGCTGGATTCCACCGTGGTGTGCTTGGCGCCGTCGTTGCCCTTGGTCAGGGTCGGGCAGGCTTCGAGCACCTGATCGCGGAAGCAGTGGCCTTCACCGAGCAGCAGCAGGCTCTTGTCGTTGAGCAGGCCGGCGTCGATGGACTCTTTCTTGGTCCACGGATGCTGGGCCGGCATCAGGACGTAGAACGGCTCGTCGTAAAGCGGCAGGGTCAGCACGTCGGCTTCATTGAACGGCAGGGCGATGATGATCGCGTCGAGCTCGCCGTTGCGCAGTTTGTCGCGCAGCACGTGGGTGAAGTTTTCTTCGATGTACAACGGCATCTGCGGGGCAACCCGGTGCAGTTGTGGAATCAGATGCGGGAACAGGTACGGGCCGACGGTGTAGATGGCGCCGACTTTCAGCGGCGCGGTCAGCTGATTCTTGCCGGCCTGGGCCAGTTCGCGAATGCCTTGGGCCTGTTCCAGGACTTTTTGCGCCTGGGCGACGATGCCTTCGCCGACCGGGGTCAGGCGCACGGCGCTTTTGCTGCGCTCGAAAATCAGCACACCGAGTTCGTCTTCAAGTTTCTTCACGCCCACCGACAGCGTCGGCTGACTGACGTGGCAACGCTCGGCGGCATGGCCGAAGTGCTGCTCTTGGGCGAGGGTAACGATGTAGCGTAATTCTGTGAGGGTCATAGCAAGCGTCCATGAAGATGCGCGCCAAGCATACCGGCTGCAATCGATAGACGCACGTTATCAGACTGCGGGCTGAGTGCGACACCGGTCGAGGTAGGTTTGCCGCTGGCAGATACGCAAAAGGCACCTTTCGGTGCCTCTTGGCTGGATCGACTGGTTAGCACATCACTTTGTGGGAGCGAGCTTGCTCGCGAATGCGGTATGTCAGACGAAACTGCTCTGACTGACCTGGCGCCTTCGCGAGCAAGCTCGCTCCCACAGGTATTGCGGTGTTGCTTAACGGCGACGTTCCAGCGAATAAACAAACGGCGCAACAATTTCGATCGAGCCGTTGTTGAGCATGTCGGCCGGAGGCTTGGGCAGCGGTTGCGCGCGGCGGATCATGTCCAGGGTGGCCCGGTCCAGATCAGCGTTGCCAGAGCGGCCCACCAGCTCGAACGACAGTACATTACCTTCGCCATCGACCACGAAGCGCAGACGATTCAAGCCCTCCTTGCCCCGCGACTGCGCACTCTGCGGGTACTTCTTGTACTTCTGCAGATGCGCGAGCAGGGCGCCTTGCCAACTGGCCTTGGCCGCCACTTGAGCTGGCGATGGGCCCGGTGCCGGCTGGGCGGATTTCTCCGTCGGTGCCTGTGTCGGTTGCGTATCGGCCGGTTTTTCCTCGGAAGGTTTTTCCTTCGGCGGCTCGGGCAGCTTTTTCTCGACCGGCTTCGGCGGTTTCGGCTTGGGCTTCGGCTTGGGTTTGGGTACCGCGATTTCCGCTTTCGGTGCTTCAGCCAGTTTCGGAATCGGCAATTCTTCCACCGGAGCCGGTGGCTGCGGCGGTGTGACGACTTTCGGCGGAGCCGGCGGTGGCGGGGCAGGCAACGGGGCCAGCTCGACCATCATTGCCTGCGGCGGCAATTCGATGGGCGGGCGGGCAGTCCAGTTCAGCGCCAGCGCGATGGCCAGCGCATGCACGCCCAGCACCACGGCCAGGCTACCGCTGTAACGCGTCAGCTTATGGCGCGTCGTGATCATTTCTTGGCTGCCGTCTCGAGACCTACCAGACCGACCTTCAGGTAACCGGCGGCGCGCAGGCTGTCCATCACGCTCATCAGGTCACCGTAATCCACGCCTTTGTCAGCCTGGAAGAAGATGGTGGTGTCTTTCTTGCCCTGGGTCTTGGCGTCGAGGGTAGCGCCGAGGGTTTCGGCTTTCACTTCGTCGTCACCGAGGAACAGGCGCTGGTCAGCTTTCACACTGAGGAACACCGGTTTCTCCGGCCGCGGCGCCGGTTTGGCGGTCGAGGCGGGCAGGTCGACTTTGATGTCCACAGTGGCCAACGGCGCGGCCACCATGAAGATGATCAACAGCACCAGCATCACGTCGATGAACGGCGTGACGTTGATTTCGTGGTTCTCGGCCAGATCGTCGTCTGCGCCTTCTTTCAAATGCAGGCCCATGGCCGATTACCCCACTTTAACCATGTGCGGCTGCGAGCTGCGCTCAG
>Ga0268255_10000947_pt1 | contig 18166 bp, 14 predicted proteins | sample AgamicOrMarz_FD_200256 | JGI IMG/M metagenome (GOLD analysis project Ga0268255, IMG submission 200256) | Agave microbial communities from Guanajuato, Mexico - Or.Ma.rz (v2) (version 3) | ecosystem: Host-associated > Plants > Phyllosphere > Phylloplane/Leaf | place: Guanajuato, Mexico...
TAGATGCAATTGATCATCCTCAACAATTACGTCAGCTCGAGCATAGCCAATTGGTTCAAGTGGCTGATGAGTTGCGTCAATATATTTTATATGCAGCAGGCCAGAGTGGTGGCCATTTCGGTGCTAACCTCGGCGTGGTTGAGCTGACGGTTGCGCTGCATTATTGCTTTAATACTCCAAATGACCGATTAGTTTGGGATGTAGGACATCAGGCGTATCCGCACAAAGTTCTGACTGGTCGTCGTGAGCAAATGACAACCATCCGTGCTAAAAACGGTTTAGCAGCATTTCCAGCTAGAGAAGAATCAGTTTTTGATACCTTTGGTGTAGGACATTCATCTACTGCAATTTCAGCAGGTTTAGGAATGTCTTTAGCGCGTCGCTATCAAAACGACCCATGTGATGTGGTATGTATTGTTGGTGATGGTGCAATGACGGCAGGTATGGCATTTGAAGCCATGAACGATGCTGTCGCACATGACGCTGATTTAATTGTTGTACTTAATGACAATGACATGTCGATTTCTTGCAGTACCGGTGGTTTTGCTAAGCATTTAGCTGCAATTTGGGAAAAAGGCCATTTAGTTAATGTCGATGAACATGGCGAGGCGTATGTACAGCCACATCCGAAATGGACGTACAACTCTCGTTTACATCAATCAGCAACAGATGCGGCCGATAATTTATTTAAAGCTATTGGTTTCGATTACTTCGGTCCTTTCGATGGGCATGATGTAAATCAACTTGTTCAAGTATTTAATGCATTAAAAAAACGTAAAGGTCCACGCTTAGTCCACGTTTATACTAAAAAAGGTAAGGGCTTTACCCCGGCAGAAGCTGACCCAATTACCTACCATGCAATTAGCAAAATTAATGCGACTTCAGCAGGTAAAACACCGCCAAAATATTCAGATGTATTTGGTCAATGGTTGTGTGACGAAGCTGCACAAGATGAACGTTTATTAGCGATTACTCCAGCTATGTGCGAAGGCTCAGGCATGGTTAAGTTTGCTAAAGAATTTCCAAAGCGCTTCTTCGATGTTGCAATTGCTGAACAGCATGCAGTAACACTTGCAGCAGGGATGGCGTGTGAAGGGTTAAAACCTGTCGTTGCGATCTATTCAACATTCTTACAGCGTGGTTATGACCAACTTATTCATGATGTTGCATTACAAAATCTTGATGTAACTTTCGGTATTGACCGTGCTGGTTTGGTGGGTGAAGATGGTCCAACTCATGCAGGTGCATATGATTATGCATACATGCGTACAGTCCCGAACATGGTCATCATGGCACCAAAAGATGAAAATGAATGTCGTCAAATGCTACATACTGCCTATGTCTATAATGGACCAGCGGCAGTACGTTACCCACGTGGTGCAGGGGTAGGGGTTGAAATTCAGCAAGAGTTAACTGCGATTGAATTAGGTAAAGCCGAAATCGTTGCTGAAATTAAATCTGCTTGTGATGAGCAGATTACGATTTTGGCATTTGGTAGCCGCGTTATGGTTGCCATAGAAGCTGCTGAGCAATTTGCACAAAAACACGATGTCGGTGTGCGCGTTGTAAATATGCGTTTTGTGAAACCACTTGATGAAAAAATTATTCGTGAGTTGGCTGAACACACACATTTATTTGTTACTGTGGAAGAGCACGCAATTATGGGTGGTGCAGGCAGTGCGGTAAATGAGTTCATGGCACAAGAACAAATTGTGAAGCCTATTATCAATTTAGGTCTGCCAGATTTGTTCTTACAACAGGCGTCACACGGTCAAATGCTACAAGATTGTGGGTTAGATGCTAAAGGTATTTTGAGCTCAATTGAGCGAGCTTGGCTTAAGCTAAATCAGGTGGTTTAAGCCTTTAATAAAATTTTTGAAACATTTTTTCCCCTAAAGCGCATTCATTTGCTAAAATGTATGCGCTTTTATGCATTATTCTTTGTCAAAATCTTCAAATTTGTATTGTAGTGGGTGTTCAATGGAACCTATGGTGGTTATGGCTGCGCGTGCGGCTCAAACAGTTGGTCAAGAGCTTTTAAAAGCGCATCAAAATCGTCATAAACTCGATTTGCAAGTTGAAGAGAAAGGCATTGATGGCCCAGTAACACGTGTAGATCGTTATTTGGAACAATTGACGATTGATACATTACGTAAAAGTTATAAAAACCATAGCTTCTTAGGTGAAGAGTTCGGTTTGCAAGAAGGCAAAGGCCATGATGCAGACTGGTGCTGGGTAATCGACCCACTTGATGGCACGCAAAACTTTATTAATGGTTTCCCTCATTTCTGTATTTCTATTGCAGTTCAGCATAAAGGTGTTACTCAGCACGGCGTAATCTACGACCCAGTACGTGACGAATTATTCTCTGCAAGTCGCGGTCGCGGCGCGGTGATGAACCAACGCCGTATTCGTGTAAATGTAAAAGATACTTTAGAAAATACATTCTTGGCAGTAGGCCATCCTTACCGTGCTAAACGTGCTGGTGAGATCGTATCTTATGCAGAACAACACTTTGCTTCATTATTAGCTGTTACTCAAGCAGGCGCACAAATTCGTCGTGGTGGTTCAGCTGCCCTAGATTTAGCCTATGTTGCTGCTGGCCGTTTTGATGGTTTCTTTGAGCTTGGCTTAAAACCATGGGATATCGCTGCTGGTGAGCTTATTATTAAAGAAGCAGGTGGTGTAGTGGTTGACGCACGCGGTGGTAATGAATCTCTTGAAAATGGTCAAGTGCTTGCAAGTTCACTCAAAATGCTAAAACCTTTAATGCAAACTGTAGTTCCGGCTTGGGCTCAAGCTGCAAAATAATTTAATTATTTATAAATAAAACCCTCTTTTATCAGAGGGTTTTATTTTTTTAAGCCATGGGTAAATATTACTGAGTTCAATAAATATGAAGAAAGTTGATTAAAACACATGACTTTTAATTTCTTTCTGCTATAATCCGCCCACGCACTTAAATTTCCGTTCATTACCTGAACATTCTGTTCTATTCATTGTAAGCGCACGCTGTCCATAGAGAGGACCATTTCTTGCGCCCCGATCGCTCAGCGATTCTTCAGGTTCGGCCGTAATCAAGCGTGCGTTTAGTCCACATCGTCGTTACTCGGATTGCTGCTGAAAAAACGTTTCAGCTAACTTTGCTTTGCCGCTTTGTGCCGATGTCTATTTTGTATTTATTAAAAATGGAGCACCCACTAGGGTGAAACTCTCTATGAGCAAAACTTTTGCCGAATTTTCTTTGCATGAAACCTTACAACAAGCGCTTGAAGGTTTAGGTTTTACTACCCCGACTCCTGTGCAAGAACAATCTATTCCTGCAGCTTTAGAAGGAAAAGACCTTCTAGTATCTAGCCAGACTGGTTCTGGTAAAACTGCGGCATTTTTATTACCGACATTACATAATTTAGCTGGTCAAGAAACTTTTGTTCCGTTCAAAGAACGTATGAAAGCTGTGACCCAACCTAACATTTTAGTTTTATGCCCAACACGTGAATTGGCTCAACAAGTTAGCCAAGATGCGATTGCTTTTGTACGTCACATGAAAGGTGTTCGTATTGCTGCAATCATGGGTGGTATGCCTTTTGGTAAGCAAATCCAACAGCTTAAAGGTGCGCAAGTTATCGTTGCGACTCCTGGTCGTTTATTAGACTTAGTTAACCGTCGTCAATTAAAGTTAGATAAAGTTGAAGCTTTAATCGTTGACGAAGCTGACCGTATGTTAGACCTCGGCTTCTCAGAAGATTTAGAAGCGATCAGTGATTTAGCTGGTAACCGTCGTCAAACATTAATGTTCTCTGCAACTTTCGCTGACCGTATTATTCGTCTTGCTGAGCGCATGATGAATGAGCCTGAGCGTATTGCAATTGAAACAGGTCACAGCACAAACACTGACATCACCCAAACTTTACACTGGACAGACGGTTTCGAACATAAGAAGAAACTTCTGACTCACTGGTTGGCTGATGAAACTCTTGATCAAGCGGTTGTATTCGCGAGCACTCAAGAAGATACAGATATGTTGGCTGAGGAACTTGCAGAAGCAGGTCACTCTGTAGTTGCACTTCACGGTGCAATGCCACAAACAGTTCGTAACCGTCGTTTACGTAGTATTCGTGAAGGTCGTGCAAAAATCTTGGTAGCAACAGACGTTGCTGCACGTGGTCTTGACGTACCGACAATTTCTCACGTAATTAACTTCGGTTTACCAATGAAACACGAAGACTATGTACACCGTATTGGTCGTACTGGTCGTGCTGGTCGTACAGGTCAAGCAATTACTTTAGCGACTTATCGTGAACGCGGTAAAATCCGTGCGCTTGAAGATTATTTAGATGCACGTTTAAGTGTTTCTGAAATTGAAGGCTTAGAGCCATCTCCACCTCCTGCTCGTTCAGGTCGTGATGGCGGTGGTCGTGGTCGTGGTGGCAACGGTGGTCGTGATGGTCGTCGTGGTGGCGGTTTTGGCGGTGGTCGTCGCTTTGAAGGTGAAAGCAACTTCAAACGCCGTGAAGGTGGTCGTGATGACCGTCCACGTCGTAGCTTCGATGACAAACCACGTGGTGAACGCCCATTCGGTGGTGAAGATCGTCCACGTCGCGAGTTCAATTCAGATCGCCCACGTCGTGAAGGTGGTTTTGAAGATCGTCCACGTCGTGAGTTCAACTCAGATCGTCCGCGTCGTGAAGGTGGTTTCAACGATAAACCACGTTTTGACTCAAATGATGACAACCGTGGTAACCGTGTAGATTACAAACCGCGTCGTGAAAATGGTTTTGGTGACCGTCCAAAACGTAGTTTCGGTGGTGAAGATCGTCCACGTCGTAGCTTTGATGATAAACCTCGTGGCGAACGTCCATCATTTGGTGGCGAAGATCGTCCACGTCGTGAGTTCAACTCAGATCGTCCACGTCGCGAAGGTGGCTTCAACGATAAACCGCGTCGTAGCTTTGATGATAAACCACGTGGTGAGCGTCCAGCGTTTGGTGGCGAAGATCGTCCAAAACGTAGCTTCGGTGGTGAAGATCGTCCACGTCGTAGTTTTGATGATAAACCGCGTCGTAAATTCGACCGTTAATCAAGAATTTATTTAAAGAAAGGCCAGTATTTATACTGGCCTTTCTTATTTTTCAGTTTTGTTATAAAATAACAAAGTGTGAATTAGTTCAATTTTTTATTAAATAATGAGTCAAATTAAACGAAAAGAAGCGATAATGGCGCAGTTGAAGAACTTATTGGTTCAGCACGGTTTGCCTTATCTTTTTATTGCACTCGTTTTGTGTAATGGGGTTTATTTTGCCTATGCTTTTATAACTGGGACTTCTATTGAGCGGTTTCAAATTTCTGAATTAACTTCTTTTTACGAACATACCTCTTCTATTTCGATCAAATAAGTTAGCTTTGCTTGTGTCAAAATAACAACAAGTTTGCTAATTTTCAGTGTTATAGTATGCGTGCATAAAAGTGCAGGAACGATTGCCATTATGAATAATAAAACTCCTCTCTCGGCTCAACCACTTATTGAAGTGAAAAATTTGAGTTTTAATCGAGGGGAACGCGTCATTTATGACAATATTAGTTTAAATATACGTCGAGGCCAGATTACGGCCATTATGGGACCTTCTGGTACAGGTAAAACAACATTATTACGTCTGATTGGTGGACAGTTAGTTCCTGATCAGGGCGAAGTTTTGCTCGACGGTAAAGATATTGCCAAAATGTCTCGTCAGGAACTTTTTTCAGCCCGCGCACGTATGGGAATGTTATTCCAGAGCGGTGCTTTATTTACGGATATGTCCGTCTATGAAAATGTGGCATTTCCAATTCGAGCCCACACCAAGCTTCCTGAAAATCTAATTGCTGAACTGGTTGCATTAAAACTTGAATCGGTAGGTTTGCGTGGTTCTGAACAGTTAATGCCAACAGAACTTTCAGGTGGTATGAATCGTCGTGTCGCTTTAGCACGCGCAATCGCGCTTGACCCTGATTTAATCATGTACGATGAACCTTTTGCGGGGCAAGATCCGATTGTAAAAGGTGTGTTGACACGTTTAATTCGTTCATTGCGAGAAGCTTTAGATTTAACCACAATTATTGTTTCGCATGACGTTCCTGAAACCCTTTCTATTGCTGATTACATTTACGTTGTAGCAGAAGGGAAAATTCAAGGGGAAGGAACGCCAGAAGAGTTACAGGCATATGCTTCTCCATTTGTACGCCAATTCTTAACAGGTTCGGCAGAAGGACCGGTTGAATACCAATTTAGTCATCAAGCCTATTTAGATAACGAGGTTCGTCCATGAATACGATTGCCTGGTTAGGTAGACTCGTTATTGAGCGGATTCGAGGGATTGGTGTTGCGGCACTAATGCTCTTACAAATTATTTTTTCTTTTCCTTCATCTGGTGGTTTTGGGCGATTTATTTACCAAATGCATCGGGTAGGGGTGATGTCTTTGTTAATTATTACTGTGTCTGGCCTATTCATTGGTTTGGTACTTGGTTTGCAAGGATATTCAATTTTAGTGAACGTCGGCAGTGAATCAATGCTAGGCACTATGGTGTCTTTAACATTGCTGCGTGAATTGGCACCAGTAGTTGCTGCTTTATTATTTGCTGGTCGAGCAGGTTCTGCATTAACAGCAGAAATTGGTTCAATGAAGCAAAGTGAACAACTTGCCAGCATGGAAATGATTGGGGTTGACCCATTAAAACAAATCGTATCACCACGTCTTTGGGCGGGAGTGGTCAGTTTACCCATGCTAACTGTCATTTTTGCTGCGATTGGTATTGTGGGCGGTAAAATGGTAGGTGTCGATTTTCTTGGCGTCGATGAAGGCTCATTCTGGAGCGGAATGCAAAACAACGTGCAATTTGGGCATGATGTCGTAAATGGCATTATCAAAAGTATTGTGTTTGCTCTGTTATGTACATGGATTGCGGTATATCAAGGATATGCATGTGATCCGACTCCAGAAGGAATCGCAACTGCAATGACGAGAACAGTTGTATATTCTTCATTATGTGTTTTAGGTTTTGATTTCGTGTTGACTGCGGTCATGTTCGGAGGGATTTAATGAAATCACGTAGTAGTGAGCTGGCCGTAGGTATCTTTGTTATTATCTTCGGTATTGCCTTGTTCTTTTTAGCCATGAAAGTTAGTGGCCTTGTGGGTACCAACTTAAATGATAGTTATACCATGAAGGCTCAGTTTGATAACGTCAATGGTTTAAAGCCTCGTGCTAAAGTAACGATGAGCGGTGTCACAATTGGTCGTGTTGATTCAATTACTCTTGATCCAGTTACGCGTTTAGCTACCGTAACATTTGATTTAGATGGGAAGTTGACAAGTTTTAATGCTGAACAGCTAAAAGAAGTTCAAAAAAATGCTTTAGATGAACTCCGTTATAGTTCTGACTACACGCAAGCTTCTCCAGAGCAACAAAAAGCAATGGAACAGCAACTGACCAGTAACATGAACTCCATCACAAGTATTGATGAAGATGCTTATATAATGGTAGCAACGAATGGTTTATTGGGTGAGAAATATTTGAAAGTCGTTCCGGGTGGTGGCTTAAACTATCTTAAACGTGGCGATGTGATTTCAAATACTCAAGGAACCATGGATTTAGAAGATTTAATTAGTAAATTTATTACTGGCGGTGGTGCAGGTAAAGTTGCCGCTGGTTCAGCCTCAACAGATGCAGGTACTCCTGCAAGCACTAATAATGATAGTGCACAAACATCATTTGTTGAGTAAAAGATTATTTGAAGGAGTAGTTCCAGGTGAATACGTTGTTTAAACAAACCCTGACAGCAAGTCTTTTGTCTACGATGATTGCAGGTACAGCATTTGCTGCGCCTTCAGAAGCACCACCTGATTTTATTAAGCGTGTTGCTGATGGCTTGATCGCTCGTTTAAAAGCAGATCATGCAAAATTACAAAGCAATCCTGCGTTAGTGAAAACGATCGTACGTCAGAATTTAGACCCGTATGTAGATTCACAAGCGTTCACTCGTATTGTGATGGGTACTTATGCGACGAATCAGTATAGTACAGCTGCACAACGTGCTCAGTTTGAAACGAATTTCCGTAATACATTAATTGAAAATTACGGCAGTGCATTTGCTAAATATACGAATCAAAGCTATACCATGCGTCCTTACAAGGCAACTGCGGGTAAAAACCCTGTAGTGACATTGGACTTTAATCACAATGGTGAAAAAATTCCTGTCTCTTTCCAGTTAGCTGACAAAGGTACTCAGTGGAAAATCCGTAATATCAATGTTTCTGGTATTGATTTAGGATTACAGTTCCGTAATCAGTTTGCTGCAACAGTGAAACGCAATGGCGGTGATTTAAATAAAGCAATTGCAACGTTCCAACCTGATGCAGACGCAGCTGTTAATCAAAACAAACAGAAATAAGTAGGTGACGAGTGGTTCAGTATCTCAACCAACAATTGGTTGTTTCGGGAAAAATTGATTTTGAAAATGCGGAACAACAGTATCAAGCAGGTTTGGCTATCATAAAGAAGCAGCAAAGCTTCCCTCTAGTGGTAGATTTAACTGAGCTTGAACATGGTAGTACCTTGGCATTGGCTGTTTTAGTTCAATGGTTGCGAGAAACTCCAAAAAATACTGGTTTACATTTTAAAAATGTACCCGAGAAAATGCTGAAGATCATTCAAGCTTGCCATTTGCAGGAAGATCTGCATCTGATCTGATGTTTAAGATATAAAAAAGCACCTATATTTAGGTGCTTTTTTATGCTTGAAATTAGCATTTTATTACAAAGCTTAGATCCATTTTTTCCAGCGGAAGTAAATAATTGGACCAATAAAGAAACCCATAATAATGAGTAATACAACGAAGAAACTGGTCGTACCATGCGCAAAAGGTAATACGTCTGTGTTCATGCCATAAATACTGGCAATGAGCATAGGTGGAGCTAACATGCTTGGCAAGATCGAGAATCGACGAATCGTGTCATTCTGTTCGGTATTAATGAATCCGGAAGTCGTATCAAGTAAGAATCGTACTTTTTGGAATAAGAAGGCATCATGTTCTACCAGTGAGCGCACATCCTCACTTAGTTCTCGAATGTCGGCATCATAGATGTGACTGCCTAATGCTCGTGGACGCGATAAGAAAGTAAGCACACGTCGTAAATCAATGAGACAGAGCTGTGCTTTTCCTAGCATATCTTCTTGTTGAGCAAGGCGTGTAATCATGTCATCAAGATCTAGAATTTTTTCACGTTGGTGGTTATTTAGAACCTCTGTGGAGTATTTTTCTAAATCTTTGTGGATATCTTCTAAGATATCCGCAAGCTCATCGAGTTTTGCTTCAAGAAGGCCTAATAAAATCCATGTAGGATCTTTATAGTCCATGTCATAGTCATTTCGACGAGCACGTGCACGAAAGGCGCGAAAAGCAACTAACTTTTCCCCGCGCATCGTGAACAGGCGGTCCTTATGTAAAATGAAAGCGACCGTTTGCACCATTGCTAAAATGTGTGATGAGTCTTCTGCATCACCATCTACCTGATAATTTTTATTTTTCGTTAAAAAATAAGTACTGATATGCAAAATACCGTCATCATCACGGTAAAATCGTGCAGAGGATGAAATATCTTCAAGCGACTTTAGTGTTGGTAAGTTTTGGTCATAGGCATCTAATACCCATTGTTGCTCTTCTTGTGAGGGTGCAATAAGATCAAGCCAGACTAATTCGGGATGTAGATCAAATCCACCATTGATGGTGGCATCTTCCAGACTTCCGCGTTCTGTGGCATAAAAGGCTTCAAGCATGTGTCTTTTTTCCTCACGCAGTCTGATGGAAATGGATGGGTGTATTTTAGACAAGGATTTGCCGAAAAACACTTGCCAATACGCTATTTTGCAAAAAAAAACTCTATCGATAGTTTAGTTTGTCAGCATGACAGTTCAATAAAACGGTTTTTTACACTATGAATTCAATTTGTATTTTCTGTGGTTCATCTCTTGGTTCAAACCCAATTTTCCAACAAATTGCCAAAATTACTGGTGAGGCTATTGCAAAACAAGGTAAGACCTTGGTTTATGGCGGCGGTCGCTCAGGCTTAATGGGCGTTGTCGCTGATAGTGCCTTGCAGGCAGGTGGACAAGTCATTGGCGTGATTCCTCGTGCTTTGGTCGATCGTGAGTTAGCTCATCCGGGCTTAACCAAATTATATGTGGTCGAAAATATGCATGAGCGCAAAACCAAAATGGCGGACCTCTCCGATGGTTTCATTGCTTTACCTGGTGGTGCGGGTACATTGGAAGAAATCTTTGAACAATGGACGTGGGCACAATTAGGTATACACCAAAAGCCATGTGCTTTCTTAAATGTAGCTGGCTTTTATGAAGATTTACTTAAAATGATTCAAGGTACGGTGGATAATGGATTTAGCCAAGCACGATTCGTTGATAAATTGATCGCATCAGACCAAATTGAAGACATTCTTCAACAATTTGAGCAATATCAGGCTCCTGCTCCAAAATGGACAAATGCAGATGTTCAACCATAAACGAGGTTAAATAAGTGAAAACAATTACGGTCGCTGCTGCAGTGATCTTGAACGAGCAAAATCAGTTGTTGCTTGTGAGAAAGCGTAATACCCATGCTTTTATGCAAGTCGGTGGTAAGCTGGAACCCAATGAGGCGCCAGAGATTACAATGCAACGAGAAATTTTAGAAGAAGTTGGAAGTTCTTGTGTAATTGAGCAATTTCTTGGTCGTTTCGAAACAGCGGCTGCCAATGAGCCAGACCATATTCTGGTCAGTCATTTATATCTTGTTCAGCTCGATCAGGCACCTAAAATTGCAGCCGAAATTGCAGAAATGAAATGGGTTGATTTAAATGATTCAGAAACGCACCTTGCACCATTAACCCGTGAAATTGTTATTCCTTGGTGTGAGCAGCATTTATCTACAGTTTAATCGTTTTAACTGGTCAAAGTTGCCGCTAAACAAGCGGCATGGATAGATGTGCAACCTAATTGTTGAAGTGCTTGACTGAGGGCATGAATAGAGCTTCCCGTGGTTATTACGTCATCAATAATAAGAACACGGCGATAACGCCGTTTTTCTTGAGAAAGCGCAATAAATTGTTGCTCAATATTCTCAAAGCGTTCCAGTCGAGAAAGCCCTTTCTGCGAATGTTCAGCAAGACGTTGCACCGGCTGCCAAACAGGGATTTTTAATTGCTTGCTTAAGATATTGGCGAGTAACAATGACTGATTAAAACCACGTTCAATTAAACGTTGATTCGAAATAGGCATAGGCACGATAGCTTGTACTTTGGGAAATTTTAATTGTTTTAAAATTTCACCTAATAAGATTTGATAATGTAATTTTTGTTCATATTTAAACTGCTGAATGATCCGGCTAACTGGATAAGCATAATCACAGGCCACCAGAACTGATTGATCATTGCGTTGAATTGTTTGTTTAAGCCAAGGTAACTGCTTCCAACAGTCCTTACAGAGTGAATGTTTTTCTCGTACACCTGACTCACATAACAAGCAAGGTGAGAGCAATTGAATAAGATGCTGTGGGTTTAAGAAACTAAACATACGCGTAGCGAGGTGCTTCGGGAAGCCAACGTTTTAATAATGCATCTGCTTGTTCTGGATAATCCTTTAAGACTTGCTGAGCTACATAATGAGCTTGACTGAGTAAGTGATCATCACGCTCTAAACGAGCCACTCTAAATCCCATATCCCCAGTTTGTTTAGTGCCCAGTAATTCACCTGGTCCGCGTAACTCAAGATCTTTTTCTGCAATCACAAAGCCATCATTACTTTCTCTTAAAATAGAAAGTCTTTCTTGCCCATTTTGCGAAAGAGGTGTTTTGTATAAAAGTACGCAAAAGCTGGCTTGAGCTCCTCGACCTACGCGACCGCGTAATTGGTGTAACTGAGAAAGCCCTAAACGTTCAGCATTTTCAATGACCATAATAGAAGAGTTGGGAACATCGACACCAACTTCAATGACCGTGGTTGCGATAAGAAGCTGTAACTCATTATTTTTGAACGCTTGCATGACCGACTGTTTTTCATCAGCTTTCATTTTGCCATGCACTAAGCCAATATTAAGCTCAGGGAAGCGTTCTTTCATTTCTTGATAGGTGGCTTCTGCTGCTTGAGCATCTAAAGTTTCAGACTGTTCAACCAGTGTGCACACCCAATAGGCCTGTTTCCCATCTCTACAATTCGAAGCAATTCGTTGCAGTACTTCCTCACGACGATCAAGTGGAATCGTAACGGTTTGAATTGGAGTACGGCCCGGTGGCAACTCATCAATAATTGATGTGTCTAAATCGCCATATGCGCTCATTGCCAGTGTTCTCGGAATCGGAGTAGCCGTCATCACGAGTTGATGTGGGGTGAATTGCTCAGCACCTTTATTACGTAAAGCTAAACGTTGGTCTACACCAAAACGATGTTGTTCATCAATAATCACTAGTCCTAATTTGGCAAACCCGACGTTATCTTGAAATAGGGCATGTGTACCAACAATAAGTTCCGCATGGCCTTCTTTAATTTGCTGCTCTGCTTGAGCACGCGCTTTACCTTTTTGCTTTCCAGATAACCATGCGACAGTAATGCCTAAAGGTTCAAACCAACGCTTAAAATTCAAATAGTGCTGTTCTGCAAGAATCTCGGTAGGAGCCATTAATGCAACCTGCCAATCAGCCTCTAAAGCATGGCAAGCGGCTACAGCGGCAACCAAGGTCTTTCCGGCACCTACGTCACCTTGCACTAATCGAAGCATCGGTTGGTTCTGTTTTAAGTCATTCAAAATTTCTTTAGATACACGCTTTTGTGCATTGGTCATTTGAAATGGCAAAGCTTCTAATAGTTTTTTAGCTAATATTTTACTACTTGAGAAAGCTGGAGATGCAATTTGACGAATATAAGCACGGCGATTAAGTAAACTAATCTGGTGTGCAACCAGTTCTTCAAAAATAAGCCGTTGCTGTGCAGGGTGCGACCCTTGAGCCAATTGGAGCATATTGGCATCAACAGGAGGCTCATGAATGTAATACAGAGCTTCTTTAAGCGCATAGCCATTGGTATATTTTTTTGGGAGCAGCTCTGGTAAAGCATCACTATGATGTTTTAAAGCTTGTTTTACATATTCACGTAATTTGGGCTGAGTTAGTCCGTCCGTGCTTGGGTAAATTGCTGTAAGCTGAGTTTTTGGTAGAGGTGTATGTTCATGAATGAGCTGAATTTCAGGATGATACATCTCAAGGCCGCGAGCGCCGACACGAACTTCACCAAAAATACGTAAGCGATGACCCGGTTTTATTTTGTCAGTCAGGTTTTTATAAATATGATAAAAGCGTAAGGTGACTTTACCGAATTCATCCTGAACCAAGGCTGCCATAGATTTTCGTTTTCCCGGAGGGAAATCAATTGATCTGACCTCGCCTTCGAGTAAATAGCTACGTCCAACCACAAGTTGATTCATTGGAATAATCGTACTGCGGTCTTCATAATCACGTGGCAGATGAAACAGTAAATCATCTGTGGTAAAAATATTTAGTTTTTCGAGCAGGGCTGCTGAAGCCGATCCAACGCCTTGTAACTGATGGACTGAAGTCATGTCCCCTCAACGAGTTTTCTATGCATATATTATTTATCGGTTATGGTAAAACATCTCAGCGTGTTGCTAAACAACTATTTGAGAAAGAACATCAAATTACCACAATCAGCCGTAGTGTAAAAACGGATAGTTACGCAACACATCTTGTCCAAGATATTTTTTCGCTCGATTTAAGTCAAATTGAACCTGTAGATATTGTATATATCTTGCTTTCTCCAAACGAGAGTACGGTTGAGGGCTACCAGCATACTTATGTCGATAGTATTGAACCGATTCGAGAAGTATTAAAAATACATCCGGTAAAAAAAATAATCGTTGTTTCGTCGACACGGGTTTATGGTGAAAATGCGGGGGAGATCATTGATGATTTTAGTGAAATCCATCCAAGTGATGAACAAGGCCATATATTACGTAATATGGAACTACTCTGGCAGAAACATTATCCAGCGCAATGTGTAATTGTTCGCCCTAGTGGTATTTATGGAACTTCTATTGCCCGTTTAAAGAAAATGGCTGAAAATAGTCGAAGTTATCCAAACATACATTATAGCAATCGAATACATATTGATGATTTAGCAAGATTTTTAGCTTTTATGGCTGACTACGAAACTCATCAAGCGAGCTATATTGTGACGAATAACCAGCCATTACCATTACATGAAGTTATAGTCTGGTTTCAAAAACAATTAGGATTGCCAGAGTTAACTTTGGAATCAAGCCAAATTTCAGGTAAAAGAATTTATGCGAAATATTTGCCAGCAATGGGTTTTCAGTTAGAGCATCCAATTTGCTTTAATGACTATTTATTATGTTTAAATGTTCATGGTACTAAATAAAATTTTGATTAAACTTTAAATAAGAACAGAAATACCTGATGAGGCAGTCAAATTGCCGATAAAGATAAAAAGGTTGAAAGTGAAAAAAATTTGTTTAGCTCTGATTTTGAGCGTAGTAGCTGTTGCGAGTTGGGCTGAGGATCAGGTGTGGTGTGCATATGATCCTATTGGGTCCCAAGGGGATATTACTCGCCGTTTAAATGACATTCGGCTATATGCCCAGCAATATCAAGTCAAATTTAAAGTAGTTACCTATCAAAAAGAACAGCAGGCAATACAAGCTTTTGATGATGGGAAATGTTCAGGTCTAGCTGCATCCAATTTCAATACTTATCGTTATAACCAGTTTATGGGAAGTACCGCGGGTATAGGACTTATTCCTAATAATCGTACAGCCAAAAGCTTCTTGCAGCTTTTAAATCACCCTACAATTGAGAAAAGGTTGGTTTCTAAGGACTATGAAGCTGTAGGAATGATTCCAATTGGTACTGCTTACATGGTTTTAAAAAATAAGAAACTTTCTAGAGTTGCTCAATTAAGAAATCAACGTATTGGTGTGCTACCCAATAATCCACCGCAACAAGCATTGGTACGAAGTGTAGGAGCTCGGCCAGTTTATGTTGATTTATCTAACGCGATTGTGCAGTTTAAGCAAAATAAAATCGATATTGTTCCTGCTCCTGTGTATGGCTTATTGCCATATAACTTACAAAAAGAATTTGGACCAGATGCTCAAGTTATCAATTTTCCTTTGGCATATTTTGGGGTTAATTTAATTATTAAACCGCAAGCTTATCCTGCTAATTTTGGCCGAAAAATTCGGGGATGGTTTGTTCAGAATAGCCAATTGCTGACTAACCGTGCGACACAATGGGAAAATCATTTACCTGCTTATTATTGGGTGGATGTCTCTTTTTATGAAAAACAAAGTTATGACGTAATGGTTGCCAAAATACGTAATCAGTACGTCCTTTCAGGTTACTACGATGCTTATTTTGTTCAACTTATGAAGCGTCTGCGGTGCATGGATGATCCACGTTATTTTGAATGTCCAATTCGCTAATAAAATAAAAGGCAACCGAGGTTGCCTTTTATTTCGAATGAAGACTTTAAGCTTTTTTACGTTTTAAGCGACGTTTAGCTTGTTGAGAGGCCATTGCTTCAAGAGCATCCTTTAACTCTTCGTCAGTAAAGGTCGTGATGTGCTGCAACATTTGCAAGGTTACTTCATCAAGCACCAACTGTGCGCCAGCAGCCATTTGACGGAAGTTATCATCAAACTCAATTTGGCCTTGATCGTTAGTACGAATGTAATTTTGCTGTGTAAGTACTTTTAAGAAGCTTTGGAATAAAGCTTTATCGAAGAACTCTGGCGAATTAAATTCATAGAGAACTGACAAACGTTGTCCAAGTAAATGACTTAACTCTTCAACTTGTTTCGCAGAAATATTTCCCGAACCGCGTTGAGTAATGAGTGCAAGCGTCATGTAGTAACGCTCAAGACTTTGCTTAACAGGAGTAGCTAAAACAACAAGCTGATTATGTTCTTCTGTATTTGGTGCAGAGCTAATCAGGTTACCTTCATCGTCTTGTTGGATAAGGTTTGATTGAACTAACGCATCAGCATATTGCTCAATTTGTGCCTTAAGCTCGCTACTCTTCCATTTAAGGAATAACTCAGCTTTTAAGAATGGATAGAGCGTATAGATAACATTGGTTAAATCTGAACGACTGATTTTTCCATTATGTTCAACAAGTGAAGCCACCAATGATGGTAAAACAAAGGCGTGCAAAATGTTATTGCGGAAGTAAGTCAAAAGAACGGCTTGATTATCTTCAATCGCAATAATATCGCCAAGCGCATGCTGAACTCGTTTGATAAGTTTAAGCTTTAAACCATACGCAATAATTTCTTTACCAGAAAGTGGCGTTACTTCCATACGTTGGTCATATGGGAAGTTTGATGCCAAGTTACGATAAGCTTCAAGTTGCTTAATACAGATTTCTTCATCAAGCGTATGCTTTGGAGTTGCAAGTAAAATAATAGAAAGTAAAGAGACAGGGTTAATGACCACCGCTCGGTTAATATTTTCTAAAATTGCGTGTGCAGAGCTATTTACCGCATCTGAAACAGCTTGAGGGATTGGGTCGTCATTTTTCTCGATGTAAACGTTTTCTGCATTATGTTGCTTAAGCAGATCATCAAGGAAAACAGGTTCACCAAAGTTTACGTGGACTTTACCAAAGATACGTTCAATTTTTCGTAAGGTTTTCACAATACCAAAAATAGATTCGGCTTCTTTTGGCTTACCTTGCATTTCACCTACGTAAGTTGAGCCTTCCATGAGTCGTTCATAACCAATATATGTTGGTAAGAAAACGATTGGTTTAGCACGACCACGTAAATGGCTGTGAACTGTCATGGCAAGCATACCGGTTTTAGGCGGTAATAGGCGTCCTGTACGTGAACGTCCACCTTCAATAAAGTATTCAAGTGGGGTATTACGTGACAAGATGCTATATAAGTATTCTTTAAATACAGTGGTGTATAGACCATTACCGCGGAAAGAGCGGCGAATAAAGAATGCACCACCTCCACGTAAAAGCTGCCCAACAAATGGTAAATTTAAGTTATCACCCGCAGCAATATACGGAACCATCAATCCACGTTTATAGATCACATATGACAATAATAAATAATCAATATGACTGCGGTGGCAAGGTGTGTAGACAACTTCATAATCTTTTGCCAGCTCACGAACTGTACTAAAGTTATGTACTTCTACGCCGTCATAAAGCTGAGTCCATAAGCGCGTTAAGGCAAGGTCAGCAAAGCGCACTGCTGAATGTGAATAATCCGATACGATTTCATTCACATAACCAATCGCACGGCGTTCCGCTTCAAGCATGCTCACTTTTCCGCGAATACTTTCACGGCGGATTGCTTCTTGAACATCACGAGATTTTACGACTGACTGCATGACATTACGGCGATCCGATAAATCGGGACCTAGCACCACTTCACGCTGACGGTCTAAATAATCATTTAAAGTACTTACAATATAAGTTGCTGGTGAAAGATTTGGATAATGCTGCTGGGCATATTCAACCAATTCACGTAGCGATTGCGGTTCATGAAACTCTAAATAAGACTGACGACCATGCAAACCAATATTAACCAACTGCTTAACTGTGCTTGGCGTTGCCCATGTGTCGGAAAATAATAATTTAAACCAAGAATCTTCTTTATCTGGCGAACGGCCCCATAAAACTGTAACCGGAACAAGTTCTATATCAAGTTCAGGATTTTCTTGTAAAACTTCAATCAGTTTTATTAAGCGTGGTGGAAAAGCATGAGGAGGCGGATTCAGTAAATTATTTTCATCATTGTGCTGTAAAAATAAAACTGATGCTTTTTCCTGATGAGCGCCAACAACTAATGGATCTAACGCAGGTTTTAAATTTAAACGACGCGTTTCCCCATCAACCACTAAAGCATTGCTTCTAGAATGGTTTTGCAAGACATAGCAAACCACTTTTTGGCGCTCAGTCTTTGCTTCTGTTTCTGTTGTTTCTGATACTGGTTCAGTAGGAACTTCCCCAAGAACATGTGGTGTTACCACGAGGTCAAGTAGTTTACTCGAAAGCCGACGATACATTTGACCAAACCCACTCTTGGACATAAGAACT
>Ga0268255_10000950_pt1 | contig 18149 bp, 23 predicted proteins | sample AgamicOrMarz_FD_200256 | JGI IMG/M metagenome (GOLD analysis project Ga0268255, IMG submission 200256) | Agave microbial communities from Guanajuato, Mexico - Or.Ma.rz (v2) (version 3) | ecosystem: Host-associated > Plants > Phyllosphere > Phylloplane/Leaf | place: Guanajuato, Mexico...
TTTCTGTTACGCTAAGTCTTGGAGTAGCACAAGCGGAAAAACAAGAAAATGAAACGTTAGATGAGCTGTTGAATAAAGCAGATATCGCCCTGTACGCTGCCAAACAACATGGACGCAACCAAGTACGGAGATATAAAGAGATAAAAGAAATCCTAAAAAGAACCTAAACAGCACTGTTTCGGTTCTTTTTGCTTTTGACTACTATTCTTTCATTTATCAAGTGAAAGTGTTAAAAGACTTGATTTTACCTATGTATTTGCGAGTAGATTATCCTATAAACTATACGTAGATCAAAAAAAGGAGAGATACAGATGAAGATTACACATATTCGTAACGCTACTCTAATTGTTGAATACGGAAGAAAAACGTTTTTAATTGATCCTATGTTAGCGGAAAAAGGCACTTACCCTCCTTTCCCAAATTCGATCAGACAAGATCAAAACAACCCTTTAGTGAACTTACCGATATCCGTTGAAGAGATTATTGATGGTGTAGATGCGGTTATTGTCACTCACCTCCATTTAGACCATTTTGACGATGCGGCTAAGCAGGCTTTGCCAAAAGACATCAAAATGTTCGTTCAAAATGAAGAAGATGCCGCAGTAGTAAAAGAAGCTGGTTTTAAAAATGTAGAAGTACTCACAAAGAATACAGTCTTTCAAGGCATCCAATTAATCAAAACAAAAGGCGAACACGGAAGAGGAGAAATTTTAAAGCGTACTGGTTTAGTATGCGGTGTTGTTTTTAAACATAAGAGTGAAAAAACGCTTTATGTAGCTGGAGATACGGTATGGTACCCTGCTGTTGGAAAAGAAATCAACACACATAAACCGGATGTCATTGTCGTAAACGGCGGCGATAATCAGTTTTTAGAAGGCGGTTCTCTTGTGATGGGGAAAGAAGATATTTACCAAGTTTTTAAAGCGGCCCCTCATGCTACGATTGTTTCTGTCCATATGGAAGCTGCAAATCACTGGACGTTATCAAGAGAAGAGTTAAAAAGCTTTATCAACGAAAAAGATATGGCGTCCCGCGTCTTTGTTCCAGATGATGGCGAGGTTTATACTTTTTAAGAAAGAAAATGAAACAAAATTATTTTAGTTGAAGAAAGATCCAAACGAGTTTGATTCTTGGATGAGAATCAAACTCGTTCGGGTTTTTTCATTGATATAGTAAACGCAGCTTTCATATGTTTAGTTGCTTCCAGCGGTTGATTGGAAGGCAAGGCGAAGACTCCTGCGGGAAAAGCGGAATTGGTGAGACCCCGCAGGAGCGCAAGCGAAGAGGAGGCTCAGCGGCCGCCCGCGCAAAGCGAAGCCTTGCATGGAAATCAATAGCGGTGTAACAAGCCATCCATGCTAGTTCATTTATCCCATTGGTTCATCTTTAGGTTAGATCAATGTAGTTATGTCCCAACCTCTTTTTATAGCCTTCTAATTTATCAAGTAGTAGTCGTAGTAGCAACTGCTGAAGTGCTTACAATAACCGCCATCATAGCTGCTTGCTGAGCTTGAATAATCGTTTCAATCGTTGTGTAGATGCCTGTTTCGACCAGCCTAGAATCCTTCAGCTTTTCACTAATAACCAGATTAACCGCCAGCATAACATTGATGTCTTTATGCCACTTAAAAAGTTTGTCTGTATTTAACTGTTTCACCACTTCATAAATGATTTCAATTTCATTTTCTGGTTTTTCAAACAGTGCTAATAAGCCAATGACTGGATAATGCATTGCTTTCACTTTAATGCCTGCCGATTCACAGATTTCTTTTACTGCTAGGCACCTTTCAATAAGTGTATCTCCATGTAAGTTTTTATCGATTGCGAGAATATGACTTAAAAATTGAAGGTCATTTCCTTTTTTAAATCCATGCTGCCCCAATGTGGTATAAAAGTGTTCAATTTCATGCATCAAATCGTCAACAGACTCGCTCGTTTCAGCTAATAAAACGGCAAGAGGTACATCACCGCTTGATGTGAGGAAGAGATGCTTTTTTTTCATGCCTTGATAAATTTCTATTGACCTTCGAACCATTTCTTTATGACTTCGACTCGACTCATTCGACAGCATAGCGGAAGCCGCGATATACGTAAATGGGCCTCTAGTAAACCCGCCTTGTACTAATTGATCATATACGTCAAGAAATTCATGAAACATTTCTTTTGAATTCTCATAGCGGGTATCTAACATGGCTGCGATCGTAAAACGCTGCGATGATTTTAATGTAGAAAACATTCCTACTTGATTTTTAATATAGTCACTTAACTCAATATAAGGCTGAAGCTGAAGCGATTTGCCTTTCACTGCATACATAGAAGCGATAGCCATAAACTGCTTGGGATCTGCCACTTTCCATTTCAGCTCGTTTTTTAAGCTTAGATAAAAATCTTTAAATTGATCTACTTTTTGTTGAATCGCCTCTGGCACCATATCAACACATCCTTTATTCGTCGTTAGCTTATATACGTAGCACTTTAATAAAAGTTTCAATATTCGGTAAATACCTGATGCATTTATAAGATACAAAAAAGACCCCGGAATATTCCGAGGTCTTTTTCCTTCAGTTCTACCTATTAACCTCTACCCGCTTGGAAAGAAGGATATTTTGTCATACCGCCATCAGCAAATAGTGTAATACCTGTTACGTAGCTTGCTTGTGATGATGCTAAGAATGCTGCAACTGATGCAATTTCTTCCGGGTTGCCGATGTAGCCCATTGGAATCATGCTTTCTACGTCTGCACGCTGCTCTGGATCTGCGAATTTTTCAGCGTTGATTGGCGTATCGATTGCGCCTGGTCCAATGCTATTTACGCGGATACCTTTTGGCGCATATTCAAGAGCCAATGTTTCCGTCATTAACTTCATACCGCCTTTACTTGCTGCATAGTGAACAAATAGTGGCCAAGGAATCATTTCGTGAACGCTGGACATGTTGATAACATTTCCTTTAATGTTATTTTCAACAAAATATTTAATCGCTTCGCGGCTTCCTAAAAACGCGCCTGTTAAGTTTGTATCGATGACTTGATTCCAGTTTTCTAATGATAATTCATGAGAAGGAACCGGGTTTTCAACACCAGCATTATTAACCATTACGTCTAATGTACCAAATTCTTTAACAGCTGTCTCTACAAGGTTCACAACGTCTTCTTCTTTTGTTACGTCACCTCGAACAACAATTGCTTGACCGCCAGCTTGTTCAATTTCTTTTTTTACTTCTAGCGCTTCCTCTTCATTGCTGCGGTAGTTTACAACCACTTTTGACTGCTCTTGACCAAAACGAACGGCCATTGCGCGACCCAATCCTTTTGAAGCCCCTGTTACAACTACCACTTTATCTTTTAAATCTGTATACATCTTGAAGTCCTCCTACTTTTTCTATGTGATATGCCTTGCTATACTGTACTAATTATAAATACAGTTTAGGTTTTAAAAAAAGAATAAGCATTTCTCTATCTCTTCTTTCTCAAACTGTCATTCATTTGAAAAACAGCAAATTCACTTTTGTTTCTTATTGTTACTTATAGTAACCAATAGAAATAAAGTAGTCAAACTTTTTGTTTTATCATTCTTATTATTTATTTTCACCACTTACTCTCTTCATCTCTGTTCCCCGCAGGATGTGGCTTCACACTTTCAATTAACACCACTTCAAAAGTTTAAACTTTTTCCCTTGCAATTCTTAAATCAATGTATTATATTGTTGATGTATCAATTATTGATATGTCAAACAATTGTCCACAATCAAAAATACAGAAATGACAATAAGTAAGTTTAACGCCTAAAAAGAAAGGAAGAATGACTATGACTATAAAAGACTTTAACGAAATTGCTTTAAAACGTCGTTCAATTAAAAAATATGATCCTTCAGTAAAAATTAGCCGTGAGGAAATGGAAGAAATCCTTACCGAAGCTATGCGCGCTCCTTCTTCTGTTAATATGCAGCCATGGCGCTTTGTTGTGATTGAAACACCTGAAGGAAAAGAAAAATTAGCTGAACTTGCGAAATTTAACAGCGAACAAGTTAGTACATCTTCAGCTGTTATTGCTGTATTTGGTGACATGAACAACGTCGAATATGCAGACGAAATTTTTGGCAAAGACGTAGAACTTGGCTATATGCCTCAAGACATTAAAGAACAGCAGCTGAATTTCTTCAAGCCAATTTATGAAAACATGCCAAAAGCAGATATGAAAGACATCGTTCTGATTGATTCAGGACTTGTGTCTATGCAGCTTATGCTTGTTGCTCGTGCTCACGGATATGACACAAATCCAATCGGCGGATACGAAAAAGAATTAATCGCAGAAGCATTCGGTCTAGATAAAGAACGTTATATTCCGATTATGCTTATCTCAATCGGAAAAGCAGCAAGCGAAGGCCATGCTTCTTACCGTTTACCAGTCAATACGGTTACAACTTGGAAATAAGTAATAAGAAATTAAGGTCCGTAAAAATGTGAAGTAAAAGGAGACTTTCTAATGAATAACTATCAAGAACTTACAAAAAAACAACTTTCATTCTTTCGCAGCGGTAAAACAAAAGACGTTGCGTTCCGTATCGAAATGCTAAAGAAATTAAGAGAACTTGTGGTACGTCATGAAGACGGCATTTTAAAAGCAGTAAAAGCTGACCTTAATAAACCAGAGTTTGAAGCAAAACGTGCAGAAGTTGGCCTTGTGCTAAGCGAAATTGACTTTGCAGTTGAGAACCTTGCAGAATGGGCAGCGCCAAAAGAAGTAGAAACACCATCTACTCACGCAGGAGCAAAAAGCTACATTTATCAAGATCCATACGGTTTAGCTTTAGTGATTGCACCATGGAACTATCCTTTCCAACTTGCTGTATCACCAGTAGTAGGCGCGATTGCTGCAGGAAACTGCGTGGTGTTAAAGCCTTCTGAATTAACACCTCACACGTCAAGCCTTCTTGCTAAGATGTTTAATGAAAACTTCCCTGAAGAATACTTGACGGTAGTCGAAGGTGAAGTGGAAACAAGCACGGCTTTACTAAAAGAAAACTTTGATTACATCTTCTTTACAGGAAGTACAATGGTCGGCAAAATTGTAGCAGAAGCTGCAGCTAAACATTTAACGCCTGTTACGCTAGAACTAGGCGGAAAAAGTCCTACAATTGTACACGAAGATGCTAATATTGAAGAAGCAGCTAAACGTATTGCGCGCGGTAAATTTGCAAATGCTGGTCAAACTTGCGTAGCGCCAGACTACATTCTTGTTCAACGCAATGTAAAAGACGAGCTGCTAGCTAACCTAAAACAAGTCGTAACAAACACGTACGGCGAAGATGTTTCACAAAATCTAGACTTCCCTCACGTAGTGAGCGAAAAACATTTTGATCGTCTTAACAGCTTCTTAACAAACGGAGATATCGTTTTTGGAGGCAAAACGGATCGTTCTCGTCTGTTTATTGAACCAACTGTTCTTGACAACATCTCATGGGAAGACAATGTGATGCAAGATGAAATCTTTGGACCAATTCTTCCAGTCATCGTATACGATGAAATCTCAGAAGTAATTGAAGCAATCGTAAAACGTCCAAAACCATTGGCACTTTATCTTTTCTCTGAAGATGAAGCAGTCCAAGATCACATCTTAAACAGCGTGTCATTCGGCGGCGGTTCTATTAACGATACAATTAACCACATGACGTCTCACTACCTTCCATTTGGCGGTGTTGGTGACAGCGGAATGGGTGCGTATCACGGAAAAGCAAGCTTTGATACATTTTCACATGCTAAAAGCATCTTAAAACGTTCAAATAAATAAAGAAAAGAAAAGCCGACGTCACGAGTTGACTTCGGCTTTTTTACTTCTTCATTTGTTTAGTTATTTGTTCATATTGTTCTTCCTTTTCTGTAGAAATAGCTAAATCATAAAGAATATGTAAAAAATATTTTTTATCTTGAACAAATAAATATTCTTCTTCAAAGCCTTGAGACGTGTAGACGGCAAACTCCCAAATGTCGTCGTAATAAGCTGGACCAATGGCTTCAGCGAGATTTCCAAGCGTTTTAAGCAGCTCCATTGTAATGATAATATTACGTCTAGCATAGTGCCGGATATTAGCAAATCCATCATATAAAAAGTCCTCAAACTTTTTGTCTGGTATCACCATTCGTATGACGCCTTTATCATCAACTAAGTAAGAAGAAAATTGGCTAGCGTCACAAATTTCCCGAAGAATATCGCTAATTTGGTGAATGGAGTTAACCGCCGTTTTGAAGTCATCATTTCCTAGTGATTTAATCGCCATCTCCACAAACTTCGTAATAATATACGTAGTGTCTTGAATATCAGTTTGAGATTTCCCTACATGGACATATTGGTGAAAAACGGTGCAATCCATTTCATCGTGCTCTGTCGAATCTCTATGCCAATAATAAAACAATACGGTTCCGCTTAGCACATAATCCCCTACTTCACGCTCCATTTTTATAACTAAATTATGCTCTTTGGCACAGTGAATCAATTGGCTGTAGTTCACTGTTTGAATATAGCCAGATGTTTGAATACATACCGGTTTTTTTTCTCCTTCTGGAAAGGAAAATTGTTCGCTATGACTAGACTGCGTTCGATGAATCTCCAGTTCCTCTCGAATCGTTGTCTTAATTGCTTTTATGGACGCTGTTTTCATCGATTGAGTCATATGATTTACTTGCAGCCACTTCACAGAGTGATTAATAAAGTAGACAAACGTGCCCGCACTAAAAACCGATAGCGCCGTCGTCACAAATGGAATCGCAAAATATCCGTCTACTTGTGAACTGTTTAAAAAGAGAAAGACAAAAAGTGTATACAAAAAACTCCCTATAAAAATCCCCAGAATTCGCTGAGTAGATTTAGAAGAAGCAAAGTTTTTTAACACGCGAGGAGAAAACTGAGCTGCAAAGGATGTAAACACAACAAGCATTAAATTAAAGGTAAACGTCGTAATCGATAGAATTCCGGGCATAATCGTACTCACTAACGTATTCGTTAAATCCATGTTGATTGAAAAAAATGAAGGAACTTTCTCTCCTACTTTACAGTAATAGTCAAGAAACAGCGTCAGTGCAGCTAAAAGAACAGAAAAAAGAGCATAAATTAAGGGGCTAAACCATATTTGGCTATTTAACTCATCTTTGAACGCACGAGGAGAAAGCTGTTTCCTTGCCGCTATCCATCTAAATGTATTCATATAAGACCTTCCTTTTTATTTGTAAATCTCTAACTTTTTTCTTAGTTCCCTAAATTTTTCTGATTATGCTTATATAATGGAAAAAAATCTATTTTTTAAGATATAGGTACACAAAGCAAAAAAGCCAAACAGGTTCTATACCTGCTTGGTTTTTTACTCTCATTTTCTCACCAGCCCCGGCTCGCTCCGCCGCCTCCGGAGCTGCCGCCTCCCCCTCCGCGAGGACCGCTTCCACTGCCGCCACCTCCGCCGCCTCTTCCTCCAAACATCACAAGAAAGTTTAGCAGAAATTGCGTAATCGCTCCTTTAAAAAAGACGAAGTCGATAATAAGCAAGCCCACAATAACAGCTGCAATCAGCAGCGTTTGAAGAGTTGTTAAATGAACGCCGCTATCAGAGGGAGGATCTGCTTTTGGTACTTTTTGTTCAAAATCTGTTCCTAAATCATACTCTTTTACGACTTGGTTATAAACAGCTTTGTATGTGCTTTCTAGGGCTGTATCGTATTTACCATTTTTTAAGTTAGGAATGGCATAAGAGTCGATGATTTCTCCAGATTTGATATCGGTGATGGCTCCTTCTAACCCATATCCTACTTCGATTCGAATTTTTCGTTCTTTTTTAGCAAGTAAAATAAGAACGCCATTGTTCAGCTTTTTATCACCGAGTTTGTACTTTCGAAACGCTTCATTCGCGTACTCTTCTACATCCGAATCACCTAATGAATTCACGGTAAGAATCGCTACTTGAGCTTTCGTTTCATCATCTAACTTTCTGCCCATTTGATTTATATCAGCTTTTTCCTGATCGTTTAATAGATGAGCAAAATCTTGAACGTAAATATCGCCTACCGGATTTGGAATATCAGGTGCAGCAAAAGCAACGCTTACCATATTACATAAAAGAGACAATAATAAAGCAAACGAAGCAAGAAATTTCATCACTTATCGCTCCCAAAATCAACTTTGGGCACTTCTTTTTCTTCATTTGTTACTTCAAAATATGGCTTTTTTTCAAAGCCGAACGTACCCGCTAAGATGCTTTTAGGAAATCTCTTAACCGATTTATTGTATTTTGCAACTTCATCGTTATAGTCTTTACGCGCTACAGCGAGTCGATTTTCCGTTCCTTCTAAACTGTCCATTAAGCTTCTAAAGTTTTCATTCGCTTTTAAATCCGGATATTTTTCAACCACTACGAGCAGGCGGTTTAATGCACCGCTTAACTGTTGATTAGCATCAGCTTTGTCTTCAGGAGTTTTAGCTCCCGCTAGCTGCGCTCTTGCCTGAGTGACCGAATCAATTGCTTCCTGCTCATGCTTAGCATAGCCTTTCACGGTTTCCACTAAGTTCGGAATTAAATCCGATCTTCTTTTTAGTTGATTATCTATTTGTGAAAATTTATTGTCTACATCTTCCTCTGCGCTAACGAGGCTGTTGTAAGAGCTCACTCCGTAAATCACAAAAAGCACTAACACAATGATCGTAGCGATCAAACCTTTGTTTTTCAATGTACTACCTCTTTTCTTCATCAAAATTATGTATCTACTTACTAGTACGAACCAAGCTCTAAAAAGATTCATTTTTTACCAATTTTATTAAGAATAAACAGATGAACTAGCGTGATAATGTGCCTATAACGCTTCTTTTTATAGTCTCTCCTCTTTCTGGCACATGTCATACCTTACCACCTTTTTACCATTAACATAAAGAAATTAGTTTTAGCGTACAACAATGGAAAAGCTCAAATGCTTGTCCAGTATGCGCCTAGAAAAAAGGCAACTAATAAGCAGCTTATAACCTTATTTGGTATAAGCTGCTCATTTTTATATCTGATTGCCATATGCGTTATCAATATTCGCTAAATCTGTTTGATCAAATATATCCGGATCCAGGTTCGTATTTTTCATTCGCGCACAAGCAGCTGAAATGTCTCCATAGGTTGAGTTAATTCCAACAGATTTAACATCCGCTGTGTGTCCGTTGTGAAGAACTTCTCCAAAATTCATCGATCCGTTTCTCGCCATACCATTAATTCTTGTGTTACAGATGTTAATAACTCCTGCCATGACCATACCACCTTTTCTTAAAATGAATTCATACATCGTATGCTGTGACAAGCCTATGTGTGAAAAGTTTTCAAGAAGTGAAAAGCAAGGTGCAAATACTAGTGAAATTATTCATTTTACCCTTCTTCACCCAAAGTTTCCACATGTTTTTATGCTTTTTCTGTTACAATAAATGCATAAGTTATTTTTCATCCATATTGTTTGAAGGAGGATACGTAATATGGACGAGCCAAAAGATATTCAACCTAAAGTAGAAAAAAGTTTCGAACTGATTGGCAAGAAGTGGACAGGATTAATCATTTATGTACTTATGAGCGGTCCTAAACGCTTTAGTGAATTAAATGAAAGTATACCAGCCTTAAGCAGAAGGCTTTTGACAGAACGGATTAAAGAGCTTGAAGACCACGGAATCGTTGTCCGAAATGTCATTCCGGACCGCCCTATTCGTTCTGAATATTCGCTGACTCAAAAAGGAACGGAGTTAGGTAAAATATTAGGGCCGATTAGCCAGTGGGCAGAAAGCTGGGTCCAAGATTAGTTTTCGTTATTAAAATTACTCCATAGAAAGGATGAGCATCATGGCAAATGTTCTCTATATTACTGCACACCCTTTAGCTGAAGACGAATCGCTTAGCATGGCTGTTGGGAAAGAATTTATCGACGTGTATAAGCAAACACATCCAGAAGATGATGTGGTTCATTTAGATCTATATCAAGCAGATATTCCATACTTAGATGCAGACGTATTTAACGGATGGAAAAAGCTTCGTTCTCACTCTTCCATCCAGGATTTATCAACCGATGAACGATTAAAAGTGGGAAGATTAGCCGAACTAGGCGGACAGTTCGTACTCGCTGACAAATATATTTTTGTTACGCCAATGTGGAATTTTTCCGTTCCTGCGATTATGAAAACGTACATTGATGCGATTACCGTGTCAGGCAAAACCTTTACATATACAAAAGAAGGCGCTCAGGGATTGCTTAAAGGAAAAAAAGCAATTCACATTCAATCCCGCGGAGATGTGTATTCAGAAGGCCCTGAAATGGCAAGAGAAATGGGCCATCGTTATTTAGAAATCATGATGGACTTCTTTGGAATCGAAGCGTTTGAAAGCATTATTATTGAAGGGCAAGTGAAATTCCCGGATCAAATTCCGCAAATTAAAGAAAAAGCACTCCAAAAAGCCCATTCAATGGCCAAGACGTTTTAAATTCAATAAAAATCAAAAAGACCTCGAAACCGATCGAGGTCTTTTTCTTTTCTTTCCTCCTTTCTATCTTATATTTCCCTTGAAATAATCCACTCTTTCTAAATCGTTCTACGCTAAAAATATGTCTTAAATGAACCATTAAACGCTGTTATTTTTTGTTACTATTAATAACGAACGAAACAAAAATACACGATTTTTCTTTTTCATTTTTTAATTATCTACGTTCTAAAAAGATAGTTCCTCTAAATGAATAACGTTTAAAATCACACTTTAAAATGAAATAAACTCTTATTTTTAAAGGATTTAGCCACAAAATCCAAAAGCGTAATACTCTTAAAGACGTTTGTGAATATGATAAAATCCAATAAAAAACCTTTGACTAAATTTGTTACGTAAGTTACTATTAATAACGTAGTAGATGTTTTCGAACATATTATCTTTAATTCACGAAACAACATTTATATATTGAAGACAGAAAGGTGAAAAGAATTATGGCAAAAGTATTATATATTACAGCAAACCCTAACGATGCTACGCAATCATTCAGTATGGCTGCGGGAGACGCATTCATTAACGAGTATAAAGAAGTAAACCCAACGGATGAGATTGTTCACGTTAATTTATATCAAGAACATATCCCTCACATCGACGGTGATGTATTCAGCGGATGGGGTAAACTTGGAAGCGGCGCAGAATTTGATGCGCTTACTCCTGAAGAACAGCGCAAAGTTGCTCGCTTAAACGAGTTAAGTGACCAATTTGCTCAAGCAGACAAATATGTATTTGTTACACCAATGTGGAACTTCTCATTCCCACCAGTGATGAAAGCATACTTAGATGCTGTAGCAGTAGCTGGAAAATCATTTAAATACACAGCAGAAGGTTCTGTAGGTCTATTAACAGATAAAAAAGCGTATCATATTCAAGCAAACGGCGGTATCTACTCTCGCGGCCCTGCTGGTGAACTAGAAATGGGTCACCGCTATATGCGCATTATGATGAACTTCTTCGGGGTTCCTTCTATCGGAAGCCTATTTGTAGAAGGACAGGCTGCAATGCCAGATAAAGCACAAGAAATTAAAGAAGACGGCATTGCTCGCGCTAAAGAAGCTGCACGTACGTTCTAATAACAAATATAAGCATAAAAAAAAGGAACAACTCCCCATGTTCCTTTTTTTATGCTTGCAATTATATCTTTGCTTCCCCGCGCAGCAGCGAATAAACATATGTATCAAACGGGAGGCCGTTTTGAAACATGTACTCTCTTAGCGTCCCTTCCTTTTTAAATCCTAATTTGCTCAACAAGGCGATAGATCCACTATTTTGCGTAAATACAATCGCTCCTATGCGATTTAATTGAAGTTCGTTGAAGCCATAAGAAATCGCTTCATGAACGGCTTCTGTTGCGTATCCTTTTTTCCAGTGCTCTGGAAAAAGAGCATAACTTACGTTTGCTTTCCTATGCTCAGAATACCACTCTTGAAACCCTATTGTTCCAATCAGCTTTTCTTTTCCTTTTAGCTGAATTCCCCATTTAATTAATCGCTTTTCTTCGTAGCCTTTGGAAAAATTCTTAATGATCTCCTTCACTTGGTCGATCGATTCTAAAGATTTTTGCCCGTAATAGCGCAGCACCTCTTCATTAGAAAAGCATTCTAAAATCTCACCCGCATCATTTTCTACAATTTTTCTTAATATCAGCCGTTTTGTCTCTAATTCCGGAAACATTTTCTTCCCTCTTTCCTGCGCAGCTTATCTATCTACGGTAAACCATACTATTCTCCTCTCAACTAGCAATATCCTGCTAAAACCTCACCCGGGAGGACTCATTTCCTATCCAAATAGTCGATTTACAGCGGAGATAGTGGTATTTTATATAGTGGGCATAAGTTGCCTTTTATCAGCACAGAGGCGGTGAACGCAGAAATGAACCAAGATAAAGAATTGCTGTCCACGATACACGCTCTTCAAAAAGAGCTGCAGCAAGAAAAAGAAAACCGTGCGTATATGCAAAAAGATATGGACGAACTAAGAAGCGCTTTATTACAATCAGAACAAGTAAAACAAAACTTAATTGATCAGCTAGAAAAGAAAGTCGATTTGATTTTAACGTTGATTCAAAAAGGAGACGCATAAAGGAATGGATTTTTTTAAAAACAGCAAAATACTATACACTATTGTGGCACTTGTTATTGCCCTCATCGCTGTATTTACCAACAATTCGCCCATTTCTCTCATTCAGCAGCATGAAAATTCAAGCAGTACATCGAGTAGCACATCGGACACTACATCAAGCAACCAATGCTCTGCAGAGACTCAAAGCGACAGGTTATTTACCGGCAAAGAACTTGTCTTACAAGAAGGAAATGATAAATACGGATATTGCCACATTGTCGCGCATATGCAAAAACCAGGCGTTGACAACTATCAAGGTAAAAGCCAATTCAGTAAGTATTTAAATGAAAAACAAGCGATGTCTGTTGCTGAAGAAGTCATCAACGAAGGCGAAGACGGCACCAACAATAAATCTGGCAACTACGTTAAAGAAAAGTATATTAGTTCTTTAAACCAAGAAGTTAGAGTTGTGTATACTGACTACAGAGGCAAAGACTACGACTACAGCGTAACGACCATGTATCCAATTGGTCATTAATAATAATGCAGTGAATAAAAGCAGGCGCATGCCTGCTTTTTTTGATTTTACCTCTATTTATGATTTGCACCTTTAAAAAAGTCTCTGTAAATTTACAATAGCACTTTTACCTCTTGGACATATTCTAAATGTAAAAAAGAAACAGCCCCTGGATCCTTTTTTTAGAAAGAGGTTAAAAAATGAGTAACAAGTACAGAGTTAGAAAGAACGTATTGCATCTTACCGACATGGAAAAAAGAGATTTTGTTCGTACCGTGCTAATACTAAAGGAAAAAGGGATATATGACCGCTATATAGCTTGGCATGGTGCAGCGGGTAAATTTCATACTCCTCCGGGCAGCGATCGAAATGCAGCACATATGAGTTCTGCTTTTTTGCCGTGGCATCGTGAATACCTTTTACGATTTGAACGTGACCTTCAGTCAATCAATCCAGAAGTAACCCTTCCTTATTGGGAATGGGAAACGGGCCATTTGGTCAAAACTTTAGAGATCCGATGTATCCTTGGAATACAACCCCTGAAGACGTTATGAACCATCGAAAGCTTGGGTACGTATACGATATAGAATTAAGAAAATCAAAACGTTCATCATAACCACTCTAGAAACAGCGGTATGCAATCGAAAACAGGTAAACCCCTTCCCTTCTGACATAACTTATAAGGCCACAAGCACCGTAAAACTCACTGCTTCATTTCCATTCACCATAAAATATAGTTAATTAACCATAATTGGGCTGTGAATAAGCTTCATATAAGGACCTTGGAACATATGAATAAGTTATCAAAGCTTTATAAAAGTTTTATAAATGAAGGGAAGATATCAAAATGCATAATAACGTAAACGCACCTTTTAGTTCTAATGAAAATATGCCGTTCTCACCTGCTATGGCTCACCACGGCTATACAGCTCCTGCTTATGAGCATATGATGCCACACTGCGGATATTCAATGCCTGACTATGGATATATGGTTCCTGAATGTGGATATGGCGTTCCTCATCATGGATGTAATGGTTTCGCCATTATCATCGTACTGTTTATTTTACTCATTATTATTGGTGCATGTGGTTGCGGTTTCTGGCACGATGAGTGTTAACCTAAAAAACTCCAGTATAAATACTGGAGTTTTTTCATGTTTTAATAGCTACAAACCCTATAACGTTTCATCCAAATCTAGCGGTCTCAGCTTCTCTTCGATTTCTTTGCGCTTCGGCTCTAAAAATGGCGGCAGGGCTAATGTTTGGCCCATCGTTTCAAGGGGTTCATCGGTCGCAAATCCAGGTGTATCCGTTGATAATTCAAATAAAATGCCGTTTGGTTCTCTGAAATAAAGTGCTTTGAAATAGTATCGTTCTACTTTACCGGAATTCGGCAGACTGTTTTCATTTAATCGACTTGCCCACTTATTGTATTCTTCTTCATTTGGAACACGGAATGCAACGTGATGAACGCCACCTCGCCCTAAGCGAACTTTCGGCAAATCGGGTCTCGTTTCAATATGAACTTCAGCTCCGCTTCCGCCTTCACCCGTTGCATAAACCAAAATATCTCTATGATCTCCTGCAAGAGATGGATAAGAACCCACGTAGCGAAATCCCATAATGTTTGTTAGTACATCAACAGTTGGTTCTGCCGTGCCCACCGTTAGCGTGACCGGTCCTAAGCCGATAATCGCATGTTCTAACGGAATGTCTTCGCGCTTCCACGGCACGCCTGCTCTTACCCCTTTTTCACCGTTATCCGCGACAAGAAGCAAACGTGTCCCTTCATAATCTTTAAATGCTAACGTATCACGATTAGCTCGTTTAGCTATTTCTTCATATTCCACTCCGTACTGCTCGAAGCGCTCTTTCCAAAAGTGCAGAGAATCCGTGCTTTTAACGCGAAGCGAAACAGTCGAAATGTCAGATGAACCTTGATGCGTTCTTGCAAGCCCCGGAATATCAAAAAACGTTACTTCCGTTCCTGGCGTCCCTTCCCCATCTGCATAAAACAAGTGGTAAGACTGAGTGTTATCTTGATTCACCGTTTTTTTTACTAATCGCATGCCTAAAACTTTGGTGAAAAACTGATAGTTTTTCTCAGCTTTCCCCGTCAAAATAGATACATGATGCAACCCTAACAATTCCATCTGCTCCGCCTCTTTTCATAATATATAAATTTTTTAACTTCCACTAAAATTATCTTTAATTTAATTATCTTTAATTAAAGATAATTTTAAAGGATATACAGCCTGTTTGTCAATAACAAGAAAATGTTGTGAACATAAAAAAGAAACTAAACACATAGTTAGTTTCTCTTTATCTTCCCTTTAACAAACTGCTGATCTTTTCCAACAGCGGTTACTTCTTAAGCACGCGCTGCACATTTTGCTTCATCAGCTCCGCAATTTTTGTTTCATTTTCACGAGACGTCTGCTCTAATTTTTCTATGACTAACTGCTGTCTTTCGACTGAATGATTTTGACTTATCTTTTGTTTGCCTTCCATTTTGCTGATGTCGATTTTAAACCCAATGATTCCTTTGCTTAAACCATTCATATAAGCAGGATCAACGTCATTTAGTGTATATGTACTGCTCGGGCTTTCATATTTCTCCACCATCTTCCTCAGCAGCCCAAGCAGTTCTGTTGGTTCTTCAATCATTTTCATGGTGCCATACACGTGAACAGCTTCATAATTCCATGTTGGTACAGCTTGATTCGTTTCATACCAAGACGGTGAAATATAACAGTGAGGCCCTTGAAACACAACCAAAATTTCTTGATTTTCAGCATCTTTCCACTGCTGATTCGGACGAGCAAAATGTCCGTATAAAGCTTTTTCTTTCCGGTTTAACATCAGGGGCAAATGAGTAGCATAAGGCTTTTCATTATGATATGAAAACAAAGTGGCGAATCCATTGTCTTCAATAAAATCATACATTATTTGTTCATCATTCACTTTAAAATACTTTGGAATATACATCGGCGCTTCTCCTTTATTTCTTATTTAGTAAAAGATATAATACTATACGTGTTTACAACAGCGTCAGTTATGAACTTTTTATGGAGGTCAGCAAACATTTAACCATTTATGAACCGATTTTTTAAGAAGCTTATGCTATACTGCTGCGATGTAAACCGCTGATTTTTTATATGTATTTATTTAGCACATGATGCAATTAGATGCATGTTAGTTAAATAAAGCTTCAGGAACTCAAAAAAAAGAAGAGCTTGTTTAAAACAGCTCCTTTCTCACGTTTATCTATACAATTGAGGATTTATTTCTCGTTTGATAGGTCCGCCTTTGGCTATATGCCACTCAATGACGCGGTCCGTTAAACGATCGTATACGTCGTCTTCTAAATACGGATTTTCTGCCGAAGTGAGCAAGGTGTGAACATCGGCTTTTATTTCGGCTAACATAGCTGCGCTGAATACATCCGGGTCATTTAATACGTCTAGTATATATAACACTAGCATCTCAAATCCGCCGTCCCAATTGGCATTTCCGTTGCCTTGAGCTTCACAGCGAAGCTTTTCAATGGCTCGGATGACCTCTCCTTCTACGATATCCGACTGTCCATTTCTCGGAACATAGTTTAACCATAGTTCTTTTGCTTCGTCAAAATATTTCATTCTGCACTCCTTCTTTCAGAATTTTATTCCTTTTTATTTCTTTGATTCATTGCCGTTCCAAAAGCAACTCCTAAGGACGTTCCGATCGCAATACCGAACCCAATATTATCCATCAGCATCCCCAGAGAAGCCCCCATCGCAACGCCCAGACCTAATCCCATTCCTAGATAATCTGTCTTTTTCTTTTCTTCAGACAAAAAAACCTCTCCTTTTTTCTACTGTTTTATTGATACCTTTTATACGTAAAAACCGCGCTAAAAATTTCATAAAAATGGAAAAAAGCAGTCGCTGTAACTGCTTTTTATTTTTAGATGATGAGCTGATAAACGGCCCCTCCGAGCAGCAAAACCGACGTAAGTATGCAGATCACCCCAAATACGTACATCGTTTTACGTGCAGAAAAATACAAACAACTCAACAGGGAAAGGTATCCAAAACTTAAGAAAAGGGCATTTTAAAAGTAACGAAATTTTTCTTACTTAAAAGGATGGATTACATTGACACCAAACCAACAGGAATATCTAAAAAAAATACATAGCATACAAGAAAATCTAGCCAAAGCGTGGGCTGAATATTGGCATCACTACTCCAGTCCAGGCTCTTGGCAGTTTTGGGTTACCTTGGGTGCTTTTATTTTGCCTTTAGTTATTCTCTATTTTTTTATTGATCGAAAAAAAGCCTTTCATTTAGGGTTTTATGGATTTAACGTGCACGTTTGGTTTCACTATAGTGACACCGCTGGAGTTTATAACGGGCTGTGGACGTATCCTTACCAAATCAACACAATCATACCCGTAAGCTTTAGCCTAGATGCTTCGCTTATTCCTGTCTCTTTTATGCTTCTTTATCAATGGACAATTAACCATCATAAAAATTACTATGTATATGCAACTGCTCTTTGTTTGTTTTTTGCTTTTATTTTCAAACCGTTATTAACAGGGATTGGCTTTTTCCAGCTGCATGAATGGGCTACTTACGGTCATTTATTTGTATTTTATCTCGGTGTGATACTGCTATCAAAATGGATTACCAATCTGTTTCTTTATTTTGAAAAACAACATTAAATTTGATAAGTGTCATCAATAAAAAACGTAAGCATCTTCAAAAGACCTTACGTTTTTTTGATTGTTTTCCTTACTAGTTGTCTGCTTCCTCAAAAAATAGAATGCTTTTCTTATTGTTAATTTAGAACATGCTGCATCTAGCAATAATGAAACTTCTGTTACTAGAGAGAATCGCGATTTTTCTAAGCCCTGCTTAACTTAGCGTTGTATAAGTCCATTAAACTGCTTAAATCATCTAACAATGGACAGTGACCCACACCTTTCATAATTTTTAACGTCGCATTTTCCCCTATGCCTTTCGCGATGTCAGATGCATCTCTTGTCGAAACC
>Ga0268255_10000952_pt1 | contig 18134 bp, 11 predicted proteins | sample AgamicOrMarz_FD_200256 | JGI IMG/M metagenome (GOLD analysis project Ga0268255, IMG submission 200256) | Agave microbial communities from Guanajuato, Mexico - Or.Ma.rz (v2) (version 3) | ecosystem: Host-associated > Plants > Phyllosphere > Phylloplane/Leaf | place: Guanajuato, Mexico...
GAACAGCTTTGTGCAACTGGTCGTCGTGTCGAAGCGCACTGGCGAGGAGATCTTGCGATGCAAACCGCGCAGCGGCGAATCGATCCTGGCGTAGTCGAGCAGCTTCTCGACGAACCACATCGCTTTGAATTTTTTCAGGCGGTGCGGCTGTTCGAAAAGTGGTTCGCACAACAATCGCCGTCTGACACCGGACGTTCCGGCGATATCGTCGCGCAGCGCATTGCGTTTCGCAATTCGCTCTCCATGTCGTTCCCGCCGAGCGAGATCCACGGTGCGCAATCGTACGACGACGAAGGCACTGCGCTAAAGGAAAAGGCTCAGCGTACGGCCGCGCTCGAAGACGGCTCGCTCGAAAAAGTGGACATCACGCCGGCATTTTTCGGCTTGCTCGGCGGGCAGGGCGCGTTGCCGCTGCACTACACCGAGCAGATCATCGCCCGTGAACAGATCAAGCGCGACCGCGCCGCGCGCGAATTTTTCGATGTGTTTTCCAATCGCGCCACCGCGCTTTTTTACGCGGCGTGGAAGAAGTACCGCTTGCCGTTCCATTACGAACTGGATCGCGACGAACGCTACTTGCCGTTGTTGCTTGCTCTCGCGGGCGTTGCGGACAACGACACCCGCACCAGTCTGCAAACTGGCGAGGGCGCGCTATTCGACGAAGCGATTGCCGGCTATGCGCTGCCCGCGCGGCACAGGCCAGTGTCGGCAGCGTATTTGCAACGCACGTTGTCCGAATACTTCAAGGTGCCGGTGCGTGTCGAGCAGTTCGTCGGCAAATGGTATGACGTGCCGCGCGATCAGTTGACGCTGCTCGGCAGCGTCAACGCAACACTTGGCGCGACTGCGCTCGCGGGGGAGCGCGTCTGGCAGCGCGACATGCGCGCGCGGCTCGTGATCGGACCGCTCGACAAAGCTGACTACGAGGCGTTTCTGCCCGGTGCGGACCGCGCCGTTGCGCTGGAACGCATGCTTACGCTGCTGGCGGGCATCACGCTCGAATACGAAGTGGCGCTAGTGCTGCGCCGCGAGGCCGTGGGCCCGACGCTTCTCAGTAAGGGCGCACGCCTCGGTTGGGACGCGTTTCTCTGTACACGCGACGCCGAGCGCGACCGCATGGATGCGCGTTACGAACTGCACGTGATTCACTGACCATAACGATAGAACCTGACCGGATCGCACGACATGAGCACGTCCCTCAATACCCTGATCGCGAAACTGAATCCGACTTGCCGGCAAGCAGCGTTGCTGGCGGCGAACAACTGTCTTGCACGCGGTCATTACGAGGTGGACCTCGAACATCTGCTGCTTGCGCTGCTCGATGAACCGGCAAGCGATGTTGCGCTAGTGCTGCGCGCAAGCAGGATCGATCCGCATGCGTTGCGCGCGGATATCGAGCGTGAGTTGCAGCGCCTGAAAACAGGCAATACGCGTACGCCGGTGTTCTCGAAACAGCTGATCGATCTGCTCGAACAGGCATGGCTAATTGCGTCGCTCGATTCGCAGATTGGGCGCATCCGTTCAGGGCATTTGCTGCTCGCGTTGCTGAGCGCACCCGATCTCGCACAATTCGCCGAGCGGATGTCGCCATTGCTGGGCGATGTGCGTGTGACGGATCTGAAGCATAAGTTCGACGAGTTGACTGCAGGCTCTCGCGAAGTCGAGCGCAGCGATGCGGCGCAGAGTCCGGACGAAAGCGCGAGCGATGCAGCGAGAACGGACGCGGCGGTGGGCGCACCGTCGAAGACGCCGGCACTCGATACCTACACCAGCAACCTCACGCAGCGAGCGCGTGAGGGGAAGATCGATCCGGTGATCGGCCGCGAAGGCGAAATTCGCCAGACCATCGACATACTGATGCGGCGTCGGCAGAACAATCCGATCATGACAGGCGAGGCGGGTGTCGGCAAAACTGCGGTGGTCGAAGGGCTCGCGCTTCGCATTGCGGCAGACGACGTGCCCGCACCGCTGAAAGGCGTGGCGCTGCATGTACTGGACATGGGCCTCCTGCAAGCAGGCGCCAGCGTGAAGGGCGAATTCGAGAATCGCCTGAAGAACGTGATTGACGAGGTCAAGAAGAGCCCGCATCCGATCATCCTGTTCATCGACGAGGCGCATACGATCATCGGCGCGGGCGGGCAGGCCGGCCAGAACGATGCGGCGAATCTGCTGAAGCCGGCATTGGCGCGCGGCGAATTACGCACAATCGCTGCGACCACCTGGAGCGAGTACAAGAAGTACTTCGAGAAAGACGCAGCACTGGCACGCCGTTTCCAGGTCGTGAAGATCGAAGAGCCGAGCGAAACGCTGGCGGCAGCGATGTTGCGCGGCATGGCGTCGCTGATGGAAAAGCACTTCAACGTGCGGGTGCTCGACGACGCGATTACCGAAGCAGTGCGCCTCTCGCATCGGTACATTAGCGGCCGGCAACTGCCGGATAAGGCGATCAGCGTGCTTGACACCGCATGCGCGAAAGTCGCGCTCGCGCACAGTTCGACACCGGCCGCCATCGACGACACGAAGAAGCGGCTCGAGCGTATCGACGCGGAAATTGCGGCGCTGGAGCGCGAAGTGGCGAGCGGGGCGCTTCACGACGAACGGCTCGCGCAGTTGCGCGAACTGCGCGAAGAAGACCTGAAGGATCTCGCCGAAGACGAAGCGCGTTACGACAAGGAGCGCGCATTGGTGAGCGAGATCGTCGGCTTGCGGGCGGAGATCGACGCCGCGCGGGTGAGTAGCGCGGACGCGGAGCAAGCGGCGAAGGCGCAACAGGCGCGCGAAACGCTCGCGGTTCGCGTCGCCGAATTGCATGTGTTGCAGGGCGGTCAGCCCATGGTGCCGTTGCAGGTGGACGGCCACGTCGTAGCGGAAATCGTCGCGTCGTGGACAGGCATTCCGCTCGGCCGCATGGTCAAGGACGAAATCCAGACTGTGCTCAACCTGCAGCCATTACTTGGCGCGCGGGTGATCGGACAGGATCATGCACTCGAAGCCATCGCGCAACGAGTGCGCACGGCAAGCGCGAATCTCGAAGATCCGAACAAGCCGCGTGGTGTGTTCATGTTCGTCGGACCGTCGGGCGTCGGCAAGACCGAGACGGCGCTCGCACTCGCCGATGTGCTCTACGGCGGCGAACGCAAGATGGTGACGATCAACATGAGCGAGTACCAGGAAGCGCATAGCGTGTCTGGCCTCAAAGGATCGCCGCCGGGCTACGTCGGCTATGGCGAAGGCGGTGTGCTGACAGAAGCGGTGCGCCGCAACCCGTATTCGGTCGTATTGCTCGATGAGGTCGAAAAGGCCCATCCCGATGTGCTCGAAATGTTCTTTCAGGTGTTCGACAAGGGCACGATGGATGACGCTGAAGGCCGCGAAATAGATTTCCGTAATACGCTGATCATTCTCACGTCGAATGTCGGTTCGCAAGCGGTCATGCAGGCGTGCCTGAACAAAACCGCCGAGGAGTTGCCTGACGCCGATGCGCTTGCGGAGACCTTGCGTCCGCAACTGTACAAAGCATTTAAACCGGCTTTTCTCGGGCGCATGAAAGTAGTGCCCTATTATCCGATTTCCGACGACGTGCTTGCCGAGATCATCGCGTTGAAGCTGGAGCGGATTCGCCGCCGCATAGAATCGAATCACAAGGCGGTGTTCGAGTGGGACGAGTCTCTCGTCGATGCGGTCCTCGCGCGTTGCACCGAAGTGGATTCCGGTGCGCGCAACGTCGACCATATTCTGAACGGCACGCTGTTGCCCGAAGTCGCACAACACGTGTTGGAGCGCATAGCCAACGGCGTGGCGATTCAACGTATTTCGGTGCGCGCAAGCGAGGCTGGCGAGTTCGAATACGCCGTCGCCTAAGCAATTTCACAAATGCATTCTGATAGCTCTGTGCCATGCCGACCAATCTGAACACGCTGCTCGCTCCAATTAGCGAAGCCGCGCCCTGTGGCGAAGATCTGCTGTTCTCCGCCGACTTCGATGCGATCCAGCACGCCCGGCGTTTCGAAGATCCATCGCTGGATCAAGGCGAATGGATCACCGATATCAAGGAAGCCGACTGGCCGTTCGTTATCGAGCGATCGAGCGCTTTGCTGCAGACGCAAACCAAAGACTTGCGGCTCGCTGTGTGGCTCACGGAAGCGCTTGCCATAGAAGAAGGCGTGAGGGGACTCACGCAGGGTTATACGCTGCTGGCGGGGTTGTGCGAGAAGTTCTGGGACACAGTCCATCCGCTGCCGGAAGGCGACGACACCGAATATCGACTCGGCAACGTTGCATGGCTTGTCGGCCGCACCGGCGATCTGCTGCGCGCCATGCCGCTTACGTCGTCGCAAGGCAACCTGTACAGCACGATCGATTGGGACGTGGCGACACACGTTGCGCAAGCTGTGAAGCGCGATCCCGATCATGCCGACGACATTGCGCGCGGCAAGCCGTCCATCGAGCAGATCGACGCATCGAAACGCGCGACGCCGCCCGCGTTTTACTCAACGCTGCTGGCCGAACTCAAGGCGTTCGAAGCGGCAATGCTCGCACTCGAACAGGAACTGGACCGTCGCGCCGCTGACTCGGCACCGAGCTTCCGTCAGGCGAAAGACGCGTATGAAAGCGTTTATCGTCTGGCCGAACGTTTTGCGCGCGAACTGGGCGTGAATGCAGATGCGCAACCGACGTCTGTCGACAGATCGAGTGCGCCGACGCATCACGAACTGGAACGGGCCGAACCCACCTTCAAAACTTCACCGCAACGCGAGGAGCCCGTGTTGACGACGCCGCCGACCCACGCAATCGCAGGAATCCAGAGCCGCGCGCAAGCCGTCGCGCAGTTGCGCGCGGTGGCCCGGTTCTTTCGCACTACGGAGCCGCATAATCCTGCTGCTTACTTTGCCGACAAGGCCGCCGAGGCTGCGGACATGCCGTTGCATCAGTGGCTTTCGACCGTGGTGAAAGACGACGGATCGCTCGCGCATATTCGCGAGTTGCTCGGCGTAAAGCCGGAAGAAAACGGCTAGAGGTCCGCGCCCAAACGAAAAAACCTGGCTTCGAGTCGCTTGACCGAGCCAGGTTTTTTTACGCGAGCAGTTCAAGTGCTGACGCGTTGGTCCGCTCAGGAACCCGCGCGAAACTCGATGCGGCGATTGCGTGCGCGCCCATCGGCGCTATCGTTCGATGCAATCGGCTGATCGGGCCCGACGCCGGTCGTGCTCATCTGTTGCGGCGGAATGCCCTTCGCGACGAGGTAGCCCTTCACGGCATCGGCGCGTGCCTGGCTCAAAGCGATATTCGAGGTTCGGTTACCCGAGTTGTCGGTGTGACCGATAATCGCCACCGTCTTCGTGGTCATCTTCAGCATCGCAGCAGCCATCTGATCGAGAATGGCGCGGCCTTGCGGCGTGAGCGTCGCGCTGCCGGTCTCGAATTCGATCGTACGATTCGCGAGCGTCTGGTCCAGCAGGCCCTGCTCGGATGCACTGACGCGCAGACCGTTCTTGATCGTATAGGTCGGATTCAGCGCGTTTGCCATATCGCTCGCAAGTTGCTGACGCTGCGACTCGTTGCGTACTTCTCCCTTTACGTCGATCTGCGTGCCGTCGATTTTCAATTGGCCCTTGCTGATCTGCTTCAGTTGCGGCCCGATCAGCTTTTGCACGTTGGCGGACCAGTTAGGCGGCGTCGCGACGTCCGCGACTTCGATCTGATCGACCACGCTGGCTGCCCCATACGTCTCGCGCAAACGTGCGAGCACGGCCGCCTTGGTCGCTTCGTCCGGTACCTTGCCGCCCACCACGACCTGGCCCGGCGCCGCGTTAGCGGGCGGCGGCGATGCCGTGACGGCACCGGTGCCCGCACCGGTCGTGCCGCTCGCGAGGCCGGCAGTGTTCACCGCGGGCCCCACGTTGCCCGCCGTAGCTGAGGGGCTGGCCGAAGGCGCGGGCAGTGTCGTGGTGCGAATCGAAATGCCGCTGTTGTCGACCGGTGTGACGCGGGCAGGGCCGTCGTTGTCGGCGTGCGCCGAAGCGTTGAACATCAAGCCCGCGAGTAGCACGGCGATCCTGGTGCGTGAGTTCAGCATTGCATTACGCTCCCGTGAAGGCTTCGCGGAACGTGTCGATGCTGACGCGCAAGGACAGTTGCGGTTGGTCGAGGTAGCTGACAAGCTTGCTGATGCCATGATCGTTTTGTGCGTGTTCGTCGATCCACTCGGGATCGTCGATGTCGATGTTATGTGCTGCATAGGCTTGCGGATCGACCACGCTATGCAGCGTTTTCGCCGACGCGCCGTTAAAGCCGACAATGAGCCGCTCGCGCTCTGCGATCGTGCCGATGAAGATCGCCAGTTCGAAATCCGCCTGCGCGACGAACGGCGCGATCAGTTCGAGCCAGAATGCCGCAACGAGACTGCGATAGAACGGATCGTTAGGCAGCGGCAGCGTGAGTCCGCGTTCCAGATGCGACGAGCCGCTTTGCATCACGGGACGCAGCAGAGAACCGAGCGCGAGCATCGCGCCGCGCAAGCGCACAGGATGACCGCTTGCCAGCAACATCTGTTCGAGCCCGGCGAGCGTCTGGTGCTCGACAAAGTCGTTGAAGGTGCCGTCATGCGGATTGCCCGGACCGCCGCCAATCTCGATCGGCACCTGCGTTTCGCCCAGCGCCTGCAATGCGCCGGCCGGCTCGCTTCCGCCAAGCAAAGGCTTCATCTGCGCCGACACGCGCGACCACAAACGCGCGAAAGCGAGCGGGCTGTGTGAGAGGAACGTGAGCGGCTTTTCGACTTCGAGTGCCGTTGCCGCAAGAAACGGAAAGCGGCGCGACGACTGATCGTGACTCGCCACCATATGGCCCGCAATGGCGAGCTTGCTGCGCGAACCGAGGAACGCGAAGTGCATGGGCTTCGCATTTTCATAGACGATCTTCCAGCGCGGATCGTCAGTGAGCAATTCCATTGCCTCGGCGATCCAGCGGTCGAGCGTGGCGAGCAACTGCGGGTTGTGCGCGCTTTTTACGAAGTCCCCACGCGACGGAATCTTGCCGAAGTACGCGATCTGCGCCTGCACGGTCTGCGTCATTGCGCACTCCCTGTGTTCGAAACCGCAGTGGCGGCCGTGGCCGGCCGCGCTGCTGGCGACGCGGGCGCCGCCGTATTCGTGGCCGTTGCGGTGACCGAGTTGGCCGCCGCACTCACGTCCGCTACCGACGACGGCAGGCGCAAACCGCGCAGGCTCTGCTGTTGCGGCGCGTCGCCGCTGCTGCCCGATGCTTGCGACGTGCTGATGATCCGCATGCTCACCGCCACCGTCACATTGCCCTGGGTCCACGACAGGTCGAAGGTCCCATCCGGGCGGCGCTTTCGTTGCGCAGAGTTGATCAGCTTCTCAAGACCGTAGCGGCCCGGCTCGTTGACGAGCTGCAGCGTGCGGCCGTCGAAGGTCGTCGCGTTCAGCGTAGCGCCTGGCGAGCCCGACGGATTCGGCCACACGAAGTTGGTCCACTGCGGCGGCGTGTTGCGGTAGCGCATCTGCTGACCGTCGATCGCGAGCGTGTACTCCGTCGTGCCGCTGCTCGGCTGCGGCAGAATCTGGAACACCGTCTGCGGCTCGGCCGAGCTTTGGCCCGCCGACGCACCCGCTGCGCCGCCGGCGAGCGGCGCGACCCAACGCGCGAAGCCGTTGGTGAAGTCGGGCGTGAGCGCGAGGCCCATGTCGCCCCATGTGCGGGCGGTGAGCGTGTCGCCGCGGCGCACCGCGAGCGGCCCGAGCGTGGTGCCGACGAACTTCGCAATCGAACCGTCGGGTCCGAATACCTGCGCAATCTCACCCGCGCCGGCTTCGACCTTCGCATCGCCGGCAAACGGATACTTGTTCGCCAGCGAATTCTGGAACGTCTGATACACCTGCGCATTCCACACCTTGTTCACTTCGACGCTCGCGGGCTGAATTACCACGGCATACGCGGCCATCAGCGGACGCACCAGCAGCGGCCGCAACGCCTTGCGTTGTGAGTCGGTGAGGCCCGTCAACATCTGTTCGTCGACATACTTGAGCGAATCGGCCAACTCGGAGCCGCTGCCGTCGAGCGTCTGCTGCATGAGCTGGCGCGCGCCCGGCCCTGGATCGCCCTGATTCTTGATGACGTTAAAGCGCGTACGGACCTTCGACAGCGTGTCCATGTAGCCCTTGAGCATCGAGCCGTTGTCGCCCGTCACGACAATGCGGCCGAGCGCGGAGAACTCCTGGCCGATCGGGCCCATCGGCAATTCAACTGGATTACCGTTGATGTCGATGTTCGCGTTCAATTGACCGGTCGGCGCGCGCGCGAACCATTGCTTGAACCAGCTCGTCACACCGCTTTGCGCGCGTTTCAGGTTCGCATTGAAAAGCGACGGGTTATCCCACGAGGTCTGGTCGTAAGCAGTTTCGAGTACTTTGCGAATGGGCGAATCCTGCGGATCGCCGAGACGGTTCATTGCGTCCACCGCTTGTCCGAAACTGCCGAAGCTCTGCACCGCAATACCTTGCATGAACTTCTGCCAGTGCATTGCGTACTCGGTCTTGTACATCGTGACGAGTGCTTTCTGAATCTGCTCAGGGCTGCCTTCGAGCGTGAGGTCGTCGTGAGCGGAGGTGTTGAGCACCCAGTCTTTCGCTTGCAGTTCTTTCGTCGCGGCGTCGCGGATTGCAGGCTGCACGTACTGGAACCACGCTTCACGCGTGAACGTGCCGGGGATCGCGTAGCTGCCCGCCACGAGCGCCGTATTGTTTTCGCCGACGATGCGCGCAATGGTCATTGGCGCGAAACGGGTCGACGCGCGCGCCTTGATTTCTTCGTAGACACGCTGACGCGCCGGCATGCCGCGCACCACGCGACGCAGGTTTTCGCGCGTCTGGTCAACGAGGCCGAGGTTCTGGTCGATCATCGGCCAGTCGTCGTCGGATACGCGTGACAGGTAGAACGTGATCATGCGCTCCGCGCTGCGGATCATCTCGTCACGCGGCATGTTGCCGCGATTCGTTTCGAGCCAGCCGCGCCAGAAACGCGCAACCTGGTCGGTCAAGTGAGCCGTTTCAACGTGACGTTTGTCACTTAGCATCAGATACGTCTTGAGCGCGTTGTACGCGTCTTCGACGTTGGTTGGTGATGCGTCGCTATAAAGCCCGCCCTGGCTGTTCGCCGCCATGGCCGTGTGAGCCGAGACGGGAATGGCAGCCGCATCGGGCGTGCGGTTAAGCGGCGCAAGCTGATCGGGATGCGCGTTGACTTCCTTCAGGAACGACGCGAGGTTCTGCGAAACCGGATCGAGCAGGATCTGGCGCACGCCGTTGTAGTACTCGGTAAGCAGGCGTTCTTCGAGACGATCGCCCTGGTACAGACCGAATGAAACGGCGAGCGGCTTGTCGCGGCGGAACTGTTCCAGCTGGTCGATACGGTCTTCAAGAACGTCCATGGCCTGCAGGCGCGATTGCAGATCGTTGCGGTTCTGCTGCAGGCGCACCACGTTGTCGAGATCGGCTTTCACGTTCTCGGCGAGTTGCTGATTGCCGATGGTCGACCAGGTCCAGCCGCCGAGTGCGAGCGCCAGCGCGGCGACGAAGCCGAAGAACGTGGCATAGCGCATGCGCGTTTTTGCTGGGCTTGCGAACTGCTTGACCGTTTGCCGGTCTGCGAAAATTACTTTCGAAAAAAGATCGCGCAGAAAGAAGCCGTTCTTCGAGAATGCGCTATGCGGCTTCGGCAGGCTGTCGGCGCTCAGGCCGAAGCGGTTGGCGATGCGCGTGGCCGCGGAGCTATTGGTTTCGCCTTCCTGCAATGCACTCGTGAAATAAAAGCCGCGGAAGATCGGCTTGTACTGGAACGGGTTCGTTTCAAAGAGCGTGGCAAGGAAAGCACGCAGTGCCGGCTTGATCGTCGAGAATTCCAGTGGAAAGCTCAGTTGGCCGGGCGAGAGCTTATTGCCGCGATTGATTGACATTTGCGCGACGCTGATTTCTTTCAGGCCGTCGTACAGTTCTTCGAAGTGCTCGTCGAAAAGCCCCACCACGTCGCGCTTCTCGTCCGGTTCGTAGGGCAGGGTGGCGCCCCACACGCGGTCGTATTCATGACGGTCGCTGCCGCTGAAGAATTCGGTGAAGCCCGTAATCAGGTCTGCCTTCGTGAACATCACGTAGACAGGCGCGAAAACTTCGAGCTTCTCGGTCAATTCCTGCACACGCTGGCGCAGATTCTTCGCGAGATTGATTGCGAATTCCGGCTTGCTGCTCGTGAGCTCCGCAATGCTCGCCGTCACGATGATCCCGTTGATCGGTGCTTTCGGCCGGAAGCGTTTGAGCAGGCCGAGAAAGCCGAGCCATTCGGTGCGGTCTTCCTCATGCACCGAGTAACGGCCGGCCGTATCCAGCAGAATGCCTTCGGTCGTGAAGAACCAGTCGCAGTTGCGCGTGCCGCCAATGCCGTGAATTACCGCGTTGTTCTTGTCGGCGAAGGGAAACTGCAAGCCTGAGTTCAACACAGCGCTGCTCTTGCCGGCGGCGGGGTTGCCGATCACGATGTACCACGGCAACTCATACAGTGCGGAGCCGCCCGAGACCTGACCGATCTTCGAGGTCTTGATGGTCTTGACTGCATCGACGAGGCGCGTGCGCAGCACGTCGAGTTCTGCCTGGCGGGCGGGCGTGGGCGCAGGACCGGCCTCGGTGCTCTGTTTCTCGGCCTGCTGTTCCAGCATCTCGCCGAGCTTGCGGTTCGCGCGCCGCGCGCGCAGGCGGCGCACCGCCCACACGAGCAGCCATAGCGCGATGACCACGCCGAGTGCGATGGCCGGCCACATCAGATCGATCTGCAATGTATCGGCGCCGACGAACAACACAGCAGCGAGCGCGAGCAGGCCGATGATCGAGAGCGTGCGTGGATGGGTCAACACGTTGAGAATGCGTCGCATAAGCCGTTCAGGTCTTGATGATTGGTGTTGTGGCGCGTGCTGTGGCAAACGGCATCACGCGAGTGCAGCGTTTGAAACCGAAGCGAAAGAAAACGAAAGCGGGTTCGGGACAAACATGAAAATGGGTGAATTGTTAAATGCGTGAGTGCGGTGCTTGCAAATAGCGGCCTGATGAATGCACCGTTGTATGGCCGATTGCGGTTTGCACTGCCGCTTTTTGCCATAAATAATGATTGAACGCCCCATTTTCCAGCCTCTTGTACCCGTTACGTCTTAATGACCCCGTCCGAGGACGAAGCCGGGTTTGTGATATTCAACGTGCCCGAGATCCATCATTTTCCAGCGGCCACCCCATGTCAGGCCGACCTGTTCGGCTGTTTGCCCATATAACTGATAGCCTCGCATCGCCCAGGGATCTTTTTCTGAAATGACGAGCTTGCCGTCGCGTAGAAACGCATTGTCCGCCGCAAGACCGTATTGGTGATAGCTTTGAAACGCAGCGGCATTGGTGACGTTGCTCCCCATTTGCGCGAGCCGGTTTTGCCGCTCCGGACTGCGATAACCTTCAAGCAAAGCCATTTCGTACCCGTGCTGCTCGTGCATGATTTTGTAGACGAGCAATAAACGCGTTCTGAAATCGGCATCGAGCAGATTCCAGTCGCGGCTCGCATCTTTCAGCGCGGGCCGGATCTGCTCGACTTCACGCGTGGCAAACACCTCCGGCGGCAGCGGCGGCGGGGGTACGAGCTGTTCGCCGTTTAGTAAGGCGGCAATTTTCTCGTCGGGTACCCGTGCTGTTTCGTCGAATTGGAATAACTGCCGGCCGCGTAATGCCAATGCCACCAATGGCGGCGTCGCAAGAATACCTGTGGTGGTAAAAATCAGCAAGCGCCGACGCGCCAGTAATTTCTTCATATCCACCGCAGTGGATTGCGAAATTCTTGCCGAGCGTGCTAATTGGCCGCGCGCGACGGATGCGCTACGCGATGCCCCGCGCATAACGCGCCCATGAATGGTCAGTGCAGCGTCTAATAGAGAAGCCCGGACTGCCGGTAAAAGCAGCATTGCGGCGATCACAACCGCGATGGCGAAATAGGCAAGAAGTACTACGGCAATCAATGGCGACCCCGGAAATTGGAAACAATTGTATTTTGTAATGCTTGCTCTTAGAATCAGGCCTGCTCGGAGAGGAGCCGGAGCAGTATTATCACGGCGAAATAATCCAGGATTCAATGAGACAGTGAATGAGTGCGCCGGAAAATTCAAATTCCAAAGCCCCGCCTAGCCTGTTATCCGATAAGGCTAAAGGCGCAGATGGCAATGGTTCGCGAATTCTTGCGAATCTGGAAGGCCGCGTCGCGCCGCCTAACGATAAACCACGCCGGTCAAGAACGCCTCTTGCGCTGGTCGCCCTGCTTATAGTCGCGGCGGGGGGATGGGGCGCGTGGCACATGCAACAACGTGCGCCTGCGGAGCCGGTCGCCGGCGCCCTGCCCGCGAGTGGGGCCAACGTCGCCAGGGCCGCCGTAGCAGCCTCCGTTGCGAGCGCAACCGCTCAGGTCGCCGCGAATGCGCAAGCGCCCGCGCCGGCATCGTCGCAAGCGGCGACGATCATCGCCGATGACAGCGACAGCAAAGCCGCGGCTTCTTCTGCATCGGCGTCCGCGGGTCTCGCGGACAACCGCTTGTCGCGGGCGCTTGCTGACGGCGCGATGCCGAGTGGCGCTTCGACCTCGGTTGCTGCGGTCGCGCCGGTCTCGGGCGCGTCCGCAACGGCGCCAGCGGTTGCGTCGGCGGCGAAGCACGACAAGAGTTCAACGGCCGTTGCGAGCAGGAGCAGGCACGAGGCCGCGGCGCACGGCAAGAAGGAAACCGTAACGGCAAGCGCAGGCAACCATCGTTCGAGCACGACGACCGCCGCCACGCAGACGAAGAAAGCGAAGCCGGGCGCGACGTCGAAAGATGATTCGGACGCCGATCTATTGGCCGCGCTCGTTGCACGGACCAAACCGGCGGACAGCAAGGCAGGCGGCAGTAGTCCGGCCGCCAAGGTGCCTACCTCGGCGGCGCCGGGCAATGCAAAGCTTGCCGAGCGCGTAAAAGAGTGCGGGCAGCGTGGCTTTTTCGAAGACCAGTTGTGCCGCTGGCGCGTGTGCGACGGTCATTGGGGCAAAGACCCCGCATGCCCAGGCTCTGCGCAGCAAGCGCGTCAGCCCTGACTCTTTGCCATACGAGTTTTCTGTTCGAGAGGCCTTGGCGAGGTTCGCGTTATCCGCGAGCCTCGTCGATACTACGGTTTGATTTCGGCGTCTTTAAGTCTATGATGACTCTCCCTAGTCGCACACCGATGCGATAGAACAGGAGACATCAATGAAGCGGTTTTTCGTGGCATTGAGCTATGTAGCAAGCGTCGTGACTGCTCTGGTCATTGCGGCATGCGGCGGCAGCGAACTGAATCCCTCCAATCCCCCCAAGGTCATTATCGACAGCGACTACAACACGCTGAGCGACGACGGCCAGCTCGGCGTCATGGCGGCGCAATTACAGGCGCAGGGATCGCTGAAAGTACTCGGCATTACCGTGGTGTCGGGTAATCAATGGTTGAAACAGGGCGTGGCGGATGCATTGAAATCTGTCGAGCGGCTCGGCGTTGAAAAGCAGATCGGCGTCTATGCAGGCGCAAACTATGCGCTGTCGCATGACTTCGCCACGATCCAGGCAGAAATGGCGCAATTCCCCGGCGGCGACGGCTATCTCGGCGCTTGGGGCACGCCCGAGCCGAAGTCCGATAGCGACCTCGTTGCACCGCCCGACGGCTTCGCGACGCACACCAAGGTGCAGAGCAAAAGCGCGGTGGATTTCATCGTCGATTCAGTGAAGCAGAATCCCGGCGAGGTGACGATTCTTGCAATCGGACCATTGACCAATATCGCGCTCGCCGCGCGTCAGCATCCCGAGATCGTGCCGTTGATCAAGCAGATCATCTATATGGGAGGCGCGATCGACGTGCCGGGCAATACGACACCAACGGCGGAATTCAACTGGTGGTTCGATCCGCAAGCAGCGAAAGAGGTGCTGCGTCTGCCGGTGAAGCAGGTCGTCGTGCCGCTCGACGTGACAGACACCGTGAAAATGGATAAGGCGCTTTACGACCGTATCGCACACGATCCAACGAAGCAGACCATCATTACTCAATTGTTCAAGACATTGAATGGCTACGGTTTCGACGGCAAGAACGGCTTCGAGACGAACCCGAACTACACCACGAACATATGGGACACACTGACACTCGGGTACCTGATGCATCCTTCGTTTGCGACCCAGACCGTGGACGAGTGGGTGGACGTGGATACGAGTTTCGGCGCGAATGACGGCAAAGCTACCGGCTATGCGAGCTCACCGCCGGCTGGCTTGCAGAAGATGACGATCGTCAAACGCTTCGACAACCAGAACTTCTTCAATTTCTATGTGGACCTGCTGACCCGGCCGGTGCCGCTGCCAGGCTGATCTATTGTCACGCGTGTACTGCTGCGAGGCTGCATGAATCCGCTTCACGCGGGATGCAAGCCACGCAGCAATTGACGCACGCGCGAGAGGTCCTGGTCGACGTGTTCGGCGTTTTCGAACAACTCCGCGAGCCAGTCCACGAATGCGCGCACGCGGGGCGACACACGGCGATTCTTCAGATAGGCGACCGAAACAGGCATGGGCACAGGCTTCCATTGCGGAAGTACTTCGCGAAATAGTCCTGAGTCGAGGTACGGTTGCGCGGCGATCCGCGCAGGTTGAATGAGCCCGTGGCCTTGCAGTCCGCAGGTGAGATACGCCTGCTCGTCGCTGACCTTCACGAAACCATTTACCTTGACGCTTTGCGCTTCGCCGTCCACTTCGAAATCGAAAGCGACTTCGCGGCCGTTATGCGGCGACATGCAATTGACCGCGACGTGCCCGCGCAGGTCGTCGAGGTCGGTGGGCGTGCCGTATCGATTGAGATAATCCGGGCTTGCACAGGTCACATGCTCGAGCGTGCCGAGATGCCGCGCGACGAGATTCGAGTCCGGCAGTTCACCGAGCTGGATGCTGCAGTCGATTGCTTCGGACACCAGATCCACCGTACGGTTGCTGACGCCAACGGCAAGGTCCAGGTTGGGATAGCGCGTATGGAAGTCGTCGAGCGCAGGCAGCACGATCGCGCTCGCCACCGAGCCAGGCATTTCAATGCGTAGGCGGCCGGTGAGGTTATCGGTGGCGTGTCGTATGCTGGCTTCCATTTCGTCGATATCGGCGAGGATTTGCGCACAGCGTTCGTAATAGGCGGCGCCTTCCGGAGTGACGCTGAGCCGCCGCGTGGTGCGGGCGAGCAACTGCGTGCCGAGCAGGGCTTCCAGATTCTGGACGATGGTAGTCGCCGTCGCGCGCGGAATGTTCAGCGATTCCGCTGCGCGGGTGAAGCTGTTCGTGTCCACGATCCGGATGAATGTGCGCATGGCGGTTATTCTGTCTATCATTCGGTGCCTCTCGTTTGGGGTTAGCTTTTTGCCTTTGCGGCGGGCTGTTTGGGTGTTTGATTGATTACGCTGGGGTTCTTTGAACCTTTGGCCTCTCCCTGTTTTCACGGCGGTCTATTAGCGTTGCCCCTGTGCGGGGCGGCACTTACTTTCTTTGCGGCCGCAAAGAAAGTAAGCAAAGAAAGCGGCTCACACCGCTAGCTCATAAGTGGGTCCCCTGGCTCGGAGGGGGCAGTGGTGCATCTGGAATCCGTGCCCTCGCACATTCCGCACTCGTGACAAGGCAGTCATACATCCCGCCTCGCGCGGTGCGCTCGTCGGAAAGGTGCACGGAACACCGTGCGCGCTTTGACGCGTATCGGTAGTACTTCCGATCGAAAACTTGGGCGCGACATGACTGCCCGCAACAAAAAGTACCGGCGGTTTTATGAACGACCGCCACGGCGCGCGAAGCGCTGCCGGAAGAATGACTGCTTTGTCACGAGCGTGGAATGTGCGGGAGCACGGATTCCAGATGCACCACTACCGGTTGCAGGCCACGGCGCCCACTTATGAGCTAGCGGTTTGAGCCCGCTTTCTTTGCTTACTTTCTTTGCGGCGGCAAGGAAAGTAAGTGCCGCCCCGCACAGGGGCAACGCTAATAGACCGCCGTGAAATCAAGGAAAGGCCAAAGGCCCTAACCAGAAACAGAACGCCAAACCACAAAAAGCCAAAAAAACAAAGCCACCGCCCGCAGGCGCGAAAAAAACCCACGCCGCAGGCAGCAACCCTCTCAATCACTTCCGCAAAGAATCGAGATCGATCACAAATCGATACTTGACGTCGCTCTTCAACATCCGCTCATACGCCTCATTGATCTTCTGCATCGGAATGACTTCGACGTCCGAAGTGATTCCGTGCTCACCGCAGAAGTCCAGCATCTCCTGCGTCTCGGCAATCCCGCCGATCAGTGAGCCAGCAAGCCGGCGGCGCTTGAGAATCAGGTTGAACACTTGCGGCGACGGATGGTCGTGCTCCGGCGCGCCTACCAGCGTCATCGTTCCATCGCGCTTGAGCAGGTTAAGGAACGGGTTCAGGTCGTGCGGCGCAGCCACCGTATTCACAATCAGATCGAAGCTGTTCGCATGCGCTTCCATCTCTTGCGCGTTCTTCGAGATCACCACCTCGTGTGCGCCTAGCCGCTTCGCGTCCTCGATCTTCGACGGCGACGTGGTGAACAGCACGACATGCGCGCCCATCGCACGCGCCAGTTTCACGCCCATGTGACCCAGACCGCCGAGGCCGACAACGCCGACCTTCTTGCCGGGGCCGGCGCCCCATGTGCGCAGTGGCGAATAGGTCGTGATGCCCGCGCACAGCAAAGGCGCAACGCCGGCGGGGTCGAGATTTTGCGGCACGCGCAACGTGAATTCTTCGTCGACGACGAGTTGCGTCGAATAACCGCCGTACGTAATCTGTCCGTCGACGCGGTCCACGCCGTTATAGGTACCGACAAAACCGTTCTCGCAATACTGCTCGAGCCCTTCGGCGCAACTTGCGCAGGTGCGGCACGAGTCGACGAGGCATCCCACGCCTACGAGATCACCCGTCTTGTACTTCGTGACGTCCGGTCCCACTGCGGTGACGCGGCCGACGATCTCGTGACCGGGCACCACGGGATACACGGTGTTCTTCCATTCGTTGCGGGCCTGATGCAGGTCGGAGTGACACACGCCGCAATACAGCACTTCCATCTGCACGTCGTGCGCGCGCAGTTCGCGGCGCTGGATTTCAAACGGGGCGAGCGGCGCGCTGGCGTCGGTCGCGGCATAGGCATATGTCGTGCTCATGGGTAGCTCCAGCAAAAGAGGGTGGATGTTGCAAGCCGCCCGCGATGGGCGATACATGTCGCCGATGCGGTCAGGTCTTGCCAATGTTTCGATCAGAGCGTCGGACCACCGCGCGGATCGGAACGCCCGCATGGGTGGCGAGTTCGTGAACTTGAACTGCCGACCAGACTGGTGGCGTAGCGCGGAAAGGATGATCCGGCAGGGTTCCCATAGTAGGAGCGCGAGGCCACTCAGTGAATACCTGAATGTCTTGAAGATTTGCCTAAAACTCCTGGAGGGGAGCGCACCAGGCAGTTTGGTGCTAAATTTCAAGCATTATTCTCTTGCACGTCACTATATCGTCATGTCGCAGCACTCGTCCGAACTGTCGTCACCCGCAGCCGAACTTCCAGTGGCCGACGCCGCGCAGCAGCGCCTGATCGAAGTATTCGACATGCTCGCGCCGAAGCCCGGCATGACGCGTTCGAGCCTGGAAGGTGTGAACCTGATGCGCGCCAACAGCCCGCTGCCGCGCATGCCGGTCATGTACGAGCCGAGCATTGTTATTGTGTGTCAGGGGCGCAAGCGCGGCTATCTCGGCGACCAGGTGTTCCAGTACGATGCGCAGCAGTACCTCGTGCTGTCCGTGCCGCTGCCGTTCGAATGCGAGACCGAGGCGAGCTTTGATCAGCCGTTCCTCGGCATCTCTATCCGGGTCGATCTGACCATGGTGGCCGAGTTGCTGATGGCGCTCAACGAAACGCAAGGCGCCGCGAAGAACGAACCGCTCGGCATTTACTCGACGCCGCTCGATCCCGCATTGAGCAGCGCGGTGCAGCGTCTGCTGGATGCGCTGGCGTCGCCGCTCGACGCGCGCAT
>Ga0268255_10000959_pt1 | contig 18021 bp, 25 predicted proteins | sample AgamicOrMarz_FD_200256 | JGI IMG/M metagenome (GOLD analysis project Ga0268255, IMG submission 200256) | Agave microbial communities from Guanajuato, Mexico - Or.Ma.rz (v2) (version 3) | ecosystem: Host-associated > Plants > Phyllosphere > Phylloplane/Leaf | place: Guanajuato, Mexico...
ACCATGCATCTTGTCGAGTCGGTGACATTAAATCATCCCTCCTAGTGTTTTTATAATACATATGCATCTACTAGAAAAGATAGACTTAATCAAGTACCGTGTTTTCATCTTTGTTCACTGTTTTTTGCGTATAAAAGCATTTACATATTCATGATGGATATCACTTTCCCATAGGAGGGCACAATTTCTTACCTCTTCCTCTATTCTTTCTCTCAGTTTTGATTCTTCCCACTTTCTCACCCAAATCCTTTTATACGATTTCAGTACATTTAGATCGTTAGTTAACATCTGCCCAAGGAATGATTCACAAGCCCGAAGAGAGTTATCAGTATATAAAGAGTTGATAAACCCATTTTCTTTTAAATACAAGGCCGTTTGCAGTTCAGCTTCCATTAATAGCTTCATGGCAATCGGAGCTGGCAGCTTTTCTGCTAAGATGGAGCCACCGCCCCAACCTGTTGTTATCGCTTGCTTTCCTTGGACAAATCCTGCTTTTATATCCTCTCGTGCCAAGCGGTAGTCGCAAGCCGCAGCAAGTTCACAACCGCCACCAATTGCAGTACCATTAATAAGAGCCATAGTCGGAATTGGCAAGGTAAGCAGGGCATAAAGGATATTTGCCATTTTTGAGAGCATTCCATAGGCTTCTTCCTTTGTGCGAAGTTGATGAAAAACAGATAAGTCTCCTCCTGAACAAAAAGCTCGATCGTCCTTTCCAGTAATTACAAGTGCCTTAATATCAGGTTTTGAGGACCTTTTTATTGCTTCAGCCAACCCTTCCATGACGTCAAAATTAATAGCATTTCTTTTTTCACTTCTAGTAATTGTAAATAATAAATATCCCATATCCCGTTTTTCAATGGAGTATGACAACCTTCTACACGTCCTTTCGTTAAACTATTCTTTAATTTTTTGATCACGCTAGCGGTATGTATAATTTCTAATAAACGACAAAAGCACAAGGGTTAAAAACCCTTGTGCTTTCTATCTTATCGAAAATTAGTCGTTTACAACGTCTTTTCCTTTGTATGTTCCGCAAGCTTTACATACGCGGTGTGAAAGTTTCATTTCACCACAGTTTGGGCAGCTTACCATACCAGGTACGTTTAATTTAAAATGAGTACGACGTTTTCTTTTTGCAGTTTTAGAAGTTCTTCTAAAAGGTACAGCCATTCTTCCCACCTCCTTAAAGAGTATTAAGAAAGTAATGAAGGCCAGGAATGCTGGGTCTTCACTTTGCTTCTTAGATTTGTCGATTATGATTCGGAAGAAGAATTGTTTTCATCAAAAAACTTTGCAAGACCTGCTAGTCTCGGATCAATTTTTTTAGATTGACCTTCTTCATGAACAACTTCCCAATCCTTGCCAGACTGTGGAGCAGCATCTTCACGATTAACATCTTCGCAAAAAACTTGCATTGGTATCTCAAGTAAAAGAATTTCTCGAAGGATTGGCATTACATCAATCACTTCACCTTTCACTTGATATGCTTCCTCTTCAGCTTCATAAACTGAACCTTGTAAGAGGAACGTTTCAGTTGTTTCGACATTAATTGGAAGTTTAACATCCACTAAAGTACGAGAACATGGAAGTATTAAGTAACCTTCAATTTTTAAATGGAATGTTACTTTTGTTGAATCGATATCTCCCCGACCTGTAATATGCATCGGAGAAACTTCTCGGATGGTTGGATCATCTTGTTTGATCTCATCCACACGAACTATCTCATCAATCATAAATTCCTTGTTTCGATATTTTTGTAATTGACTTAATGTCCATTTCAATTGAATCACCCCAAGGCAACAAAGGTAATTATAGCCTTCGATAAATTTTTTGTCAATGTTTTTTCTTTACACCTCGTCAGATGATTAAAAAAGCAAAACGCTCATATCTGTTCCTATCTAGTTTAACCAGATAAGCTTTTTGCAAACATCTTTAATATCTTACCATATTATTTGATTGGTTTCATAACAAATTTGTTATAATGATTACCAAAGCGGAAAAACACGAGATTTTATGGTTATAAGGAGAGAACAAATGAGAGCTGTTGGATTAATCGTGGAATACAATCCTTTTCATAATGGACATGCCTATCACCTGCAGGCATCTAAGGAAGTAACGGGGGCTGAGGTTGTCATCGCAGTTATGAGTGGTGATTTTTTACAGCGCGGGGAGCCAGCACTTGTATCCAAATGGCAGCGGACGAAAATGGCATTGCTAAATGGAGTAGATATTGTTTTTGAACTTCCTTATTGCTATGCCACTCAAAAAGCAGAAACTTTTGCAAATGGCGCAGTGTCAATTTTAGATGCAGCAGGCACTAGTTTCCTCTGTTTCGGGAGCGAAAGCGGAGAAATATCGTCTTTCCTTCAAACAATTGATTACTTGGAAGTGGAGCAAAGGACATTTAATGAGAATATTAAACAATACATAGACACAGGGGTCAGTTATCCGAAAGCCTTATCCCTTGCTTTTCAGCAATTGCCAGATTCGGAAAAGTATTTGGATTTAGCGAAGCCGAATAATATTCTTGGACTTGAATACATAAAAGCAATAAAACATCAAAAGTCCAATGTCATCCCAATGACGATTCCTCGCAAAAACGCTAACTATCATGATCAAGATTTTTCCTCTGCAACGATTGCAAGTGCAACGAGTATACGGAAAGCCATCTTTAATGACAGTAATGGAAAATCCGCTATTGACCAATATGTTCCAGAGCCGACTAAACAATTGCTAAAAGAATATTTCCAATCTAATCAAGTATTTCACCAATGGGAAAATTATTGGAGCTATCTACAATTTCGGTTAATTCAATCTAGTCCTGAAGAACTGCAGGAAATTTATGAAATGGAAGAGGGTCTGGAAAACAGGCTTCTATCTGCAGCACGAGAAGCAAATACCTTTCATGAGTTTATGCAAAAAATTAAAACGAAACGCTATACTTGGACAAGACTCCAAAGATTATGTGTTCATATTTTAACGAACACTAAAAAAGAGGAAATGGGTTTAATTTCAGAAAATGCTTCTTATTTAAGACTTTTGGGAATGACCACAAGGGGAAAGGAATACTTAAATAAAACAAAATCTCATCTCAGTCTTCCCCTAATTTCTAAACTTTCTTCTTATAAAGGAAAAGAGATTAACCTAGACATTAAGGCAGCACGTGTCTATTCCCTGGGTATCCCTACTCATTTAAAAACCCAAATGCTCCGTCAGGAATTTGAGCAGCCACCTATATATATTAGATAAATAAAAAGATGATGCATGTGCACCATCTTTTTATTTTTCTTTTAGCTTTTCTAAATAATCAACAGCCTCGTCAAATGTATCAATTGGAACAATCTTCATATTGGTTTTTATGTCACGGGCAGTCTTTACTGCATCTCGGTAATTAGAATTCTTTATCCCTTTTTCATTGGGAGCAAAAAATATTTCCGCCCCTGCCTTGTCTGCCGCAACAATTTTTTGTTCTATTCCGCCAATAGGTCCCACTGTACCATCTACGTCAATAGTTCCTGTTCCGGCAATCTGATACCCTTTTGTCAAATCCCCTTCTGCCAATTGGTTATAGATTTCTAAAGAAAACATGAACCCTGCGGAAGGACCGCCAATTTCATCAGTCTTTACCTTGACTTTTGGATCAACAATTATGTCTTTATCGTCAACGAGTGATATCCCAATCCCAACCTTTTTAGGATCTTCTTTAAAAGGCTGAATTTTTAATGTAACAGTCTTTGTACTTTTATTACGCGAATATGTTAAAGTTACTTTGTCCCCAGCTTGTTTTTTACCAATGTACTCAATGAATTTCTCAGAGGATGGCAATTGCTTTCCATCAACTTTAAAAATTCGATCACCAGTAGAAAGCTTCCCATCAGCAGGCATATCAGGAATCACCTGGACCACATAAATCCCTTTATATTTGTATTTAACAGGTAACCCCGCTTTTCGGTACGCTACCTCTATCGCATTAAGTTTCGACCCTGCCATAAGGTGGAGCTGTCTTGCATTATATTCTTCTTCCGTTTCAGTTTTATTTAAGATCATATCTAGTGGATAAAGCTCTTCATATTTTCTGATTTTCGCTTCTAAATAAGAGTATATATTGGCTCTACCCATTCTGACTGTTGTAAGCATAAAATTCCCTTCATCCTTATCGCCACCTTCGACATTGATGATTGGTCCTAATTCTTTCGCCATACCTGGTTTCGAGACATAATAAGGCAATGAATAAAACATCCCCCAAATCAAAATAATGGCAATAAATAGAGTAGAACCTATATATATTTTTTTGCGCATGGCAATTTTTACCCCTTCCACTGTTCAATCACGGTTTTAATTTGCGTGATATGTTTTTTTGCTTCTTCCTCACCTAGGTTGATAATCTCCTCAATATTTGTGAAGGCACGAGAACTATAAATTTCGACTGGCGGACGAATCATCACACTAGCAGCAATTTCCCTATTGCTAATTATTTCTGCTTGCATAATGTCTATGCTCTGCATGATAACATCATAAATAGAGGTAATTTCAGCATTACGCTTTACCCTGGAAACATCTACCGCGATAACAATATCTGCCCCCATCTCTTTAGCTACAGAAACAGGAACGCGGTCAGACACACCACCATCCACTAGGATTCTTCCATTTAATTTTTCCGGCACAAAAATTCCCGGTATAGAGATGCTTGCTCGGACAGCATCAGCAACAGAGCCCGTTTTAAAAACCACCTTTTCCCCTGTCAATAAATCAGTGGCGACGATTCCAATTGGAATGGATAGATCCTCGATATTCTTTCCGTGGGTAAAAACCTTAATAAATTCCTTTACTTTTTTTCCTGAGATAAAGCCCATTTTGGGAACAGTAAAGTCCAAAAAGTACTTCCTTTTAAATGCAGTGGATAGTTTATATAAACGATCCATATCAATCCCTGCACCATAAAAACTAGCAACTAGTGCTCCCATACTACTGCCTGCAATTAAATGAATGGGAATTCCTGCGTCCTTAAATGCTTTTATGACACCTAAATGAGCAAACCCGCGTGCACCTCCAGAACCAAGTGCTAAGCCTATTTTAGGGTGCTCCATAACTGTAGACCTCCTATAAATACCTTATAGAGATAATTGTTTTCTTAATAGAAAGACTTAAACTTAGCCCTGCCTTACAAAAGTGAAATCTCGTTCAATCTTATGGTCTAAATAAACGTTCTATGAGTATATTTGTGTTATATGAGGACAAGTCAGGATGGAATATTTCTTTATTTTAACACTCAATTAATTGATTGCACAGTTTCATCGATCACCCTCGGAAGGAGGTCTCTTCATTGTTTCAGTCCAAACTAAAAACAATTTTTTTATCTATATCTGCCACACTTTTAGCTGCTTCCCTAATTTCTTTTCCACAAGAATCATTAGCTGCTTCCATTCGCGGACTGGATATGTGGTGGAAAATTGTCTTCCCCTCTCTATTACCCTTTTTTATTGTGTCTGAAATGTTAATTGGCTTTGGGGTTGTAAAATTTATTGGTGTCTTATTGGAACCACTAATGAGACCTCTTTTTAAGGTTCCAGGTGTTGGCGGGTTCGTTTGGGCAATGGGTATGGCTTCAGGATTCCCAGCCGGGGCAAAGTTCACGGCAAGATTACGGCAGGAAGGACAATTAACACAAATTGAGGCAGAAAGACTTGTTTCTTTCACCAATTCCTCTAATCCTTTATTTATTTTTGGGGCGGTATCAGTAGGATTTTTTTATAATCCGCATTTAGGTGTTACTCTTGCATTAGCTCATTATTTAGGAAATATTTGTGTTGGATTAGTCATGCGATTTTATGGGAAAGAATCCCCTCATGATATTACCTCAAACGGAAAGAAATTAAAACTACGGTCAGCCCTATCTACTTTGCATCAAACTAGATTAAAAGATAATCGACCGATAGGAAAACTTTTGGGTGATGCTGTCAATTCCTCCATTCAAACCCTTTTAATGGTAGGTGGGTTTATTATACTATTTTCTGTGCTTAACAAAATACTTTATCATTTACATATCACAGCTGCACTTGCAAAATTAATTGAGATCCTATTATCATTTATATCTTTTCCAGATATGTTAAGCATTCCGTTTATTTCAGGAATATTTGAAATTACCTTAGGGAGTAAGCTGACCAGTCAGGTTGTGGATGCCACTCTATTACAGAAAGCGGTCATAACTAGCTTTATCTTGGCGTTTAGTGGTTTTAGCGTTCAGGCACAGGTTGCCAGCATTCTGTCAGAAACTGATATCAGATATAAACCGTTTTTTATTGCAAGAATCATTCAAGGTATTTTTGCAGGCTTTTTCACACTTATTTTGTGGAAACCAGTTTACCTGGGCTACAACGGTAATGAACAGCCTTCAAATGCCTTGCCGGTGGTTTTTTGGGGCGAAGGATCATGGGTAGACCACCTTTACCATAACATGATGGTTGTTGGTCCGATTTTCACCATCATCTCACTGCTAGTGTATGTGCTGATTTTATTTTCCCGTATAAAAAGGCAATAAAAAAAGAGCTTGCCTGCTCTTTTTTCATTTATGCCTTGAACTTTTTTTGCAATTCTTTTTCAACAATTGGTGGGACGAGTGTTGAAATATCCCCATTATACTTTGCTACTTCTTTTACAATACTTGAACTTAAGAAGGAAAATTGATTATTCGTCATAATAAAAAAGGTTTCAATTTCATCATTCAGTACTCTATTCATCGAAGTAATTTGCATTTCGTATTCAAAGTCGGAAACTGCCCGTAATCCACGGATGATGGCATTAGCATTAACAGCCTTTGCATAATCAACTAGTAAGCCAGCATGCACATCTACTTTAACATTGGGAAGATCTTTTGTTACAGCCTTGATTAGATTCATTCGCTCTTCAACAGTAAATAACGGGTTTTTAGAAGAATTATTTAAAACGCTCACATAGACAGTATCAAATATTTTGGCCCCTCTTCTAATAATATCTAAATGACCATATGTAATTGGATCAAAGCTACCTGGACAAACGGCGATTCTTGTCAAATTGATTCCCCCTTACTCAATATCTGTTCGAATATAAATGGTTACCGCAATAATCCCATACTTCTCATGTTTTATTTGGCTGAATCGTCCTACTGTTTTCGGTAATTCCACATCAAAGCTGTGTTCACAAACAACGATTCCTTCGGTTTTTACTATATCCTGCTTATCCATTTTCTCCATTAAACTAACTAGTTGTTGTTTTTTATATGGAGGGTCTAAAAATATGTAATCAAAGATGATTTCTCTTTTTAGGAGGGCTTTTAATGCTCGCTCCGCATCATTGCGATAAACCTCGGCTTGTTCCTCAAATTTACAAGCTTTAATATTTTCATGAATTACCTGAATAGCCTTTGACTCACGGTCAATAAAAATAACTTTATCCAATCCTCTGCTCAATGCCTCTAAACCTAATCCACCGCTCCCTGCAAATAAATCCAACCCAATCCCGCCATCAAAATAAGGACCAATCATATTAAATAAAGCTTCTTTAACCTTATCCGTTGTCGGCCTCGTTGTATTTCCTGGAACAGCTTTCAGAGGTCTTCCTTTACAACTGCCTGAAACCACTCTCACTTACCTATCACCACATTTTTATCAGAAATAATTTCTTAGTACATCCTACCATAATTAATAAAAAGTAGACAATTCCTATGGAGATTGTTTTAACACTTAAATTTTATTATAAAACACGTATAACCTTTTGGGTTGTGGAAATAATGTAATTAACAACATCAATTCGAGGATGTTGTTGCCAACCGCGGAGAAGACTTACGTTTCCCCATAAGTTCTTCCTCCGGTTTCTCCTCTCCCTTTGCCTTCTATCCTTTATGAGGATATGGAAGGACCCTGCAGAATGTTCTGCAGGTTTTTTTTTTACTTTTTATTCAAAAATTCAAAAATAAGTGGTAAAGTATTGATGAATTGACCCAGTTAAAGGAGCGTTTTAATTGATCCAGCGTTTTATTGAATTAGGAGAAGGATATTCAGATTTATATGAATTACTAGAACTTACAACTGCCAATCAACACCGTCTTCAACACATGCTAGCTCTCCATACAAAGATTGATAATAAGGAACTTACCTCCTTAGTCGTTGTCCTCAAACCAACAGACCCAGGAAAGTTTCAACCTCTCTATATTTGCCGAGAAGGAATTCCAAATCCAAATTTCTGTCAAAATAAAAGGTATGAGCTCTTTGCTCAAACTGCCTCTAAATATAGTAAACAAATATATGAGCTATCGGTAAAGCCATCTTCAATCTTTTATGAAAAGGAATTATATTACCAATACCTAATTGGTATTTTGAGGCTTAATCATTATTTACTTCCACTTCAATAGAAAAAGGTGAGGGATCTGTAATCTCCCTCACCTTTTTAAATACCCATTTTATAATCATATTCTTTTGCTTTATCTGGAGCTGAATTTTCATACTCCATTCTTAAGAATGGTTTATATGAAGGTTCTACTTTTTTTACAAACGAAAATGAATTCAACTTTTCCATTATTTCATCTACTTCTTCTTGGTTGCAATATAGTACAACATATTTCAGCTTTTTTGAAACATAATGTACATTTCCGAAGCGCCTAAGCATTTTAGCTTGTTTTAAAGAGTAAAGCCAAACAACCAATCCTTGTCTTTGAACAAACATACTTTTTTCCCCTTCAACAGAACCATCATTTTAACTAAGTCTAGCATATTAAAACGTTTCATTTCAATTCAAACTTTGCTTCTTTTCAATATTATATGGAGTAACAGGATAATTACTGCAATCTAAAAAAAAAATCAGCTTCCATTAGCTGATTTTTTCACCCGCAATTACAGCTGCCGCCACCGCCACAGCCACTGCTATGACTAGAATTTGTTTCAAAAAACTGATTGCCAGTTGGGACCTTTATATGTTCTGAAACAGCACCGCCTACGATGATGCTGATTGCATCTAGAAGATCTTGCAAATCATTTTCAGCCAATTTAAACTCAGCTACAAGTGGGTCCAAATCCATTTCCCTTTTATTTTCGCGGATTTGAGTCATTACCTTTTTATAATCAGGATGGTATTTACCAAAACGTTGAACCTCATCGTATAGTTCCTTTAGACTAACAAAGCGGTTTATTTTCCGCTGTGATTCTTTGTTATTTTGCAATTTATATAAACATATTTGATATTGTTCTGCTATATCGGACTCTAAAACCATCTTTGCTAATTGATCAGCCTGTTCCAGTAATTCGACTCTTTCTAAAGTAGCAAGCATGTTTACGCCCACCTCCACTGATATTTTAACATGAAAGTGTTGGTAATGCGAAAAATACAGTTTATCTAGTGATATTTACCATAAATTCTTTCTCCAAGCCATACGGTTCATTATTTAAGTCAACGACTTCAACCTTAACCCGATGCCCACCAGGCGTTAACCCTTTAATAATAAATGCTGCCGCCTTCGCTTCCGATTTTTTCTGGCCATCTACCCATATAACCAGCTTTCCAATTTTCCGCTTTGATTGGTCTGTCTCACGAAAACTGATCCCTGAAACAATGCAACTAATTAATACGGCTTCTCCTTTAATTTCATGGTGGACGAATAGTGAAGGCATTTCGGCACTTGGGGAGACATGGTTAAATCCGGAAAGGATTCCAATCAATAAGATAAAAAGGGCTACTTGCGGAAAATGTTTTTTCATTTTGATTCACTCCTTCTTTTGCTTGTATTGTTCGCCTCCAGTTCATTTTTTAGTCTTAATCCTTAAATACACAGAAAAAAAGCCACAAAATGATAATGTGGACTTTGGTTAATTTTGATTTTTCATCGCCTGAAACATGTGATACATCATAGAAGCCATTTGGACACTATTTGAAAATTTGTTAACTTGGTCTGGAATCGTCTTTTTATAATAGTGTAACGATTGAATTTCAAGGGCCTGTAAATCATATGGATTTCTTGATAGCTTTCGATACCAGATTGGTTGTTCGCGGATAAACTGTTTTAAATCCTTCTGATTTTCAATATATTCTAGTACGTCTCTTCTCATATTTTAAAGTTCCTTTCCATCAATCTTTTCTGAACAAAAAGGGATGTTTAGGCCCTTCTTGTGGCTTTACTGAACTCCCAGCTGCACTGTTTCCTTGAAATTGCGAAATTACACTTTGGATCGCACCTAGTGCCTGACTTAAGTTATTGATATGGTTTTGCACTTGATTTGGATCCATTTTCTTAACCATCCCCATAATGCTGGACATCCAATCAGCTTTAGTTTCCGTGCTTGCTTCATCGGCAGTCTCATTATTAGACCTATTCGTTTCCCAGCGGGTATCCTCTTCCCCTAACAAATACCATTCTTCATATAACTCTTGCCAGGTACTCTTCCCCTTCCGTACTTCCTGGATTAGTTTAGGATTGTTCTTAACAAATTCTTTGAATTGTATGACGGTAGGGTGTAATTTTTTTTGTGTCATTCTTCTCACCTCAGCCCATATTTCTGCCAATAATACAATATGAAAGAAAATTCAAAAGGTGAAAGAACCCAGTAAGATGAATATATTTAATATTTTTTCTGTAAATGATAAGATGTCAAAAGAGCGTCTGGAACGGAAATCAACAGATAAGTTTAACAGTGCGCCAAAGAATAAGTAATGAAAGAGGTATTTAGAATGAAAGATGAAATACGTCAATTATTAGAAACCTGTATCGAAAATGGATCAGAGGCTGATCTAAATTCACTTGCCTACCTTTTAAATGGAATGAAACAAAAATTGAATCAAAACCGCAGTACCTATATAGACGGGATTCTTCAAATGGATAGAAAAATTGATGAGAAAACCTGTGAAATTACCATTCCTATTCACCCGATTCTTAATAATAATCTTGATATAGTTCATGGCGGGATTACCGCAACCGTCCTTGATACTACGATGGGCAGCTTAGCAAATTATATTTTGCCAAAAGGATTTGGGGCTGTTACAAATCAATTGAATATCCATTACATAGCACCCGGTATTGGAGAGTCACTCCATTGTAAAGCAGAAATTGTTCATAAAGGCAGCAAAACCATGGTTATTTCAGGGGAAGCCTATCGGAGTGACGGCAAAAAAATCGCCTATGCAACAGGTACGTTCTTTATTATTAGCAAATAATGACCGGAGGAGTTTGATTATTAATGGTCACCGCCATTGTCATTCCAATTATTTGCCTTTACTTTTATTGGCTAACAAAAAAAGAGATGAAGATGAACGATACTAAATGGGCTAATGCTGGTCATGTTAAGCAAGAAGCGATATTAAAAGGAGAAATTAAAAGCATCATAGAGGAGAAGCAGCGGTTTTATTATCACCGCTACATTTATGTTCAGTCATTAAAGCTGCAAACTGAAACAAAATTAATTACTGTCCAAAAGATTATGCCCATGACAAAAGACTTCCAAAGAGTCTCGTTTAATGTAGGAGAAGTAATAAAAGTATATGGGCAATGGGAGCATAACAAATTCATATTTAACGAATATAAAATTGAAAAAAGGTGACCTACTTGTCACCTTTTTTATTGTTCTGTTTTTTGAATAAAGTTTTGCGTATAGTACTTTTGATATACCCCTACTCCAAGGTGTGAATATTCCTCGTTTAAAAGTGCTTCACGATGACCTTTACTATTAAGCCATCCTTCCACGACAGCGGGTCCATCCGTATAATTTGCCGCGATATTTTCACCAGCAGCCTGATATACCACATCAGCTGTTTTTAATCTCTTGTCAAGGTCTCCAAATTTCTTGGAGGTATGGGAAAAGTCATTGTTTTCTGACATGTCCTTACTATGTTGGAACGCTGCTCGAGCTGTATTTTCATCCCACTGCAATACATTCAGTTTATTCCTGTCTCTTAAGACATTGGTTATATCAAATATCTCTTGTTCGGTATCTTCTTCAATTGCACGCTGCATTTCCTCACTTGGGTCAGGTGCTTGAATTAGGACACCATTATAAACAAGTTCATAGGGACGTTGTTTGATTAGTGTGGATGCATCCAAGAAACGAACACTTGAGAGATTTCCTGTAAACTTATCAATATATAGTTGAACAAAGATATCACCCAATTGAACCATTGGTCGTAGATTTAAATCCGTATCATTCAATTCAAAGCGATAGGAATTTCCATTATATTCAAGATTTATATTTGTATCAATATAATGAGTATTAAAGATTTCCTCCACTGGCTGTCCAATTTCAAATGGTGCTACATCTAAATTTTGACCAATGGCAAAAATGGTGACAATACGATTATTTTCTACACCTACTTGAAGATAACTTTTAGGGTTTTGATTATAAATAAACCACTGATAACCATACATAGATTCATCTATTCGTACTGGAGTACCGAGGTTTTTTTCTAATTCGTCTTCATTTTTCCCAATTAATAAAGCCAAACCCTCTTTCGGTTTTTCTGAGACAATTTTTTTATTAGGTATATTAACTGGATTTTTTGTAATTGGTTGTCTTATTTCTGATGTATTGTTTTCTTTAATTAAAATATTACCTTCATTATTATCGTTTATACTAACATAAAAACCAATGGTTAAGAAAACGGCTGAAAGGATAAGTATTTTTGACAGTATACGCAGAGGCCTTCACCCTCTCTGGAACTTTTTCTATCATTATATGTATAGATAAAATTATTATATCATCTATGTCTTGAATAATAATAGTCATTATCCTAAATATCAGATAAATGAACTAATTAAAAGAAAACAGGCACAATATGTACCTGTTTAGTTTTTCTTATACTATTTTTTTTATATAGTAATTATTAGTGCTGTACTCCATTATAGTTTTGTTCAGATATTTCAGTTAAAGCCTCTTTCGCCTGATCGTCTGTTAATTCGCGGATGGCGAAATCGCCTAGTGAAACAATTCCTACTAACTTACCTTCTTCTACCACGGGTAAACGGCGGATTTGATGTTCTGCCATTAATTTTGCTGCTTCCTTGCTTGTAGAATCAGGAGTAACAGTTATCAGTTGTTTACTCATGATATCCTCAACTTTTGATGATCCAGGATGTTTTTCTGCAACACCTCTTATAACAATATCACGGTCTGTTATCATACCAACAATCTTGTCCTGATCAAGAATGGGGATAGCTCCTACATTTAATTCTTTCATTTTCAAAGCAACTTCATATACATTATCCAATAAAGAACAACTTTCAACATTTTTTGTCATTATGTCTCTAATTTTTTCCATTTCTTTACCCCCTAGTATAATTATTTCTTCATATCATTATTCTAGGTTTTCCAACCAATAATGTTTTATTCATTGCATCTATTCATTGCAAGTTGATTCATTTTCAACTATTATTAAAATTGAATTATAATTGCTTTACTGATAAAAGAAACATCGGGGTAAATGGTATTGTTTTTAGGAGGGATTATTTATGAAATTCGAGAATACTGAGATTGAAAAGTTAAAGGCAGACTTAAACCGACTAGATGAAGTAATGTTGGATCATGGTTTAGTCCGCGAGGGGCAATGGGACTACGAACGTGTTACATATGACCGTAAGTTTGAATTAAAAGAAGGGGTATTTTACCTCCGTGTTCGTGGCCATGCGATTGAAGGCGACATTGGTGCTCATAAAGCAACCATTCAATTAATGACTCCACTTTTAGGTAAACATTATTATCCGCATGGTGTTGAATATGGTGAAGGTGAAAATTTCCCAACCTCACTTGTGAATCAATGTAAAAAGATTCTTGATGCCGTTAAAGCTGAAGTAAGTAAATTCGCTTTATAAGGACAAAAAAGACGCATACTTTCATGCGTCTTTTTTGTTTGGTTCTGTTAAAGTCCTAGAATGGCTTTAATCATCGAAGTAGTCTCTCCGCCTCGATAGAATACATAGAGCAAGAGGTAAACGGCAACTCCTGTTATTCCCGTAAAAAACCAAATAAAACTAGTTATAGGGCCGAGTTTACGATGAATCGAAAGCTTATTTTTGTATCCTGTCAGGATGGACGCAATACCAAAACCTGCTCCTATTGTCGCAAGTGTGATATGAAATATTAAAAATATTGTATAATATATTTTAATATTTTCTGGCCCTCCAAACGACGTATTTCCAATAAAGATTGTTCTTGAAGCATAAATAATAAAGAAAATAACAGCAAAAACAGCAGCCAATAACATCGTCTTTTTGTGTGCCTCAATCTTTCTTAGCTTTATTTGCCACCACCCAATTGCAACAGTAATGGCACTTAAAACAATAAACGAGGTACTGATCGTTGGCAAAATCGGTAAAGAATTCATTTAAAGTCCTCTCTTTACTTTTATTCTAGTATAATAGTAGTCCAACCAATCTTTCTTTTCAACTCGATAACAAAAAATAAAGGCTCTTTAGTAAAAAAATCTCCCGGGAAGATGGGAGATTATTTAATAAGTAATGGATTTAACGGTTGCTTCATTTCCTGATCGGTTTCTGCTTGATCCTTCCTATACCATTCAAAGAATACATGCCCAAGGATGACCCCATAGATGATTTCTTGAATGATTTTCATTAAAACTCCACCTAACTGCTGATCATGGAGTAATGAAATTGAGCTAAAAAGTTGGGGACCACTTAAATTTAAGCTATCAAAGTTTGCAGTGCCGACACATAGGCTCATTACTTCACCCCAAACATGAGGATCAGAGTAGGTTGCATACATTGGTGTATCCGCAAAGATAATTAAAGCACATGCTGGTGTTAATAGGATACCATCTGCAAAAATATAACCAACCTTTTTCAGTCCGCTTAATGTTTGGTGTTCTGGGAGCTGATTAAGCAAAGGCCACCACATGAAGGTTGCCACAAAAAATAAAAGGATGGAGTAACCTGCATGCAGCCAGCCATTTTGCATCACATGATCGAAAATGATTGGGACATGGTAAAAGGAAAATAACCCATTAAAGAGAATCAAAGCAACCAGCGGCTTTGTTAAAACCTTAAATACGGAATCAATAGGCCCTAGCGTAAATACTTTTCTCCAAAACCAGTTTGGGATACTAAGGATTAAAATTGGCGGTACCACTAATACCAATGCAGCCATTTGAATCATATGGACCCAAAACATAAGGTGTGCTAATAAATCTACTGGCGATCCCTTAATGGCGTAAAGAAGAATCATCGATAATAAAAATAAAGCACCTTGTGTTTTCGTTAACGGTTTACTATCTGGAAACAAGCTTCTGAATTTTACTGTAAGGACAAAATACCCTGCAGTAAGGACTATTAAAATGAATAAAAAATACGGGCTCCAAAGTGCTTTAAAACCAAATATATCTAATGTAAGCACCCAAATCACCTCATTATAATTTAAAAGAATTGATAACCATATTATACCCTTGGTCAAAACGATAGGCAAAGAAATGAAACCTTCCATTTTATTGCTTTTAAAAAAGAAAATCGGCCATAAGCCGATTTTCTCTTCTTGAACATATTACCACCAAATAATAGTTGAAAAGGCAAGTATAGTTATTGCACCAACTAAAACACCTGAGTATAAAAAGAGCGATGGAGCTTCATGTCCTTTATGGCTCATATGCATGAAATAATATAGTTGGAAAATAACTTGAACAACCGCTAGAAGGATAATAAACGGTACAGTAAACCATGAAGTAAACCCTTCAATAGCTACAGCTGCAAAAGCAATGAGAGTTAAGAAAATCATTAATGCAAAAGAAACCAATTGATATCTCATCTCTTCTGCACTTTTCCGGCGGCGATATTCAATGTCAACTCTTGGGTTACCTGAATTAAGTTGTTGATTAGCCATCAGTTTATCCCACCATTCCCATTAAATATACTACTGTAAAGATAAATACCCAAACAACGTCGATAAAATGCCAGTATAAACTAAACACATAGAATTTAGGCGCGTTGTAAAGGTCTAAGCCACGTTTAGAATTTCTAAACATTAAGGTAAAACACCAAAGTAAACCAAAGGCAACGTGACCTCCATGAAAACCAACTAGTGCATAGAAGGCTGATCCGAAAGCACTGCTTGTAAATGTATGCCCTTCATGGACATAATGGGTAAACTCGTATACCTCTAGGCCTAAGAACCCTAAACCTAAAAGAGCTGTAAGACCAAGCCAAACCATCATTTTTTTGAAGGCAAAGTTCTTCATATGGTACATCGCGTAAACACTTGTTAATGAGCTAGTTAAGAGAAGCATAGTTGCTACAAATGTTAACGGTAATTCAAATAAATCTTTTGCTAAAGGATGACTTGAACTAGGAACTTTATCCTTTAATGCAAGATATGTGGCAAAGAGGGAGGCAAACAGGACTGTTTCTCCCCCTAGGAAAAACCAAAAACCTAAGAATTTATTTTTTGATTCAAGGGTAGATTTTTCCGGCGCGGCAGGCCATGTTTCATAAGTGAATTTTTCATCAGCGTGCATTATGCCTTAACCCCCTTATCATCTTCATCCATTAAGTCCTCTTTGTGAATGTGGAATCCATGATCGTCCTTAACTGAACGTAAGAACATAGAACCAAATGTTACCAATAAACCAATAATCAATACTGGTAATGCCCAAGCCTTATCATTAACATGGTACATCGCCCCAAAGGCTGCAATGAATAATCCTAGAGCCATCATAAACGGTAAGAATGATGAATTTGGCATATGGATATCACCAAGCGGTTCAGCTGGTGTCATTCCTTTTTTACCATCCATTTTTTCTAACCAGTACGCATCTAAACCACGAACAAGTGGTAACTGCTTAAAGTTATAGAACGGTGGTGGTGAAGGAATTGCCCATTCTAGTGTTCTTCCATCGCCCCAAGGATCATTACCAACTTTTTCATTTTTCACAGAAGTAATAATGATATTAAGTAACATTACAATAACACCAATTCCCATAAACGCTGCACCTATAGAACTTACCATGTTTGCAGTGTCTAATCCCTGACCAGGAAGGTATGTGAAAACACGTCGCGGCATTCCCCATAAACCTAAGAAATGTTGGATAAAGAATGTTAAATGGAATCCAATAAAGAACAGCCAGAAAGTAATTTTACCCAAAACTTCATTCAACATTGTTCCAAACATTTTTGGCCAATATAGATGTGTACCTGCAAAGACCGCAAATACCACACCACCCACAATAACGTAATGGAAGTGTGCAACAACGAAATAAGTATCATGATATTGATAGTCGGCTGCTGCGGAGGCAAGCATTACCCCTGTTACCCCACCAGCAAGAAATGATGGAATAAACGCCATTGCCCAATGCATAGGAGTGGTAAATTTCACACTTCCTCCCCACATTGTTAAAAGCCAGTTAAATATTTTAATTCCAGTCGGTACACCAATTGCCATAGTAGCAACTGCGAAAATGGCATTAGCTACTGGTCCTAAACCTGTTGTAAACATATGGTGAGCCCATACCATGAAGCCTAAGAAACCGATTAACACAGTTGCAAATACCATGGAAGAGTATCCAAATAAACGCTTTCTTGAGAAAATTGGAAAAATCTCTGAGAAAATCCCGAAAGCTGGAAGTATTAAAATATATACTTCTGGATGACCGAAAATCCAGAAAAGATGTTCCCAAATAATCGTATTACCACCCATAGTGGCATCAAAGAAATTCGCTCCAAACAAACGGTCAAACATCATTAAAACTAAACCAACTGTTAATGGAGGAAATGCAAACAAAATAAGTGCTGAGGTAACAAATGTAGTCCAAGTAAACAAAGGCATTCTCATATATGTCATACCTGGAGCACGCATGTTAATGATGGTAACAAGGAAGTTAATACCACCAATTAATGTTCCTATACCTGATATCTGTAAACCTAAGATATAAAAGTCTACGCCATGCCCTTGGGAATGAAGTGCAAGTGACGCGTAAGATGTCCATCCTGCATCAGGTGCTCCTCCTAAGAACCAAGAGAGGTTTAGGAATATTCCTCCAAAAAAGAACAACCAAAATCCTAGTGCATTA
>Ga0268255_10000961_pt1 | contig 18013 bp, 19 predicted proteins | sample AgamicOrMarz_FD_200256 | JGI IMG/M metagenome (GOLD analysis project Ga0268255, IMG submission 200256) | Agave microbial communities from Guanajuato, Mexico - Or.Ma.rz (v2) (version 3) | ecosystem: Host-associated > Plants > Phyllosphere > Phylloplane/Leaf | place: Guanajuato, Mexico...
GATTATGTTAACTCCACTTGTAGAAGATATACAGTTAAAATAAAGATCTTATGATTGTATTGCTTCAGTCAAATTTAACTTTTTGATCAATTCTTCAGTTGTTAAAACTTTGGCAAACTCATTATCTAAAGTTGCTAATGACACAGTATGTATTTGTTCAGCTGAATAATATGTATTATCTGCTCCTTTTATTGCAAATGCAGCTGTGGCATCTGATACTAGATACGTTTCAAATCCTAAATTACCACTCATTCGAGTAGTAGTTGATACACAATGTGGAGTTGTTAATCCTACTATTACGACTTTTTCTATTTTGTTTTCTTTCAAATGATTCTCAAGTCCAGTTCCTATAAAAGCACTATTTACTTTCTTTTCAAAAATTGTTTCGTTTTTAACTGGAACTGCAATATCTTTGAATTCTGAACTTTGTTTACTAGGGTGGAAAATGGATTGATTGTTATCAGATAAGTGCTGGATATGTATAATTGGGTATTCCTTGTTTCGCCATGTCTTTAAAAGAATTTGGATATTCTCTTCAGCGTTAAGGTTATTTCTTGTGCCCCATTTCTCATCTTCAAAAGCTCTTTGAACGTCAATGACCATTAACGCTGTATTGCTAAAACCTTTTCTCATATGTAATTCTCCTTAAGTATTTTCTACATATTTTAACATTTTTATAAATATATATCTTTAAAATGTTATAATATAGAGAACGTCAGTTCGGGAGGGTTAATATGCAAACAAAAAAAGTTTATATTTATGTATTTAACACAATGTCAGATTGGGAATATGGATATTTAATTGCTGAACTAAATTCAGGAAGATATTTCAGACAAGGTTTAGCCCCTTTAAAAGTAATGACGGTAGGAGTTAATAAAGAAATTATTAAAACAATGGGGGGGCTGAGTATACAGCCGGATATTTCTCTTGATGAGTGCACTCTTTTGGATAAAGATCTTTTAATTCTACCGGGAGGAAATACATGGAGTGAGGAGATTCATCAACCTATATTGAAAAAAGTTAGGAAAGTTTTAGAGCTTGGTACTATTGTAGCTGCAATTTGTGGTGCTACTGATGCCCTTGCAAATAGTGGATACTTAGATTCTAGAAAGCATACGCTTAATAACTTAGAATATACAAAAATGATTTGTCCTAATTATAAAGGGGATAAGTTGTATGAGGTTGGACCTGTAGTATCCGATAATAACATGATTACTGCTTCAGGAGTAGCACCTCTAGAATTCGCGAGGGACGTATTGAAAAAATTAGATGTATTTGCACCAAATACATTAGATTCATGGTATAGCTTAAATAAAACTCAGAAGTCTGAGTACTTTTTTCAGTTAATGAGCTCAATATAGATCGCTAATTATATACAAGGTCGATTACAGTAATTTTCTTTTTTATTTTTATAGATACCTATAATACCGGTTATGTTAACTACGATATATATAATATGCATCTTTAAATAGTCTTTTAAAGGAAAATCTCTATACTGAATGTTTTTATGTTAAAATTTGTATATGGGATGTAAAAACACAATTCGGTTGGTAGTCCGGATGCATTAATATATTAATGTCAGTGACCTTCCCCTCCTCGGGATGTCCATCATTTCATAGTATATTTAGAGGAGGGAATCGTTATGTCATTAACGATTTACCATGATGGTCAGTTTTGGGTAGGAATTATTGAAGTTGTGGAAGACGGTAAATTAAGAGCATTTCGTTATGTATTTGGAACAGAACCTAAAGATACAGAGATATTGGACTTTATTTATTACAAACTACTAAATATTATTAATCAATCGGTTCATTCAGGAATTGATGTAGAAGGGAAATCTGATAAAAAGATCAATCCTAAACGTTTACAGCGCCAAGTAGCAAAACAAATAAATAAAGTTGGTGTTTCCACTAAGGCTCAAGAAGCTATGAAGCAAGAATATGAAGAAAAGAAAAAAAGCAAAAAAAAGAGAGCTAAACAATATCGTGAAGAGCTGAAGGACCAAAAATACCTAATGAAAAAACAAAAAGCAAAGTCCAAGCACAAAGGTAAATAGAGGACGAATGAAGAGCCTTATTATTTAGGGCTCTTTATTTGTTGTTTCCTAGAACTGGTTTTATGTTAACTTTAAAAAGCAAAATTGTGGTAAAATTTAATAATAAAGCAACTTATTAGGAGTGTTTATTTGAATAAAAGGGCCGCAGGTTGCTTATTCATCTTCTTGGCAGCCTTATTTATATGTACAAAGTTTATTAGTGCAGCAATTTATTCTTCTAGTGAAGCATCTTGGAGTTCAGGAACTTTTAAAGATCAATTGCATGAAATAGGCACAACGTTAAATATTTTAAGTATCATATCTTTAATCATTGGTATTGTTTATCTATATTTTGCAGAGCGTAATAAGCAATAAAGGTAAAAGATCTTATTGATACTAATAAGGTCTTTTTAATTATGTGCCCTATAAATTCCACAAAAAAGGAGTATTTATGAAATATAAATCTATCATCTTACTGTTCTTATGTACTGTATTTCTTCTAGTATCATGTCAACAAAAGCAAGAGAATATTAAAGATATTTCTGTCAAAAAGATTTCTTCTTTCAATACAGAAGATTGGAAAATAAATATCGTACCTAAGAAAGATCACAATAAATGGGTATACGATGTGAAAGCCACGTACTTAAAAAACAAGAGTATTGATGTAACAATAAAACCATACTCAGATAATTCTAAGTATGGATACAAAGGTTATTTAAAAGAACCTATAGTTATCCCTGGAAATTATGAATCTAAAGAGTCTGTTTATTCTAAGGAAAACAACAAGGTAAAAATAAAGTTAGAATGGACTGAAGAGAAAGAGAATGAATTGAAACAAGCAGAGGCTGAATATGAACTGGTACCGAGAACGAAGTAAAGATATTTTATGTAAATTGACAGATAAATAAATCTTATCCTTGACCATATATCTAATTCTTGGAGGAACAAATTGAAAAAATGTTTTAGTCTATACTCATTATGTTTATCAATACTTGGAATCTTTATTGGATTAGGGCAATATTTCACATCCGCATATAGCTCAAATATTCTTTATGTAGGAGTCGTTATTTATCTTGCAGGCTTTACATGTGGAGTAATAGCTTTTGGAAAAAATGAAAAAGGTCTAATGAAATATTTTAGTTTGGCCTCTTTTGTTGTAATTCCACTACTTATCATGTTGGGTATGCTGCTTTTTGCAATAAACTTTGGTGAAAATTAAAAAACAGACATAGAAGCCTGTATCTTAAAAAAGATTTACATAAAAAAGAAACCTTTGCCGATACAGGCAAAGGTTTTTCAAGTTTATTGGAATAGGGGAAATACTTTATTAGTCTGGCCAGATTTATAGATTCATATACCCATATCTTCAAAAATAAATCTCATAACCCGATATACTTTAACTAAAAAAATTATCTAATTATTATAATCTGTTATGTAAATAATAAAGTATTTTATATATTATTAATGTTTTACTATTTACTCTACTTGACGACAAATAGAACCTTTTTCTACAAGGTATATAAGTGATAACACTCTTTCTAATAAAGTATGTTCATCATTACTTAACAGTATGACAGAAAGTGAAACTAAACATAATCACAATTATGTTAAATAAAAATGTTCTTTATAAAAACTCTTTCCTTTTTATATTTTTATAGGAAACAAGAAAGAACCTTTCAAATAGAAAAATTCCTTCCTATAACATTAATTTATAAATAATAAGCCTATACAATTGATGATCTTGACATGTAGAAAAATGCTCTCTGATGCAATTAAATTTTGTTTTGCGTATAAATGCTCATTCGGTGCAAATTTCAGCGTTCTAAAAACTTTTGTTTTCTTGCTATCATGTATTAAAAAAAGCTTGCTATCTATAGTAAGCTCTCATAATTCACCACTATAAGAAGGGATAAATTCTCAACGGATGTATGTGTAATATAAACTGTTTTCAGCAGACATTCGTCGTCTATATAATGTTACTGGCTTCAATATCTTCATTAGAATATTGAAGTTATTAATATAAACGATACTATACCTACATCCTATTTATTAATATAAAAAAGTAAAAAGTACCTATAATTTTCATATATATAACAAATTGAGTTAATTTTACATATGATGTATAATATTTCTAATAGTTCTTTTTTATTAAGTGCATGACTTTTGTAAGAGGGAAATGACAAAAAACTAATTGCAACTAGATTTCTAATATTTAAGAAAGAGAGTGAATGATAAACATAAATAAATTTACAAAATTGCCCTTCGCTTAGAGTATATAGCTATAATTTCAAAGAAAATCCATCATATATATTATAAAAAATAGATCTTTTAGTTAAATTTACATTTAAAATCACTAACTGCAAATAAAGAACCAGGAATATTACTCAGGTAATTACGACTAGTTTAAAGGAGTGCAATGCGACTAATGAGTAATCAGACTACCTTTATAGATAAAGAGAAAAAATTACCTATTAACAATGCTGATTTAAAGATATGCATTAAATATAAAGGGACTATAAATATCATAAATCTTAATGAAATCTCATACATAGAACGGGTAGGAAGAAAAACCTTTATACATCTCTCTGATGGTAATCAAATTACATGTAATGAATCACTTAAAAGTCTAAACAACATTCTTGAGAATTATGGTTTTTACAGAATACATCAATCCTTCATCGTAGCTATAGATAAGATTAAAAAAGTTGAAGTTGATCATAATGGCAGAGATTATATAGTTAACATGCAATCTCACAATTCACCTGTATGGTTAAGCAAGTATAAGTATCAGCAGCTCAAGGCACTACTTTGGAAAAACTCGATTTTTGGTATTTCAATGAACTAAATATGTTATATACTCTATTACCCGTGCAATGAGTAAATATTATTTAAATTTACACAATAATTAATAAATATTCCCTCTATATTAGAATTAACTAATTAGAAACAGTGCATGATATCAAATGCCTATTTCTAATTAGTTCCCTTTATGCTTGACGAGAATGTACCCTTTTATTTTTCTTTAACATTAAAAGAGTGAAGAGGATAGATAGAACTATAATAAAAATTCCCCCAAAAAGATAAAATGTAGAAAGCTTTTCTAACATGTCATGCTTTACTACTGCACTAATTAAAAAAGGTACTAAATATACTTTTACCTCTTCACTACTTGTGGAAAGATTATTCATGTAAAAATAATTAAATACTGAAGAGCAACCAAGAATCGCCATAATTATAACCAGAATCCATTTTTTCATATTATCGTTCCTTTCATCGTATAAATTGTTTTTTTACATCTAATTACTTATTAACTAAATCTACTGCTTTCCTATTTGATTTATCCACTTATTCTTAAATAAATACATTCCTAATATAGTAAACAAACAAGTAAGTATGAAAGATACTGTCCCTATTAAAAATAAGTTATAACCATTAAATGCTGAAAGAACAGGGTATGTCCAAAAATCAATCATACTCAAGGTTTTTTGAGCACTGGCAAACATTCCGGTCATTGTTAGTATTGTGCAAAATGCAATAGGAACTAGTACACCAGAAAATTGAAAACTTAATAACAACTGAATCGAACTAATAAGGCAACCGGAAAGCCATATACAAACAAAGTGAGGAATCTCTTCTAGTATTGAATAACCTTTTGCTTGAAATACTAAAGTATAAATGGCTAGTACAAGATAAATAGTTATAACAATCATTAAGTTTAAAAATACTAATAATACTAATTTGTTAAGATAGACTCGGGTTCTAGAGATTGGCAAAATAAGTTGATTGTTTAAACCATAATCTTTTCTTTCCATCCTTATAAGAAGAGCTGTAATCACTCCAATTAGTAACGGGTAAAGAAAAGTTAAAAAAATTTGAAAAGTTACAGCCCTTAGAATCTCATACCCTTGTTTTGAAGATCCCGCATATAATATACCATTTACTATAGTAAATATAGCGGGAATAATATATATAAACCAATATATACCCGTCCGTTTAAGCTTTAAAAATTCTATTTTTATCCCATTGATAAGCATTAATATCTCCACACTCCTAGAAGTCTTTTTTATTAACTGAGAATATCCCCATAAGTATTGCAAAAATAGTAACTATGAGTGACATAGACATATATGGTACCAGATAATGAATACTGTAACTTGCATCAGGACCAATTACCCACGCAGGATATGATATAGGAAGTAATTTTTGATTACTATTCTGTAAGTATAAGAGTGAAGAAACGATTCCAATAGAAATAGATATAACTCCATTTTTAATTATGATAGATAACATAGAAAATATAGCTATCATACCTTGAGCCCCAAGCCATAAGTATAATGGAAAGTAAAAAAGTTTAATAACTGATATATCAGAAATTTGCAGAAATAAAGCAGTTATAAAAACCAAGAAAGTTCCTATTATTAAACTTATAAGCATAAGTATGTTTCCAACGAGCCACTTAACTATAAATATATGTGTTCTTGCAACTGGAGTAATAAATATTACTCTCCAGGTGCTGTTATTATATTCATTATTTATTACTGTATAATAGAAAATGGATATAAATATGTATAAAAAGCAAGGAAAGAAGGAATGATTCCAAGTCACATATTCATTCCAAGTTATTTCCATTGTTTTTTCTTTATAAAAAAATATACAAAATTGTAGTCCTACCGAAAATATAGGGAGAAGGAAAACAGAATACCATATTTTGTTACGTTTTAATTTATGTAATTCAGACTTAAAGAGATCGAGATACATTATTTTATCTCCTCTTTTTTATGACTTGTTAAGGATAAGAAAATATCTTCCAAGGTACTTTTCTTATGATAAAGATGGTCTACTCCAATTCCTTCATTAACAAGTAATTTATTCATATTAATAATATCTTCTGAGGAACCACTTGTAAGAAGTAAATTTCCCCTCTTAGTAGTGCTATATCCATGCTTATTAAGTTGAGAACTAGCTTGTAGATTATCAGTAGTGCCAATCTCTATTTGATAATCTCCTTGAGATAACACTTTTTCTAAAGTACCCTGATAAATCATTTTTCCATTCTGGATCATTCCAACATGGGTAGCAATTAATTCTATTTCATTTAAATTATGACTAGATAAAAATATTGTATACCCTTTATCTCTTGCTAAACTCTTGAGTAATTCTCTAATCTCATGAATACCTGCAGGATCTAACCCGTTAGTGGGCTCATCTAATATAAGAAGCTTTGGTTCATTTAATAGAGCAAAGGCTAATCCTAGTCGTTGTCTCATGCCCAGAGAGTATGTTTTAACCAATTTGTCCTGCGCCTGATTTAGCCCAACTGTTTCCAAAACCTTTAATATTTTTCCAGTGTCTCTTCCTAGCATTTTTTGTATTACATCTAAATTCTCATATCCTGTAAGATGGCCATAATAGTATGGTGAATCAACAAATGCTCCCAATTGGTTAAGTATTTTTTTTCGATGTTCATTCAAATTAAGTCCAAATATCTCAATTTTTCCACTACTCGGTGCAATCAAGCTCAATAACATACGAATAGTAGTAGTTTTCCCAGCCCCATTAGGACCAAGAAAACCATATATTTGCCCTTCCTTGATATCTAAATTTAAACTATCAACAATAGTATGATCCCCGTACTTCTTAGTTAAATTCTCTGTGCGAATAATCTGTTCCATAATTAGTATCTTTCCCTCTCATCTAAGCTATTAACAGTTTCCATATCATTCTCTATATATTCAAGAATATCTCCAGGTTGACAGTTCAACTCTCTACAAATAGCTTCTAAAGTCGTGAAGCGAATAGCTTTTGCTTTTTCATTCTTAAGAATTGACAAATTAGCTAATGTAATTCCCACTTTCTGCGATAATACTGTCATCGACAACTTTCTTTTAGCGAGCATGACATCTAAATTTACTCTTATCATGTATTATATGCTCCTATATTGTAAATTCATTCTCTTGTGCTATATATACAGCTTTTCTAAATATCATTCCTAATACTAGTACAGCTATAGAAGCTACAAATAATTCAATATTAAAATGGTAGTCTACCAGAATCTTCCCTTTAGAAAAGGAAATATAAGGTAAAATTTTCATGGAAAGCATTAAAGAAGGAATATTTGTAAAAAAGGCAGCAAGACCTAGTGCTATGCCACTATGTATAATGGCTTTTGCATTTTGTATTACAAATATTTTCTCTTCAGATATATTTTTAAAAAATATACATGTTTTCCAAAGCAGAAACGACACTATTAAAGATTGAATAATTATTAAAGAAACTATTCCGTCAGACCATTCAAAGTTCGAAATCATGAATGAAAAGGTATTGATAGCGATTTTACTCGACATACCATATTTGGTAGGATCCCAGAAATAATACTGTATCAACCAAATAATTCTTAGGATACTTAAAATCGTACAAATCAATAGGGTGATATACATAAAACGATAGAACTTCGAACGATTATCCAATTTATCCCTCCTCACAAATACTGATTATAAATAACATTTTATCGAAAATCAATATATTATTGTTAAAAAAGTAAAATTAAAGACTAATTAACATAAATATACTTGGTTTATAATGGAATTTTATATTTAATTTATCTGAGTAATACATGTATCTTTTTCTTTAAATCTTAGCTATTAAACAAGATTATGGACCTAAAAAACACAATATTGATTAATTTAAAACACGCAAACGTCTATATCTACCAAAATAGTTTATATTTTACTATTTGTCTGATAACCTATTAATTGACTAGTACGCTAGATTATTAATTCTTGGAGGAAAATGATTATGAAAAACTTCGAAATGATGGCAATGGCAGCAATTGAGGATGTACAAGATTCAGAACTAGAACAATTAACTGGTGGACAAGTTCCAACAATTACTAAAGATTGCCCCAATACTGTTAGCAGTGTTTGTGTAACTTTCCCATTCATCTCTGCTTGCAAAAATTGTGACTAATAGAAATAACTTTTAATTTCCATTATTAGAAACAATTTGCCCATGGTGAATATCCATGGGCAAATTGTTTCTAAATATTTAATTTAAGGAGTTAATAAAATGCAACAAATATATAATTTTCCTTATCAAGAATGGGCTAGAGCATTATATTTACACGAACGAAAAGGAATAGATACTAGTAAGTTAACTATTAAAATTAATGAAATAAACTTGTGGAAACAACGTGCCGGATTTTTTACTTATGAATTATACAAGCATAGAGTTAATGAGGATTTACTTACCTTAGACGAATGGAAAACGTTAGCATCTAATCCACAAGTGACACCACATATTTCTTATATCCCCAAATGGATGAAAGACTTAGAAGAGGCTATTAATAATACATATTATATAGAATTAAATTCGGATGATTTTCTAAAAGAATCTATATTTAAAAAGCCGTTCTTTGAGTTTGCTATTCCATTTTTAAAGTATACAAAATATAAAATTATACAAAAAATTCAAGAGAACTCTACACTAAATACTTTGCTTTCTGAAGATAAAGTATTGATCCAATCAATACTCAGTCCATTAGCAGAGCAGATTTTAAAGATATCTAGTAAAACTCTTATTTATGAATTAAACAAAGAAAGGTTGCAGGGACATTTAGTAGGTCAGACAAGAGAAGAACGCTATAGATTTTTTATTGCTACTAAATTCAACAACAGTGCTTCTTTTTCTCAACTTCTAGACGAATACCCAGTTTTAGGTCGCTTAATTAGCGAAAAAATGAATTTTTTATATAACTCTATTTTTAATGCGTTAAACGACTGGATACTAGATAGAGAAAAAGTTATTAAAGAATTCTCAGGAACTTTTCAAAGTATTGCTCGGTTAGACCTAATGGGAGATGTGCATAACGCAGGAAAGGCTGTATTAAAATTCACATTTACGGATAATACATCTATTATCTATAAACCTAGACCTTTATCTATTGATGTACATTTTCAACAGCTCCTTCAGTGGGTAAATAAAAAAGGTATCTCAGACTCTTTCAACACATTAAAAGTTGTAGATTGTAAAGATCATGGTTGGGTTGAGTATGTAGAGCATAGACCATGCTCTACCATGGATGAAGTTAATAACTTTTATAAAAGACAAGGTAGATATTTAGCGATCCTATACATGCTAAATGCAACGGACTTTCATTATGAAAACATTATAGCCTGTGGGGAACATCCTTATCTGATTGACTTAGAATCCTTATTTCATCACTCAACTTCTAAGAAGGATAAGATAGCTACAGCTACTCAAAAGGCTGAAGAATTACTGGATAATTCTGTTATCGGCACTACACTTCTACCAGTGCGAATAAATAACCCTAGATTTGCTGAGGCTAATTTCAGTGGGTTAGGTAATAATGAGGGCATAGTAGTAACTTCTGTAATTGAGAATTCTCACACTGATGAGATGTGTATGAAAAAGAAAACTTTATTAATAAAACCTGAGGTTACACATTTACCTAGTTATAAGGGAATGCCTATTAGTTACGAACAGTTTACTTCTTATATAATAGAAGGTTTCACAGAAGTGTATAAGATTTTCATGGAAGAAAAAGAAACACTTTTATCAGAAGACGGTCCAATATATAAATTCGAAAAAGATAAAATTCGTATTATTTTAAGACCTACATATTATTATGGAAGAATCCTAGAATCTAGTAAGCATCCTAAATATTTAAAGAATGGAATAGACAGGGTTCAATTATTTGATCTACTATGGAGAGCAACTGCAGACATTCCTAACTTATATAAGGTAGTACATTCTGAATGCCAAGATTTACTACAAGAGGATGTTCCCTACTTATATACTAGTGTAAATAGTAGAAATATTAGGGATTGTAGAGAGAAATGTATTGAAGATTTCTTTAATGAAACCCCATTAGAAAGGGTCATTAATAAAATTGAAAATATATGCTTAACAGATTTAGAGCAACAGATAGAATTTATCAATGCTTCATTTCATTCCAATCAACTAGAAGAAACTAACCCAATAGATAAATTAGAAACCCTAATGTCTAAAGAACAAGATAAAGAGGAACTATTTAAAGTTGATAAAAATCACCTTAACAAATCAATACTTGAAGAAGCCAAACGGATTGGCGAGGAAATTGCTGACCTTGCAATTTGGAGTGATGATAAAAATACGATTACATGGTTAAGCATGGGAGTTACAAGGTTAGGAAATATTGAATACTCTGTCATGAAATTGGGCCTATATAGTGGAATATTAGGAATGGCTCTTTTTTACGCTTATCTTTATAAAATTACAAACATCCCTAAATTTAAGGACATATCACAAGCTTCTGTTAACACGGCTTTAAAGGATTATATACATGGAAAACAAGATGGACAAGAAGATCACTCTGCTTATCTAGGATATGCTGGGGCAATATATGTCTTTATGCATTTACATTCAGTATTTAAACGACCGGACTTAATAGAAGAAGCTGACAAACTTCTTAATAGAATTGAGGAGCTAATAGATCATGACTCTCAATTTGACATACTGTCTGGAAATGCAGGACTAATTCCTATTTGTTTAGATTTCTATGAAATGACTGGTAATAAAAAAGCCTTTTATATAGCCAAAAGGTGTGGAGATGTACTATTAAATCATTCACATAACGATAAAGGAAACATTTATTGGCGATCCCAAGACATGCCCCTAGATAAACCTCCTTTGACTGGTTTTTCACATGGAACAGCTGGGATTGCATGGGCCCTAACTAAATTATATAAAATAACGAATGAAGTGAAATATTTAGAACATGCCATGGGTGCTATTAGATACGAGAACCTCTCCTTTAATCCTAAATATAATAACTGGGCTAACTATAGTAATACCCAAAGATTACAGGAGGATAAAGTTTACTCTGTTAGTTGGTGTAATGGTGCAACGGGAATAGGGCTTAGTCGTATGAAGATAGCTAAATTGATTCCTGAGAATGTTCAAATTCAAAAGGATTTATACTCTGCCTTAGATAGTGTATTAAAAAATGGTTTAATAAAGGACTCTCATTGTCTATGTCATGGTCAACTAGGAAGTCTAGAGTTCCTTTATAGAGGTGCCGAGGCTATTGAAAATAAAGATTTACTAGAAGAGGTATATAAACACCTATTTAAATTGATGCAACAAACTAAAGATTCGCAGTGGTGGGAATGTGGTTTTGCCAATAAGTATGTTACACCTAATCTAATGGTCGGACTTGCTGGAGTAGGGTATCAATTAATGAGATTTTATCAACCTAATATCCCATCAGTATTAACCTTAGAACCACCTCAATATATAGCGAAAGAAGTATCTATGAATGATGAGTAATCAAATTATAGAACATAAGCGTTCCGTACCTTACATTCGTCAGTTAGAGAAATCAGAATGTGGGCTTACTTGTTTAGCTATGGTACTTTCCTATTATCACCATGAGGTGGAACTCTTTCGTTTACGAAATCATATTTCTGGTGGGCGTAACGGTATAAGTTTACTGACCCTTAAGAAATTGGCTATATCTTTTAATCTTGACAGTCAAGGAAAGAAAGGATCAGTTGATGTATTGCATTCCATCCCTCACCCTGTTATTTGTTACTGGGACAACAGCCATTATGTAGTATTAGAAAAAATCAGTGATAAGTTCTTTTTCATAGTAGATCCATCGCTTGGTAAGATGAAACTCACACTTGAAGAATTTAGAAGCAAGTATTCAGGGTACTTTCTTACTATGAAACCGACAGAAAAGTTCATAAAAAAGAAAAAAGAAAAAAATATACTATGGTCGTACTTAAAACCTTTTCTATATGAAAGAAAAATTTTAGCAACAATTATTTTATTCGCTTTTTTATTACAACTCATATCTATATGTATTCCTATGTTATCAAAGTATGTAGTGGATAAAGCTTCTATCTCAAAGCAATTGAATATAGTACACATAGTAGGAGTAGCTATGATTAGTGCCGTTATACTACAAATCACCTTTCGCTATATACATGGGTATATGTTGATTATTCTACAAAATAAATTAGATAAGAAATTAATAGAGCGTTTTATTTCCCATTTGTTCTCTTTACCTTTACGTTTCTTCCAGGTAAGGTCAAATGGGGACCTGGTTATGAGGTCTCATAATATAGAGATCTTAAGAGAGTTAATTGTTAACCACCTAGTCTCAACTATAATTAATGTATTTGTACTTGCTTTTATGTTTGTGTATATGCTTTCTCAATCTATCTCCCTTTCCTTAGGGCTATTGGCGATTGGGATATTCCAAGTTATGTTTACTTTAATAACAAGAGATAAGATGAAAAATCTTTCAACTCAGGAAATCGCATCAACGGCTGCCTTAAGAAGTTATCTTACAGAGTCAATTCAAGGTATTTCTTTGATAAAAAATGTAGGTATCGAAGAGCATATTATCCATAAATGGAGTAATTTATTTGATAAAAAATTAGAAAATGCTTATCAAAAAAATAAAGTTAATCTATCAATTGAAAGTGTTTTACAAAGTATTCAGCTCTTAGTACCTGCCCTTATCATTTGGATAGGCACTTACCAATTAATCCAAGGACAAATAAGTATAGGTACATTATTTGCCTTTCAATCCCTATCAATTTCTTTTTTAACGCCTATTAATTCACTAGCTTCATCCATTACAGCCTTAACCCAGATGGAAACTATTCTAGATCTTATTATGGATGTTGAGAGAACAAAAAAAGAAGATACATCAGGGAAATCTTTTGAGAATTTGAAGGGCAACATCACACTAAACAATGTATCCTTCCAATTCGATGCACATAGTCCTTTAGCATTAAAAAACATTAATCTGGAGATACCTCATGGAAAAAAAGTAGCGATTATAGGAGAATCAGGATCAGGTAAGAGTACTTTAATTTCACTCCTCAACGGGTTATTTGAACCGACACAGGGAACTATATATTATGATAAGTATAATATGGCAGATCTAGATAAAAAGTTATTACGTAGTCAGTTAGGCATTGTAACTCAAAACCATATTCTTTTTAACCAAACCATTCGTGAAAATATCTCGCTAGGTAACCCTGATTTAGATTATTCAGATATAATTATTTCTGCACAACTAGCCGAGATACATGATGATATTATGAAAATGCCCATGCAATATGAAACTATTATTTCAGAGAATGGTACAAACTTATCTGGGGGCCAAAAGCAAAGGCTATCTATTGCCAGGGCATTAATTAATCAACCTAAAATTCTGATACTTGATGAAGCTACTAGTGCCCTTGATACAGTAACTGAGGAGAAAGTAGATGCCAATATAAGTAGTATGAACTGTACGCGAATTGTTGTAGCTCACAGATTAAGTACAATTATTAACTCAGATATGGTAGTCATTTTAAAAGACGGTCAGATTGTAGCAAATGGAACACATAAACAATTAGAAAAAAACCCTGAATATTTAAAGTTCTTCAAAAAACAACAGAGAGATGAATTTGATACAGAACAAATAAAACACTTACAGAAAGTTTCAAATTAATAATTAGCATACTCTATATTGTAATAACTCATCCGGCTTTATATAAAAACTAGGACATAGTGCCTTTTCCATTTGCATTAATATGTAAAATCCTTGACCAACTTAACTTTTTTTGAGAAAAGTTGAGTTGGTCCTTTTTATAAGGATATTCTTTAATACTTAATAACAACATTTAGTCTGAAATACCTTATTCATTTTCCATCGATTTATGAGTATGAGAATAATATAAACCATTTTTCTGGACCCAAGGGCTATGAAATGTAATAACATCTTGCCATATGATACTGTTATTCTCTTGTGCTGTTTCTAATAAAGTTTTCAATTCTTTTTTCTCATATTCATTCAACTAATTCGAGTGCCTTGTAAATAAAGAAGGTGTCTTGTTAGGATTATTCATATAGTCTCAATAAAGAGACAACGGCTTTTTATGTGCTTTTTAATCTTTCCTCGCATTGTCACAATTAATATATTCTCCATACTCCCTAAGCACTTTCTTCTTAGACGTAACAAATTTCGTTTTAAGTATAACCCCTGTGTGCTATACCATAATCCTTAGTCTCCTTTAAACTGTTCATCGTAGGTCGTTTGCATTCGATCCCTTTCTATAATTTGTGGTCCTCCACTGATATAGAGAGAAGAGCATAAGGGGTTTTTGCTATCACACGGGGTGATAGGCTAGGCAGAGCCTAGCAAAACCGTGATATCACGAAAACCTCTAAAGTGTGAACCTGCTGTTGACCTAAACTCCTCTATGTGAACCTACTGTGAACGTAAAAAATCAGTGATGTGAACCTACTGTGAACCTCAAAAAAGCACATGTTGACCTACTGTTAACATGTGTTTTTTCACTTCATGGCTAAATCTTGTTGCTTTTCATTCAATTTTTGGAGCTTTTCTTGTAAACTTTTTTGTTCATCTTTATAGAGCTGAATGCTTGCATCACTCGATTGAATGGCATCCTTCTTCATCGCTATTTTTGATTCCGTATCGGCTTTTTCTTCTTCCACTTGGTACTTCATATCACGTTGTAATTCGTTCATTTCTTGTTGCGTTTGACGCTTATGTTTGCCTTCTACTGTGATTGCTTTTTCATAGTTTTTCATTTTTTTTAACAAACTGTTTCTCTAAATCATTGACCAAAAGCGCATATTCTTGTTTGCTTTTGATTCCTTTTCCTTCTTCACTTTTCGTTTTTCATTGGTCAGAATAGATCGTGGTAATTAACGCTTGAGCATCTATTCCCTCTGTTGGATCTGGTTCTGAATCACTGGTTACGTCATCCACGTTTACCGTTTCTTTTTCTTCATTTTCTTGATACGGATCAAAGGCAAGTGCGTCCCAATTTGAAGACAAATCGCTGATTCTTACGACATAATAGCCATCATCTTCATATAATAAATGAAAGAGATAAATGAAACGGTTTCGAATCAAATACGTCACTAAATGTCGTTTGAATAAGCTGCCTCAGTGTATTAAATAAAAAATTTAAAGTTAGAAAAATGATTATAAAAAAACAAGCACTTAAAGGAATAAGTACTTGTTTTTCAGCAACCATATATTTCGTTGATTTATGAGGTTGCATGCTGTATCTCCTCCTGTTTCTGTTCAGATACAGGAATGATATAAAAAGAACTTTGAGAAAAAGAAAAGTGCGTTCGATCATGTGCATCGTATCGGTCTTGAAGGTATTGAAAAGCTATTTGAAAGTCCCAATTCATCTCTTTCATGTTCTCTTCGGGCACGATATAAGATTGATTTTGAGTGAAGTCCTCTCTCTCTTGATGAGTAAGTGCTGATGAATCAAGAGGCCGCATTGCAGGCTTTATACATATTCTAAACTGATACTCTTGTTTGAGGAAATCATCACTAATCGTAATAGATTTTGCATTTTTAAAAATAATAACCATGTGATTTTTTAAGAGGATTATACTATTTACACTGTTCGCAATCCGTTGAGCATGAAGAGGTGTTGTACGGAATGTCCCTAACTCTACTTCAACAAAAAGATCCTCGTGTCTATATTCCACACCAACAACAAAAGAATGTCTCTGATTTTTCGCTTGTCTTTGATTGTACATAGCAATCATCCTTCCTCTGAAACCATTTTAATAGCAAGAACTATCCTCTTTTATAGATTCCCAAGTACCTCTTCTTGTTTCTTTTGTTGTTCAATCAACGATTTAATCTTGTTATCACCTTTTTGATCTTTTTTGTTATATCAAGATCCTTTTTTTCTTTTTCATAAGCAGCTGTTTTTTGATTGAAACTTTCATTCTGAATATGTGCTGCTACATATGGACATTCACTTTATCTCTTCACGTACGAAAAAGAAATAGGTACCCGTTTCTGGCTGGAAGGGCAAACCCTATATTGGCATGCATAGCTTTCACTAAGCTCAATAATGCGTAACGTTTTCGGCATGTACGAAGAACCTCGTATATCTACTATTTAGAGTGTTATCGCTTCGTCGGAATTATCCTCACGCCATCGTACTTCACAGATTGTAGATACACCGTCACTGTTTTATTGCTAGATTACCGATGAATTTTAGGATATACTCATCAAACCTTTTTTTAACCGTATACCTTAATCCCCTTGTGATCCATTTAGAGGAGTTTAATATTTAAAACCTGAAATAAGAAATTACCTTATACAACTTACTAACTCGATATCAAATAACAACGATTTATAATTATAGTACAATCTCTTACATGACCTGGGTAGTGCGTTTTTTTATAGTACTTTTTTAAAAAGGCACTAAAGTTTATAGTCTTTTTTGCTTGAAGACTATAAACTTTAGTACTTAAATAAAAAAAATGACCATACATATGGTCATTTTTCTAATCCACCCGACTTAGCTTTTTCAATAGCATCTTTTATATTCCTAACTGACAATTTCTTGAAAATGCTTTGAATTTGATTTTTTATAGTATTTTTAGACTTTGATAATTCTTCTTGCATACTCTGTCGAGAGTATCCTTTCTCCAACATATTAAATACAACCCGTTCGCTCTGAGTTAAATTGGTCAATTGTTGCTCATATTTTAAATCGCGATAATCTTCTAACATAGCTTCAATGGCTGTGAAGTTCCCAACATAAGTGGACCTTATAATATTAGCTATGTTATGCATATCTTTTTTTAAAATATAATTTACAGCTCCTGCTGCAAAAGCCTTAATTATGACATCCTTTTCGCTTAAACAAGTTAACATGATAACTTTCCACTTGCTATTATCTATAGATTGCATTTTTTTTAATTCATACGCAGCATGAATTCCATCCAGCTTAGCACCTGTTAAGTTAATATCCACAAGAAAAATATCTACTTTATCAATATCTCTAGCTAACCTTAAGGTATCTTCTTCCGTCGAGCCATAACCTACTAACTCGATATCCTTTTCAGCTTTAATAATAGTCTGAATGCTGTGCAACCATTCTAGATCATCTTCAATTAACACTACTTTTA
>Ga0268255_10000966_pt1 | contig 17936 bp, 21 predicted proteins | sample AgamicOrMarz_FD_200256 | JGI IMG/M metagenome (GOLD analysis project Ga0268255, IMG submission 200256) | Agave microbial communities from Guanajuato, Mexico - Or.Ma.rz (v2) (version 3) | ecosystem: Host-associated > Plants > Phyllosphere > Phylloplane/Leaf | place: Guanajuato, Mexico...
CTTAACTGGTGCTTTTGCAGAAGGTGCTCAAATCTTTGATCGTGAAGATGCAAATGTGGTGATTTCTACAGAAAACCAAGATGACTTTGAAAAGAACATGATTTCTGTTCGTTGTGAAGAGCGTCTAGCACTTGCTGTGTATCGCCCAGAAGCATTCGTGAAAGGTACTTTCCCAGTACCAGCACCATAATTTGAATATGGGAGGGTTAACACCCTCTCTTCTTTTGGAGTAACAAAAGCATGAAAGTTAAATTTCTTGATGTAATCCAGATGGGTACCCATCTTTTTAAATCTGGTGAGGTTGGCGAGTTCTCTCATCAAACGGCCGAAGAGCTTATTAAAAAAGGCTTAGCTGTTTTAGAAGGTGGCATTGAATCTGGTGAAAATCCAGCAGATCCACCACCACAAGCAAGCACAGGCAGCAAGGGCGGCAGAGGTGGTAAGGGTAAAAATTCAACACCACCAAAAGATGAAAGTGGCACAGGTGGTAATGAAAATAACGGTTCTGAAAATGAGTCAAACAACTCAAATGATGAAACCGAAAAATCAGATGATGAATCTAAGTCTGATAAAAACACTCAAGCCACCAATGAAGATGCAAAACCAGAATAATTAGGGCAATGTCATGTCAGTGATTTCAATTAATAAAGCTATGGCTCATTTGCGTGTCGATGAGGACATTGACAATGACATTGCAAGTAAACTTGAGTCTGCTGAGCGTATAGCTAAAGAGTATTTAAATAGGAACTTTTATTTAGATAAAGCTGCACTAGATTTGGCTAAAGAAGAAATACCTTTAATTCTTTCTGAGGCAAAAACTCAGTATGACCAAGATGTAAGTTTTGCAAATGCACTTGATAGAGAATTGGTCGATAAATTTATTCTGACAGCCTCACTTAATTACGATACAGCAATTCGTCAAGCAAAGATGATCAGCCTTGGGATTCTTGTTAATCCATCAATCGAAATCGGGGTGTTACTTATCTTGGGAAATCTTTATGAAAATAGAGAGGACTTAACAACGTCTAATATATACGAGCTTCCGAAAGGGGCTGAATGGCATTTACACCCGTTCCGTACTGAATTGGGGGTGAGCTAATGCAAGCAGGGAAACTCAAACATCGTATTACAGTACAAAGATCTATCAATACACAGGATCCAGTAACAGGAAAGCTGATACAAAACTGGCAAAATTTTAAAACGATTTATGCGGAGGTTACCGATCTTTCAACTCGCGACCAGATAGCAGCAAAGGCGGCTAATAGTACAATTCAGGCTCGTGCGAAAGTTCGCTATAGCAAAACCACTAAAGAAATAGATAGCACCATGCGAGTTTTGTTTGACGGTTATTTTTATAAGATCGATGGCAACCCGATGCGCGATCCAGACTCACGCCGTGAATATCTAACAATCAATCTTGCTACGGGCGATAAAGCATGGAATGGGTGATTTATGGCTACTCCAATTCATGGCCTAGAGCCAGCATTGCGGAAAATGCGGGCCATCGGTAACGAAAAGACTGTAAAACGAATTGCCCGTAAAGCTATGCGCCAAGCAATGAACATTGTTAGAGATGAGGCGCGACAAAACGTTAAACGTCTTGATGATCCCACTACACCAGAAAAAATTTGGAAAGAAATTGTTGTGCAGAATGGTCGAAGCAGAAACAAAAATGCTTTGGTTATGCGTGTTGGTGTGCGTGGTGGTGCTCAAATTCCTTATACAAACAATGCTCAAAATAGAAGATCTGGTCGAGTAGGCAAAACCTATCAAGCAGATGGCCGTGTATTTTACTGGCGATTTCTTGAGTTGGGGACAAGTAAGCAGCCAGCAACACCGTTTTTACGCCCAGCGTTATACGAAAACATTGAACAAGTTACAGATAAGTTTGTTCAAGTTTTTAAATTTGAACTTGATGTTGTTTTAGGTGCAGCTTAATGATTGATGTTCCAATATTTAAATTAGCAAGAGCAGATCCAGCCGTTATAGCTTTACTTGAAAGCAATAATATTTTGCGGATCTGGAAGTTTGGACATGCTCCAGATGAGCCAGAAGCTCCGTATGTCACTTGGCAAATGATTACAGGTGATTCTAACGGCAACCTTGATTCACGCCCTGTATCAGACAATGCAATTATTCAAATTGATGTGTATGCAACTGATGAGGATATTGTAGACCAAGTTGCGAAGGCGGTCAGACACGCCATTGAACTTGATTGTTATGTGGTTCGATATGGAGAGGCAGACAACGACCCAGTGACGGGAATGCCTCATTATTCATTTGATGTTAGCTGGATCGTAAACCGCGAATAAAACACAAAACTATTTTCACTTAGCACCCAATCGGGTGCTTTTTTTATGCCTAAAAGGAGCGCTCTTAATGGCTAATGTTAAAACTCAAGGTACACAGTTATTCACTGTGATCGATGGACAAGTTGTTCGATTTGTCTGCACAAAAAAGATTGGCTTTGGTCAAGACACATTTGGGAAAATTGATGTTACTTGCCTAGATGCTGAAACCAAAGAATACATGCGCGGTATGCGTGATCCGGGTGAAGGCGCAATTGATATTGATTATGACGATACAAATACAAGTCATGACAAACTTGCAGATATTGCAGAAACTGGTGAAAAACTGGATTGGTATGTAGGTTCTGGCCACTCAAAAACACCTCCAACTTACGATGCAACAACAGGTATCGATTTACCTGAGGATCGTATGTGGTGGTCATTTAAAGGCTATTTAAATGATGCAGCACCTAATGATATTGAAGTTGATGCGGCACTAGGTTATTCATACACCTTGGTCCGTACTTCAAAAGTAACTCGAACTAAACGTACGGTGACTCCATAAAATGGCTAAAATCAGTATTACAGACTTAAAACAGAGTATAACTACTCTGAATATTCCAATTGAAAAAACTGTTAAATGGAATGTTGAAGTGACTGAAAGCAATATTGTGTCACTTAAAAAATTAACGAAAAATCCTTCGTTAGAACTTGGTGAGACTGTAGAGCTGGAAGCTGATATTTTTGTTAAAAAAATGAACTTCAAAGAAAGCCGTGAGGTATCAAAAGCAGTTGAATGGGATGTTAACTATGACAATCTTGAAGAGTCAAAAGTTAAGAAAATTGATTCAACGCAAATGCAATCTGCTCAGTTACTTGGATCTATTTGCTCAGATCAGAAAGGAACACCGTTTTTCTCAGGTGTTAATGATATCTACAGAGCGGAGCCTAGCTTAATTAATGCGCTATATGCTGCTGCTGATGAAGTTAACAACTTTTTGGGAAAGTCTCGGAAGAAGAGCTTGCAGACAGGGAACTCCTCATTGAACTCGTCCTCAATGGAATCGGTGGAAGCACCTTAGCAGAAGCTGAATTAAATATTAGTCACAAAGAGCTTATGGATTGGAGAGCCTATCGTCAAAAATATGGCTCTTTTAATATTGGTCGCCGTCTGGAGCAAAGTTTTGGTAGCTGGATGGCTCACTACACAAGGTTTAAGGTTAAAGATGGTACAAAAGTAGATCCTTATACTTTTATGCCTCATGAACTACCACCAGAAGACAATTCATTATCTTTAATTGATTATCTTGAAAAAGTATCAAGTGATTAACCCGTTTTAATACGGGTTATGTGACATTCACACACCGTTTTGTTAAATTTAAATAAATCTAAAAAACGGTGTGTACATGAATAAGTTTTTAGTTATTACAACTTTGGGTTGTTTGTTATTGGGATGTGGAAAAACAGAACAAGAAAAGCTTAAGGAAGAGCGACAAAAACTTGATTTCCAAGTACAGAAATTAGTTCGTGATAAGTTAAAGGATGGTGACACAGCTAAGTTTCGCAATCAGTGGGAGCTGTGTGGCGAGGTGAATGCTAAAAATAGCTTTGGTGCCTATACTGGATATCAGCGCTATATAGTAACAAAAGAAAAAATATACTTTGAAAATGATTATAACTCTGACTCAACATCTATAGCAGCCTTCAATCAAGTTTGGAGTGTTGACTGCAAAAAATAGTTAAACACTAATATTTCAAAAGCCCCGCTAATGAGTGGGGTTTTTTATTGCCCGGAGAAAAGTAATGGCCACAACTTCACTTGGCAGATTAACTCTCGATTTAATGGTACAGACTGCCAGTTTTACCGAGCCACTAACTCAAGCTGAAAGAAAGGCTAAGTCAGCCGGGAAAGGTATTGCGGATTCGTTAAATGTTGCGGCTATTGCTGTCAGTGCTTTGGGAGGTGCGATTGCTGGCCTCTCAATTGCTGAATTGGTTAATTATAGCGATCGGGTTATTCAGGCGGGCAGCGATATTCAAAAGTTTTCAAAGCTTGCCAACGCCTCTGTGCGTGATTTTCAATATTATGCTAAGGGTGCTGAAACTGCTGGTATATCAATTGAGTCATTCGCTGACAAAATGAAGGATATGCAAGATCGTATCGGTGATTTTCAGCAAACGGGGGGTGGTCCATTAGCTGACTTTTTCACAAATATTGCACCAAAAGTTGGTGTGACAATTCAGCAATTCCAAAAGCTATCTGGACCAGATGCTTTACAGCTTTTTTACAATTCCCTAGAAAAAGCCGGAGCCTCAACTAATGATATGAAATTCTATATGGAAGCAATCATTTCTGATTCTTCCTTATTGATTCCTTTGCTAGAAAAAAATGGGCAAGGCTTTAAAAAATGGGGTGATGCTGCTGATCGTGCTGGCGCAATCATGTCAGATGATTTGGTTACTAGCTTGAACGAAGCTAAACAGCAACTAATGCTTATGGATCTACAGTGGCAGGGCGTAGAGGCTCGGTTAGTTAATAATGTAGTGCCAGCAATAGAAACAGTTATTGAGCACTGGGATGATATTAAGGCAGTAACAATCGCCGTATCTGCTGGCATTGCAACTAGATTCGTCCCTGCTTTAGTAGTTGCATCATATCAGCTTGGGCAAACTGCAATTTTTGCGGTTAGAGCTGGTGTTGGTTTAGCAAGTTTTGCAAGATCTGCTGGAGTCGCAACAGGATTTATGGCGCTATTGGGTGGTCCTGCCGGTATTGCTATGTTGGCCACTCAAGTTGCTGTGGCTGGTGGTGCATACCTTTTAATGAGTAAACATACCCAAGACGCAACCAGCGCTTTAGAAGATCAAGGGATAGTTGTAGAGGGTCTTAAAGACCAATATAAACAATTAACTGCAGCACAACTAGCTATAAAAAGCATTGAAGCGGGAGATGAAATTGAAAAGCAAACCAAGGAGTTAAAAAGTTTATTTGCCGCATTGTCTCAATTCGAAAATGACTTGAAAGTGCAAGGTGATCTTAAACAGCTTACAGCAATACAGTCTTATCTTGCGAACTTGAAGCAAGGTGGTGATGCGGCAAAAAATGCTTTTGCGCAATTACAAAAGCAAGGGTTAGTAAGCGAAAGCACTCTTGAATTCATTGCTGAATTAGACACAAAAATTAATGATGCAAACAAGTCAATTGATCGTCAAAGAGAGATCCAAGATCTTGTTAAAAATGCGACAAACAACACCACTAAAGCTCAGCAGGACCAAGCAAAGGCAGTAAATGACTCTGCCAAAGCATGGATGTCTTTAACCCAGAAGCAGCGTGATTACATTACACAAGCTAAACAAGATGTAGCTCGTGAAAATTACACCAAGTATTTAATTAACAAGGGTGGATTTAGTGTCGATAAGGCTAATGCCTTTGCCGATGCTCAGGTTAGTGCTAATGGTGACAACGCTTTTAAATCAGGTTTGCCACAAGCGGTTGTTGACGCAACTCTAAAAAACTTTAACCGTAAAAATTATACTTTTGGAAAACCTGAACTTGAGGCAATTGCCCGTGCACAAGGTATTGCTAAGGCAAATAACTTTGCACAGATCGAAGGATTGTATGGTTTGCCTGCTGGAACATTAGCCGCCTTGATTCTTCAAGAGTCTGGGGCTAATGCTGGAGCAAAAAGCCATACAGGTGCAACTGGGCTTTTCCAAACAACGAGCGTGTTTAGAAAACAGTATGGGCTTAATGCAAAAAGTTCAACCGAAGAAATCGCAACTGCAGCAGCTAAAGACTTGTCAAAACATTTGGCTGAATTTGGAGCCATGGATAAAGCACTCATGGCTTACAATGCAGGTGCAGGTGGCTTAAGAACTTACATGAAAGGTGGGTTGTCTGCTAGTAAGCGTAAAGAGGTTGCTGGTTATGCGCCGGGCTTTCAAAAGTGGTTCGCAGGCGTATCTGGTAAATCTACTGTAGACAATTCAATTTTAATGCCGACACAGGCAGATCAACTTGAGTTAATTACTAAAGCTGCTGAATCTCAACAAGCTATTGATGATGCTAAAAAGGAAGTTGATGCAAGGTATTACACTGAGGCACAACGACTTGCAAAAGAGCACCAAGACAATATTGACAAGATAACATTGGCTTATGGTGGTACACCTCAACTAAAAGAGAAGTTAGCTCAAGAGGATGCATTATACGCCGCTCAAATTGCGAAATTAACGGCAGAAAAAGAACAGGAGTATAACCAGTACTTCTCGTTTGAAACTGATCGTATCAAACAAATTGAGCGTGATTACGATATTCAAAAGCAACTTGTTAATGCCAATGTTGAATATGATAAAACCAAAAAAGCGGAGATTACCGCAGCCTTGGAGCGTCAAAAACAGCAGGAAATTGCATGGGAGAAGCTTGAACAGGAACAACGCTTAAATGATGCAAGCGCATTCTTGAGAACTGAATTAGAAAACATGCAAATACGGTTTTCGTATGAACGTTCGCAAATTTTACTTAATTCTCAAATCGCTAAGGATGAGCAACAAAAACGCATTGCTTTATCTCAGGCTCAAGAGCAGCTCGCTAAACTAGATAAGGCAACACAAGCAAGTGTTGCATGGGATAGCACAAATGCAAGCCTGAATGGTTCAAGTGAGCTTTATCAACTTGATCAAGAAAGACTTGGCCAGACATCGCAATCCATGGCTCTTGCAGAGGCTCAAGCAGCTCTTGCTGAGTCTGCAGCAGAACAAGAAGCAATTTGGCAGGCGCATAAAGATCGCATGTTTATGATCGATCGAAATTATGAGCTTAACAAAGCTGCTTTAGGTGCAAAAACTGCTTCTGAAACTTTAGGCGGTATGGCTGACCTCATGGGCGGTTTAATGGGCGAGCAATCAGCCGCCTATAAAACAATGTTTGCAATGTCTAAAGCATTCGCCGTTGCTCAAGCCATCATGAATGCGCCGCAAACTTTCTCAAACGTTTATACCTCAGCATCGCTTATACCTATGATTGGGCCATACATTGCACCAGTGCTTGCCGCTGGAGCTGTAGCAGTACAAGTGGCTCAAGCGGCTCAAATCAAGTCTGTGAATCTCACAGGTATGGCACATGATGGTATTGGTAATGTGCCAAAAGAAGGGACATGGTTGCTTGATGGTGGGGAGCGTGTACTTAACCCTGAACAAAACAAAGACCTTACTAACTATTTGAACAATCGAAAAGAAGGTGGGGCTCATGTTGTTGTTAATAACTACAGTAAAGCCAGTGTAGATACATTAGTTGGTGACGATGGCAAGGTGTACGTAACAATTGATGATGTATATAACCCAAACAGCAATTTCAGCCAAGCAATGCAGGAAAGTTTTAATGTGTCACGAAATAGGGGGTGATGGTGGATAAACTCATGCTTTGCCCTTTAATGAAGGGTTATAACTTTTCACCCGGAAGTAATTTAAGGGAACAGGAAACAGAAGGGGGACCGCCACGGCAGGTCCCTTTTTTTGTGGGTGCATGGCACACGGCTAATGTATCCATTTCCTTAAATAACGCCGATGAAAAGGAATATTTCTGGGCATTTTGGCGGGATAAACAAAGATATCCCAACAACTGGCTTTGGACTCTTGCACTTGATAATGGAACTTTAGAGGAGTGCGAGTGTCGATTTATTGCAGACTCAAAGCCTCAAGAAAATGAGCGCGAAGGTAAGATTTTGCAAATCAGTTTTCAGTTAAGAATCAAGCCAATCTATCGTAATCCTGAAAATGATAGAGACATTATTGAGGCTTGGCAGAATGGTGGACCTGCTGTTATTGGAACTATTGAAAAAGTTCCGAATGAGTGGTTCCCGAATGCAACAGGAGTCTAACAATGATTGTTACAGATGAAATGTTGAGTGTTTTGGATCAATCATCGGGTCCAGTTGGCTTGCTTGAATGTATTGAAGTTTCACATCCGAATTGGCCTAGAGTGCTTCGCTATATCGTAAATGGCAGTGAACCAATGCAATTGACGCATGAGGACGGACAAAGTTTTACCTATTCTTATGCACCTTTGAATATCACAAGAGGAAATGAAGAGGAAAATTTAGACCAAAAAATTACTGCAGCAATTGGTGATGTAGGTTCCGAAATTCCAGACTTGGTTGATCTCATTTTGCAAGATAAGACAAGAGTCTCGCCTCTTCTGAATTATAGAGCCTATGTCATTGGTAAATATGACATGCCATGCACGATATCAAAAGATCTGGAGGTAATTGTAATTACAAGAGATTGGAAAGGAACAAGCTTTGAAGCGCAAGCACCGGGTTTAAATGATTCGGGGAACGGTGAGATCTATTCTGCAAGCGTAGATCCGAGCTTAGAAGGATTCTATTCATGAATATTCGGCAGCTCTTTTACTGTGTTTACGATCCAGAAAACTTTCATTGTGTTCACTTTGTCATATTGGCAGCAAAAGTAATTTTTGATCTGGATTACACGCCTTGTTTTCTGGGCTTAACTGGGCCATTGCAAGAAACGATCAAGACTTCACGCAACACTGTTCACAGAAACAAGCAAATAAAAAAGCCCAAAGAGGGATGCATTGTCTTGATGACTTACTTTGATCAAAGCTCGCATGTCGGGCTTTTTTTTCAAGGTCGTATTTTTCATTTGATTGAACGCGGGCCTCAGCGAATCACTGTAGAGCAGGCAAATAGTATTTTTAATCGGATTCGATATTATGAGCCAAATTTACCTTTACCAGAACTCACTCAACAAGAATGAGGTTGATGTAATAGATACAGATAACATTCTGTATGAATTCCTAAAAGTAAAAAAACAATTTCCGCAGGCCAAAATATATCTTGGTAACCCGTGTCCTGAAAATGATATTACCCCATCTATAAACAATAAAGCGTCAATTGCTCGTTTAACTGAAATTGCTGACGATTGTAGTATTGTTTGTCATCCTGGTGAGCTATCCTCATTTGTTACTTGGGTTGCTACAAAGATTCTTGGCTCTGCTGTTTCGGCTCTTGTAAAAGTTCCCAAACCTAATATGAGCAATAACGGTTCAATGTCTGGTTCAAGCAATAACAACTTGTCAGATCCAGAGAACCGACAACGGTTAAAACAACGTATTCCTTTTATTTTGGGTCGTGTTAAAGCTATTCCAGACTTGTTTGCACCTGTTATTAAGTATTTTAAAGACGGTGTTGAGGTTGAAGAAACCTTAATGTGCCTTTGTGAAAATCACGTTAGGGTTTCAACCTTTAAATCTGGTGATACACCAATTCAAGAGATCCCCGGCACAAGCCTGTCAGCATACGGACATAATCAATCTTTAATAGGGAATGACACGATTTATAAGTGGGGGGATACATTTGATCAGCCGCCAGTAATTGCCCGTCAGAATGCTTCTATTAATGGTCAGACACTATTGCCACCAAATAGCACTCGCATTGAAGCAAGTGATATATATTTTCAATACCCCAACTTAATTAAAGCAAATGATCAGGGAACTGCTGATAAGTTCAATGCGTTTGATATTAATGACTCACTTATTATCAGTGGTGCCAATTTTGGTATTAATGATTTGTCTATTACTGGGCAAGTTAATGTAGATAATACCAACAACACTTTTTCAATTTCCTCAGATCAGACCGTTGTAGACTTTCAAGATTATCGAAAGATTAATGTAACTTCTCTACTTGTTACTGATCCAGAAAATGGACAGCTTGATCTTGCTGGATTATATGATATTGATACTATTACTTATGTGTCTGGCATCTATACTATCCACTTAAAAAACCCAGTTGCAACTAACTCAAACTTTGCAAATTTAACAGAAGTTTTGACAGCCAATTTCTCAGCAAACCTTACCGCAAATACGGCAAATATTTTCCTTGATGGTGATTATGTTGTAACTGGTGTAGATATTGTCAATAAGCAAATTTCTTTAGCAACCCCTAGTGCTGTAAATGATGACTGGAATAAGCTTGCAGACTTAACAGACCAGAAAACAGGCGTTGGTACAATTAAGTTAAGAGGTAGCCAAGACAATTACATTGGATGGTTTACGATTGAGTCAGCGAAAGCTACAGGTTTACTGCTTAACTTTCAGGCGTTAAATGGGATCTATCAAGGATCTGATGCAAAGTTTGTTGATATCTATGTTGAATATCAAAAAGTAGAAAATGGCGAAGGCGTAGGGACGGTCTACAATCAAACAATTCGCTTAAATGGTAAGTCCAGCAATAGGGACAGTGTCGGCGGTTCTATGTGGATTACATTGCCGTTTACAGGTGCTGTTAGGTTTAGGGCGCGCCGTACAAACGATAATGGTGACGCGGTTGACTTATCAGATGAAGTTAAATTTTATACAGCTTACGCATACCACTATTTATCAAAATTAGTTTATGACAACCGGGTGTTAATTCGACAGCGTACGCAAGCGACACGTGCAGCTACGGCAATTGATAGTCGTATGACAAACTGTATTGCTGAAAGCTTGGTGTATACCTATCGAGATGGCATCAAATCTGCAAATCGAATTCCTTCAAGATTTATACCAGATCTTGTAATTGAGTTAGCTCTGCACAAGTTAATCGGCCGCATAACTTTGAACGAAATTAATATCGAAAAACTTTATTCAGTTTTTGATGAGGTTATTGAGTATTTCGGATCTGAAAAGCTGGCTGAGTTTAATTATACAATTGATGATGCAAACCAATCTTTTGAAGAGATTTTAAGAATGTTTGCAGGAGTGTCTTGCTGTAATGATCGCCGTCTAAATCGACAAATTTATTTTGAACTTGAGCGAGCAGGCCGAGAACCTTATTTGTTATTTAATCATCGCAACAAAAAGGCCCGTACCGAAGTTAGAACAATTCGAACCAAACCTGAAAACAATTATGACGGTGTAGAAATGACATACGTTGATAGCGAAGCAGGCTGGATTGAGAAGACTTTGAAAATCCCAAATGATCAGATAACGAATCCTAAGAAAATCGAAGGTTATGGCATTGTCTACAAACAACAGGCGCACATTGTCGCATGGCGAGCGTGGAATAAAATCCAGTATTCAGCAGTAAATTGCAGATACTCATGCTTTGCTGAGGGTGAACTTGTAGGAAAAGGTGACCCAGTAGCAGTTGTTGATGATACCCGGCTAGCTCCTACATTCTTTGGTGATCCATCAAAATCTATTTTGTCAGGGGAGGTATTAGCTTGGAATGGTTTAAACATTACAGGCTCACAACCTTGTAAATTGTCGACAGAACATTCTTTTGTAATTCATCTCCAGCTTAAGAGCGGATATATAGACATCATCCCCGTGACGCAAGGACAGAATGATTACGAGTTTGTACTCTCACGTCCACCAGTTGAAGCACTGGTAACAGAAGGTGAGGTTAAAACTGTTTATTCACTCTCTACTGATGATCGGCAAGACGATGATCTATTCCTTATAACTACAAAGAGAAGGACAGGTATTTTTGAAAATGAATTAACGCTCGTAAATCTTGATGAACGTTACTATCAAAATGATGGTGACATAAAAAATAACCTTATTTGACCATTGGTCTTACAGATCCCCGCACTTTGCGGGGATTTTTTTTGGAGAAATTTTATGGCAATTCTAACGCCAGAAAAGTTTGAGAACTTGAATCGAGATATTGATGACACGGGGAAAGCAATTAATATCATTGGGATCATTACCCCGCGGTATGGCGAACCCTTTAAATCAGTACCTATGGTCATTAAAGAGATTGAGAATAAAGGTGGCTATATTACAGCGCCCACTCTCACAGCTCTTCAAGCAATTGTCCCAGAATATAATCATCAAGTTGGCCGAGATGATAGCACCGGCAACGAGTATCGTTGGAATCTTGCTGCAACTCCGAATCCGCAGTGGGAGCCTACTGGCCGAAACTATATTAATGATGCAAAAGTGGACGCAACTGCAAAAGCTAATGCAGCGGAAGCAAACGCCAAAAAATTCACAAATACCTTAGTTGGACAAGCAGCCGCAAAAATCATTCCGTTTGCTGTAGATAAAAACGGAAATATCCCACTTTGGTTACTTGGTGGCCGTCTTGGTTTTACAGAACTAGAGGCGTCTACAAGGGATCGAGTAAAAGCCCAAATGGGCTTAGCTACATCTCTTCTTAAACGCATATTCCCATTGATTAGTGATATTAACGGGATGTGCCCACTTTGGTTACAGGATGGGTTATTGCAATTTGCTGGTATTCATCCTGATGCCGTGAAGCTGATCAAGGATAAGTTGGGTCCAATCTCTGGAGGCGCATCTAATAATGTTACTGGTGCTGCATTTCCTATTGTGAGCGATGGCGCATCTTTAAGACAGTGGAAAGCAAAAGTCTCAAATTTGAAATATGGTATTGCTAATACGCAGCCTCGACTCTTGTTAACTGGTGATAGTTGGACAGATTACGGACAAATTTCGAACCGTATTTTAACGACTCTGCGTACTTATTTAGGCGAAGCGGGAACTGGTTGGATTAATCTTGGTGATCCTAATGCACAGTTTGACTATGTCACAGTTGCGCGAGCCGGTACTTGGATTTTTGAAGATTTAAATAATACACCTAACTTTACATACAGCTCGGCACCTGATGGTTATGCGCTAATCAGTTCAACCGCAGATAGTACCCTGACGATTGGCAATCTAAATAAAGGTGATTTACTAACCGTTTTCTTTGGCAAAACAGACGGGACTTTTAAATACAGCATTAACGGTGGGGCAGAGACAACAGTTACAGCCAGCTCAACAGGCCCAGATATTCAATCTGTGGTGATTCCTATTTCTCCATTAAATAACGTAGTTTTCACTGTTACATCTGGAACAATTGCGTTTTATGGATTGCATCTTCGAAAAAGCACTGGTTCTGGTGTTGAAGTCACGAAGATTGGTAACGCTGGAGCAACGGGCAAAGACTATTTAAAAATCTCGCCTACCTCGCAAGCTAACCTTGCAGATTATCTAAAACCCGATGCTGTAGTTATTTTTCTTACTACAAATGATTATCGGATTGCGGGTAACACGCCTGAAACATTCAAGAGTGGTGTTTCAGCCATGATCGATGGCTATAGAACTAATAACCCTAACTGTGGAGTCATTCTTGTTGCACCTGCACGATCAAATGGCACAACAGTGATACCTCTCTCAGATTATCGTGATGCGCTTTATGAAGTTTCTCAAACGAAGCAGTGTGAGTTTTACAACATGCACGATGACTGGAATACATGGGCCGTAGAGAACGCCAATGGTCAGTGGGCCGATAACTTACATCTCAGCCACATGGGCGCATACCGTCTATCACAAAAATTATTTAAAAACTTTTTCGAGGTTTAACTCATGAATACTTATTTAAAAATTGATGCGGCACTTCCTCCTGATCAACCATACTTAAACTTAAATAAATATTCATTACCAAAATCATTGATTGATATCGGAAACTTAGTTCGAGGTTATCGTTTTACTGCTGGTATCGATGATGTAACAGGGGCCACAAATTCTCAACTAGTTGGAACGGGCGCTCAAGTTGCAGATGGTTTTGTGCTTGGGAAAAATGGTTATATTGATACTGGCGCTAAAGAAACAAGTGAGTTTCTTTGGGTGTTTTTAGGTCGCACCCCAGCTAATGGTGACGCGTATAGTCCACTTATATCGAACTTTGTCAATCTTGCAATAAGTACAGATGGTAAAGCTTGTGGACAAAACTTAGCAAAGAGCTTTACTGGCGTTAAGATGTCTCCTGCTAGTGACACAACAACGGGTCAAGCTTTCACCGCAGCAAGTTTGACGGCTGGCAACTGGGCTTTATATGCACTCACAAGAAAGCTTGTTTCTGGCACAACATATCAATATCACTATTCGATGAAGACAACAAATCAAGCAAAAATTCTTAAATCAAGTGCAAATGCTGTGGGTGTTGTGCCTGACGTGCAGTCGAATGTTTGTATCGGATGGGCTCCAAAATCTGGAACACAATTTCCTGATGTATCATCTACAGTAAACCTTGCATCAATTCATAACATTGGTCTGGACCAAGCTGCTCTGGGTGCACTGGTAGATAACTTGATTACTGAACTCGCAGCACAAAATATCGGTTTGTAATACAACTTAATTTTTAAGCTCTTAGCTCCAATGCTTAGGGCTTTTTTAATGCCTAAATTCTGGAGAAATAAAATGTCTGAAACTCAGTCTGCATTTGGGGTTGGTGCAGCAACAATAACGCAAAAAGTAACAGCAACTACTGGTGTGGGGTCATTTATCGGATTTATAGCCAAAATTGACGTTATTGCGTGGGGTGGTTTGTTTATCGCGGCTTTAGGTTTAATTATTCAAATCTATTTTGCTATTGCTCGTAATCGCCGTGAGAGAGTCGAGCATAAATTAAGAAAGGCTGAGTATGAACTTCGGATCGAAAAACTAAAAGGTGACTGTAATGTCAAACAAGACTAAATATGTCGCAGCATTTTTAGCAGCTTCGGCTGCTTTTTTTGTGGGCGTAAAAAACGATGAAGGGTTTACATCAAAGCCGGTAATTCCAGTAAAAGGGGACCGACCAACGCAAGGCCATGGCTCTACATTCAAGCCAGATGGCTCACCCGTAAAAATGACCGATCCACCAATTACACGTGCGACAGCAGATAAATGGTTGCGTAATGATGTAGCTAAACGTGAGGTTGCATTTAAAGACTCATTAAAAGGCGTGAAATTATCACAAACTGAATATGACCTTTATTTGGATTTTTCTTATCAATACGGTGTGCCGACATTCGCAAAATCATCAATGCTTAAGCACTTGAAAGCTGGCCAATACAAAGCAGCTTGTGACTCATTACTTAAGTATAAGTACGTTGCAAAGCGTGATTGCTCAATTCGTAAAAACGGTTGCTATGGGGTTTGGTTGCGCCAGATCGATAGATATCAAAAGTGTGTAGGTGCCAATTCATGAGTGAATTTAAAAAAGTAAGTAATGTGATGCTTGAATCTAACGGAATTTACTTTATTGAGTGTCCCGGCTGTAAATATCTACACCCCATACATGTTGATCAGCAACACCGCATACGATGGGATTTTGATGGGAATTTAGAAAAACCAACTTTCTCGCCGTCCTTGATGGTAAATGGTGGTGGATCTAACCAATGCCACTCATTTATTAGAAATGGTCAGATTCAATTTTTAACTGATTGTCGCCATGAACTAGCAGGGCAAACCGTTGACCTACCAGAAGTGGAGGAGCTTTAAAAATGTGGATTGTTGTAGCTGCAAAATTCTGGCGAGAAATCATTATTGGTTTTCTCGCTTTTTTATTGGTCATAACTTTGGCCGTACTTAATCACAAAGAAGGCCAGCTTAAAGAAGCTGACCAAAAATGCTTGTCTCAGATCCAGAAAATTGAAAAGAAAAACCTTGAAGCACTTGCCGAAAAGCAAAACCAAATCAATAAAGTGAGCGCAGACTATGAACGAGTCAAAGCAGAGCAAAGCACTAAAGTCGAAACAATTACACGTGAAGTGCAAAAGATCGTTGAGCGTCCTATTTATAAGTCTAGCTGTGTTGACGATGCTGGGGTGCAGCAACTCAATGAACTCATTAAAGCCGGTAATACCAGCTAACTTAATGCAACCATGCCCCAATTTAAACGAGGTTGAGGGCACAACGGGCAAAGACTTAATGATCTGGTCAATCGATACAGTTGCAAAATACAATGATTGCAAATCAAGACATAGTGCGATTGTAAAGGCTCTTGAATGAGAGCCTTTTGTTGATGTGAAAATATTTGCACAATTTTTTAAATAATTGCCATTTTTGAGAAAAATTATTCTCAAGTTGAGTTAGTTATTTATTTTTAGCATACCTTCAAGCGTAAAATAATTATTAGATTTCAAGTTTTGAGACATTGACCACGCCCGATTCTGATACATACTCCCGCCAAATCCAAGTTTGTATTTTCCAAACTTTTCATGAATTCCCTCAATTGCACACATCAAATTTTCAGTCTTCTCTAAATCGCTATAATCAGTTAATAAGTCGTAAGTAAAAGTATGCTTACTTTCAAGAGCAGTTAAGACAACTCCGCATTTCTTAAAGTCCACTCCAGCTTTATAAATATAATCAATCATTCTTGTTGTGACCTTTACCAGCTTCCTAACATCATCTGTAGGTACACTAAACGACTGTGATAATTCTCTTTTATAAAACGGCTTGTTTACATCAAAAGGGCTTGAGTGGGCAAAACCAATAATACACCCGCACAAAACTTGGTCCTTTCTGACTCTCATAAATGCTTCTTGCGTACGTCTGGCAATAGCTTCTTTTAAATCATCTTTGTCGATAATTTTTTGTTTAAATGCTCTTGAAGAAATGATTTGTTTTCTTGTGGGTGGTGTGTCTTCAATTTCTATGCATGCAATGCCGTTAAGCTCCAGAACCGTCCTTTTCAAAACAACACTAAACAATGACTCAATGTGATACGGATTTGCCATCATTAAGTCATATACGCTATTAATTCCCATTGTTTCTAATTTTTTAGAATGTTGTCTCCCGACACCCCATACTTCTGAAACTTTTGTCTGCTTGTATAAAAGATTTCTAATGTTCTCTTGAAAGTAAACTAGATTACATACGCCGTTAAAATTTGGATATGTTTTAGCAAGATGATTTGCCATTTTTGCTTCCGTTTTGGATCTGCCAACACCAACGCACACCGGGAGGCCAATCCATGCAAATATCCTATCTTTCATTAGTTTCGCATAAGCATTTAAATCATATTTATATTCGTATGCTGTCAGCTCTAAGAAAGCTTCATCAATGCTGTAAGTTTCATGTTCATGAGCTGCGACAAACTGTTTTAATATTGCGTGAAATCTCCGACTCATCTCCGCATAAACAGGGTAGTTGCTTGAAAGGACGGCAACATCATACTTTTTAACAAGGTCTAATATTCGAAATAAAGGCTCACCCATTTTTATACCAATTGCTTTTGCTTCGGCACTACGCGCAACAGCACAGCCATCATTATTTGAAAGAACAATGACTGGTCTATTGTTGAGCTTTGGATTAAAGAAACGCTCAATACTTGCATAGCAATTATTTACGTCAACGAGTGCAAAAATTCGCCTTTTCATACCATTTTGAAATCGTAACAAATTCAAGATTAATGGTAGAGGTGAGGCTTGATAAATTCAAATTTAAAAAGCTGTGGATAAACAATGGAAAGTCAAAACTTGTCGTGGCTAAAAGTGCATTTGGTCGGAAAATAAACGTACTGATTTTTGAATAATGGATGGCAAGACAGGTAAACCTGTCAAAAGCCTGTCAAAGGCTTGCTTATAAATATAAAAGCATTGATTTAATTATGGTTTCTATGTGCGCCCTGCGGGACTCGAACCCACGTCGGTCGCTTAGGAGGCAACTGCTCTATCCAGTTAAGCTAAGGGCGCATAATTTTCTGATTATAAACAAAAAAGCCATTGTCTAGACAATGGCTTTTTAGATTTATTTATTCTTCCGGATTCTCAATGGAATCTAGTTTTTTAGGATTTAAATAGTCAAAAAGTACGAGCATTGCCGTAATCCAAATAGGGATCATCATTACTGACTCTTTGAAGCCTTGAGTCCAC
>Ga0268255_10000967_pt1 | contig 17923 bp, 16 predicted proteins | sample AgamicOrMarz_FD_200256 | JGI IMG/M metagenome (GOLD analysis project Ga0268255, IMG submission 200256) | Agave microbial communities from Guanajuato, Mexico - Or.Ma.rz (v2) (version 3) | ecosystem: Host-associated > Plants > Phyllosphere > Phylloplane/Leaf | place: Guanajuato, Mexico...
CGAAAAATACAAGCCAAATAATCGAGCAGGATTTATCGTTAAAAAGTAGAAGATATCTTGAAATTACTGGAGTAAAACAGGTTGAGAGCTTTGATAGTGAAGAGTTCCTATTAGAAACAGCTTTAGGCTTTTTGCATATTAAAGGTCATAATTTACAAATGAAAAACCTCGATGTAGAAAAAGGTCATGTAGCAATCAAGGGAAAGATTAATGAACTTTGTTATATTGACGAATACAACTCGGGGAAAGCTAAAGGAATCTTTAGCAAGCTATTTAAATGAGCTTAAACGTTCAGTTCTACTCTATGATAGCGATGGTCGGTATGGGTGCTTATCTTGGTATGGCACTAGATACATACCATCGTTTTTTATATCGAGGTACTCGTAATCGATTGATTGTATTTGCAACTGATATATTATTTTGGATTTTTCAAGCTCTATTAGTTTTTTATGTATTATACTTAGTTAATGAAGGTGCACTTAGGTTTTATTTACTATTAGCTTTACTATGTGGTTATGCGGCATATCAAAGTCTTTTTCGAACTATTTATAAAAAAATATTAGAACTTGTTATTCAACTAGTTATTAGCATTTATCGCATTATAGTAAAGTTGATCGTAATATTTATTGTAAAACCTATAAAGTGGATTATTCAGGTAATAATTATCATTCTTTTGTTTATTTATGGACTCCTTATTCGACTAATCCGTTTAGTTTACAACGTTGTACTATCAATTCTTTTGTTTTTCGGCAGAGTATGTTGGTTTTTTGTGCCAAAACGAGTCAAAAACTATTTAATACAATTTAAAGGAGTTTTCGGAAAATTCAAGAATATCTTCCTTACTACTATTAAAAAAGTAAAGGACCTTTTAGATAGGAGGAAGAAATAGGTGGAACATGCGAGAAAATTAGATTTAACTAGACAAGTTCAAGATAAACAAAATATTACTTTAGTTGAGGAAAATGGTGTTAAGCCAAGGAGAAGGAGTTTTAAAAAGTTTTTAGTGCGAATTTCATTATTCTGCTTTTTAACTGTCCCCCTATTCTTTTTATTACAATCTCATTATGTAACACAACAACATGTGTATTCATCTAAAGTAAAGCAACTAAAACTAGAAAAGGTTGAGTTAAAGAAAACTAAGAGTACGGTAGAGGATTCGAAGCGCATGATCGACCAATTGAACGATGATCAATATATTATTGAGTTAGCTAGAAAAAACTTATTTTTTTCTAAAAAGGGAGAAATAATTTTTCCTAATATCAAGTAATTATCGTTTCATTGACACTTGTTTTTATAATTTTATATAATATAGTAAATCCAGTTAACATTTTTAAGGAGGAGCATTTTTTTTATGTCAATTGAGGTAGGCAGCAAAGTTAGTGGGAAAGTTACAGGGATTACAAATTTTGGTGCTTTTGTAGAGTTACCAGAAGGAGTAACTGGACTTGTTCACATTAGTGAAGTAGCTGACAACTATGTTAAAGATATTAACGAACATTTAAAAGTTGGCGATGAAGTAGAAGTAAAAGTAATTAATGTTGAAAAAGACGGTAAAATCGGTCTTTCAATCAAAAAAGCGAAAGAACGTCCACCAGTAAAAGAGGGAGAGCGTGAGCAAAGACCTCGTCAAAGCAGACCTTCATATGGAGGCGGCGGTGGTGGTAACCGTGGCAAAAATCAAAACCGTTCGGATCAACGTCCGGTTAAAGAAACATTTGATCAAAAAATGAGTAAATTTTTAAAAGACAGTGAAGACCGTCTAGCTTCATTAAAACGTAACACAGAATCTAAACGTGGTGGCCGTGGAGCTCGTCGAGGCTAATTTCCTACCTTGTCAGGACATAAATAGGTATATAGAACACGCACTCTTTAATGGGTGCGTTTTTGTATGAAAAAAAATAATAAAATAAGATTTAAAAAAACTGTTGACGGTTAATTAGTACCATGATAATATAAATCTTGTCGTTTAAAGATAATGGCGGTGTAGCTCAGCTGGCTAGAGCGTACGGTTCATACCCGTGAGGTCGTGGGTTCGACTCCCTCCGCCGCTACCATTCCCTTTAACGGCCCGTTGGTCAAGTGGTTAAGACACCGCCCTTTCACGGCGGTAACACGGGTTCGAATCCCGTACGGGTCATACAACAACAAAAACGTTTGGTCTCTATAAGAGAGGCTAAGCGTTTTTTCTTTTCCAGGAACATGCGTCCACATCTTTTAATCTCACTTCATTCCATACTTTCTCTTCTTATTCTGAATTTCGATTGACATAAAATTTAATAATTGCGTTTCTTTTACCCTATTAGAGAAATTATGCTGCTAGCTTTCCTCATATTTTGTAAAACAGTTGTAGGTAAAAGCTTTTTCCGTCGAAGAAAACTTTTATTTGCCTTTGTCATTTTGACATATTCCTTCAATTGGACAAGTTAAAATATGTTCAATAAACCAATTCGGATGAGGTGGAAATATGACGAAACTGCAAAGAGGGTCTTCTAATTCTTCAGCAAGCTTGGTCCCTACTAATGGATTTCAATCAGTATTTCGGCAATCTTCTAAATCAATTAAAACCAAATTAGAGAGAGCATTCTTTGACTTTGGGTTACTAATCTTTTTAACGGGATTTTTATTAGGACGAGCGTTGATACTATCACATATTCTCCCGTTTGTATTACCGTTTTTTGCCTCAGTTTATATGATGAAACGTGAGCGTACTGGAATAGCTTTTGTTGCTCTTATGATCGGTTCATTAACTGTGTCGATTGAAACGGTTAGTTATGCATTTGCCACGATTATCCTATTTTTTATCCTTAATATTTTCTTCGCTAGAGTTAAACGACACTATATAGGTCTAGTACCTTTTCAAGTTTTTTTATCAGTATTTATTAGTCATCTATTAATTACTTATGCTTTTCAACAAGAAGTTCTGATGTATGACGTTTTGATGGCATCAGTTGAAGCGGGATTAAGTTTTATTTTAACGATGATCTTTTTCCAAAGTGTGCCTTTACTCGCGATTCCTAAAAGAAAACAGCTTTTAGGGGTTGAAGAAATCGTATGTTTAGTTATTCTTTTAGCTTCAGTTGTGACGGGGACAACTGATTGGTATATTCAAGATTTATCTATTCAGCATATTGTAACTAGATATATTGTCTTACTATTTGCCTTCGTGGCTGGAGGAACGGTCGGTTGTACAGTAGGGGTTGTAACGGGCCTTATATTAAGCTTAGCCAGTGTTTCGAGTCTATATCAAATGAGCTTATTAGCATTCTCTGGATTACTTGGAGGCCTCCTTAAAGAGGGAAAAAGATTAGGTGCGGCAGCTGGTCTATTAATTGGGACATGCCTCATTAGCTTTTATGCTGAGAAACAATCAGATATTATTTTTTCAATCATTGAATCAGTAATAGCGATTGTCTTATTCTTAATAACGCCATCTTTCCTACTTAAACAATTAGCTAAACTAGTACCAGGAACAGAAGAACACTCTACAGATCAACAACAATACTTGCGTAAAATAAGAGATTTGACAGCCAATCGGATTACTCAATTTTCAAACGTGTTTGAAGCATTATCTGCAAGTTTTTCACAGCCTAGCCAGTTTGCACATATTGAGGACGAATTAACTGATGAAGAACTGTTTATTTGCAGTATTTCAAATAAGTGTTGTAATAGTTGTATGAAAAAGGACCATTGCTGGTCAAACAATGGTGACCGAACATATCAATACATGGAAAATATGATGCATTTAGTTGAAAAGGATCAGCTCATTAAGAATGGCCAATTTATGAGAGAGTGGGAGAAATATTGCCAACGTTCTTCAAAAATGGCGGATTTAATGAAGCAAGAGGTTTTCTACTTCCGTGCAAATCAAAGACTTAAAAAACAAGTTCAGGAAAGTAGAAGATTAGTGGCAGAGCAATTGCGTGGGGTTTCAAAAGTAATGGTCGATTTTGCAAAAGAGATTCAACGAGAAAAAGAAAATCATCAATTGCAGGAAGACCAAATCCTACAAGCTTTATTAAACTTTGGAATTGACGTTAGCCAAGTAGAGATTTATAACTTAGAGCAAGGTAATATTGATATAGATATATTAATTCCGTTTGAAAACGAGTACGGTGAATGTCAAAAATTAATTGCGCCAATCCTATCAGATATTTTAAAAGAGACGATTGTCGTGTTAAAAGAAGAGGCAGCGACAATACCGAATGGAGGTAATTACCTAGTTACATTCGGATCAGATAAGGCATTTGTTATTGAAACCGGGGTTGCGACTGCAGCTAAAGGTGGGGGCTTTATTTCGGGTGATGCATTTAAAATAATGGATGTTGGAGCAGGAAAGCACGCTATTGCGATTAGTGATGGTATGGGAAATGGTGAGCGAGCTCATATTGAAAGTAATGAAACACTAAAACTACTTCAAAAAATATTAAATTCAGGTATTGAAGAAACTGTCGCTATTAAATCGATTAATTCGATTTTATCATTACGTACTACTGAAGAGGTCTTTGCTACGCTAGATTTAGCGATGGTCGATTTACACGATGCTTCAGCTAAATTCTTAAAAATTGGTTCATCGCCAAGCTTTGTGAAACGAGGCAAGCAAGTTATCAAAATTGAAGGTAGTAATTTACCAATTGGGATCATAGATGAATTTGATGTAGAAGTCGTAAGTGAGCAGTTAAAAGCTGGAGACTTATTAATTATGATGAGTGATGGTATTTTTGAAGGTCCTAAACATGTTGAAAATTACGAAATGTGGATGAAACGTAAAATAAGTGAATTTGAAACGGATGATCCACAATCAGTAGCAGAGTTGTTACTCGAGGAAGTTATTCGTTCGAATACAGGTGATATTAATGATGATATGACGGTTGTAGTTGCAGTCGTTAAACGAAACTTACCAGAGTGGTCATCAATCTCATCATATAGTGCGATGGCTTAGTAAAATAAAATAAATAAAGGTTTATCCCCTCCCGTAATTGGACAAAATGGTAACAACTTTTACGCGGAGGGGATTTTGTATGTATAAGGGAAAATTAAAACAAATTCTATTAATAACTGATGGTTATTCAAACCATGGTGAAGATCCGTTAGCTGTTTCAAGCCTGGCACAAGAATACGGTATTACAGTAAATGTAATTGGAATTTTAGATGAAAATGTACAAAGTGGTGACGGTTTAAAGGAAATCGAGGAAATTGCTAAAGCTGGTGGAGGGATTAGTCAAGTCGTTTACACAAAGCAACTTTCTCAAACTGTCCAAATGGTTACTAGAAAAGCGATGACACAAACAATTCAAGGATTTGTTAATAAAGAATTAAAGCAAATTTTAGGCGATAGCAATTCGATTGAATCACTTCCTCCTTCAAAACGAGAAGAGGTATATGAGGTTGTAGAGGATATCGGTGAAACTGTAGGTTTAGAAGTTATAATTTTAGTAGATACGAGTGCTAGTATGAAAGACAAACTAGAAACTGTTAAGGAATCATTATTTGATTTACAAATTAGTTTAAACTCAAGAACAGGAGAAAATGCCTACTCGTTATTTATATTTCCCGGGAAACATGACGATGTAGATAAATTACTAGATTGGACACCTAAGTTAGAAAAACTAAACACAATTTTTCCTAAGTTAACGATGGGCGGTATGACGCCAACCGGTCCTGCTCTACGTGAGGCATTAAACTATTTTAACGAACAAAACTACAATAGAGGTAATAATGGTGATGATGAACAATCAATTGAATGGGCAGATTAATTTAGCGCCTGGGACTCTCATTACTGGAAAGTGGAATAAAAACAAATACGAAATTAAGAGTTTACTTGGAAATGGAGCAAATGGAACAGTTTATCTAGCTTCTGGAAAAACTGGAGATGTTGCTATTAAGCTGAGTAAAGATTCTACTAATATCACGAACGAAGTAAATGTTTTAAAAAAAATCACACAGGTCCAGGATTCAATCCTTGGGCCTTCTTTTATCGATGTAGATGACTATATAATTCCAGTAACAAATGAATGCTGCTATTACTATGTTATGGAATACGTAAATGGTGTAAGTTTACCAAAATTTATTGAAAGAAATGGAATGGAATGGAGTAGTATTTTTATCATACAAGTTTTATCATTGTTAGATAAATTGCACCATAAAGGCTTTATTTTTGGAGATTTAAAAACAGATAATCTACTAGTTACGAAAGAACCAAATAAAATCCAGTGGATCGATTTTGGAGGGGTTACTCAAATTGGACGTGCAGTTAAAGAGTTTACGGAGTTCTTTGATCGTGGTTACTGGGGCTTAGGTTCAAGAAAAGCAGAAGTTTCCTATGACTTATTTGCTGTTACGATGATTTTTATCCACTTGCATTGTAAAAAGCAGTTTTTAAAAAACGGGTTGGGAATAAATCAAATTGAACAAATAATAACGCAAACACAAACCCTTAATCCATATAAAGAATTTCTAATGAAGGGATTAAAAGGGGAATATGTTAATGCAAGTGCTATGAAACAAGCTCTATTAATGTATGAACAAAAGATAAATGCTACAAAAAAGAAGAAGAGTAAAAAGGATCAAGCTACTACAGCACAAACGATGAATCAAACAAGGCAATCGAAAAAGCAAAATCAGACAGCTAATCAATCAACACAATCAAAAAAACATAGCCAGCCTACAAATCAACCTAGAAATTCAACTAATCAGAATCAAAAACCTAACCAATCAACACAGACAAGAGCAGGGAACAATGTCCAAGTGAAGCAAAAGAAAAAAAGAATTCACTGGTTCGAAACGTCGACCATTCTCCTGCTAATGGGCTTGGCTTATGCATTATATTTTTATTATCAGATGTAAATTATAGTACTCCAAGTGTGTGAATGGTAACATATAGATATGAATTTTACTTTCATTTAGGAGTATAGGTAAATGGTAATTAATCAATTAAAGGAATTTATAAAACAAAACAATATTATCAGAAATAGTGTAATTGTGATCGGTGTTTCTGGAGGTCCAGACTCAATGGCGTTAGCTCATTCTTTTTTATCAATTAGGGAAGAATATGAGTTCTCGATTATTATCGCACATGTAGATCATATGTTTAGAGGACAAGAATCTTTAGATGATTTAGAATATGTTAAGAACTGGTGCCTCCAAAATAACGTACAATTTGAAGGTAAGAGCATAAATGTGAATCAGTATATCGAGGAAACGGGTTTAAGTAGTCAATTGGCGGCAAGGGAATGTCGATATCGTTTTTTTGACGAAGTGATGAATAAATATGAAGCGAATTACTTAGCGTTAGGTCATCATGGGGAAGACCAAGTTGAAACGATTTTAATGCGCTTAGTAAGAGGTAGCTCGCAGGTCGGTTACGCTGGCATTAGGGAAAAGAGATCTTTTAGTACAGGCGAAATTATTCGTCCTTTTTTAGATTTAAGAAAACAAGCATTAACTACATATTGTCACGAACAAAGTATTATCCCTCGAAAAGATCCAAGTAATGATAAAGATGTTTACACAAGAAATCGATTTAGACATCATATTCTACCTTTTATTTTTGAAGAAAATCCAACTGCACATAAAAGATTCCAGCAGTTTAGTAGACAGCAATTGGAAGATGATCTATATTTAATGGAATTAACTGAAGACGCAATGAATACAGTTATAAAAAATAAAGAAAAGCAAGCAGTCACTATTGACGTTAAACAGTTTTTAAATATGCCTATATCTTTACAAAGAAGATGTATTCAACTAATATTAGGTTATGTCTACCTATCTATCCCTAAAGGCTTGACACAAGGGCATCTTAATTCAATTCTGACTTTAATACGAAATGAAAAATCTACGTGGGAGCAGCATTTACCTGGAGGACTTTTTGTCACACGCTCATATAATGAATGCCTCTTTACATTCGAACAAATGAATGTGAAGGATTATACTATTTCTATTAATGAGCCTGGCGAATACGAACTACCAAATGGTTTTTCGATTAAAGTTGAATTAAACAATCAATGTTTTGAACAAAAAAATGACACGTTTAGTTGTTCTATCAAGGATGTTTCTTTTCCACTCATTGTTCGGAATCGAAAGAATGGTGATCGAATGTCATTAAAGGGTATGAATGGGTCAAAAAAGTTAAAAGATATATTTATTGATGAAAAAATGAAACAATCATTACGTGATGAATGGCCAATAATTACGGATAGTCAAAATAATATATTATGGGTACCTTTCGTAAAGAAATCTGCATTTGAAAGAAATTTTTCGACAGATGAGTCACTCATTGCAATACAGGTGGTTTCTAAGAGTTTCTAGGAGGAAAAAATGAAACAAGACATTCAACAAGTATTAGTAAGTGAAGAGGCAATTCAACAAAAAGTAGTAGAATTAGGTGCAGTTCTAACTGAAGAGTACAAAGACCGCTTTCCACTAGTAGTGGGTGTTTTAAAAGGAGCTCTTCCGTTCATGTCTGACCTTATCAAGCATATTGATACATATATCGAAATTGATTTTATGGATGTTTCTAGTTATGGACATAGTACAGTTTCTTCTGGTGAAGTAAAAATTGTAAAAGATTTAAATACTTCTGTAGAAGGAAGAGATGTAATCATTCTAGAAGATATTATTGATAGTGGTCTAACTTTAAATTATTTAGTTGAACTATTTAAACATCGCAAAGCTAATACAGTTAAAATCGTTACTTTATTAGATAAGCCAAGCGGACGTAAAGCAAATATCGAGGCTGATTTAGTTGGTTTCGAAGTGCCAGATGCTTTCGTAGTAGGATATGGTTTAGATTATATTGAACGTTATCGAAATCTGCCATATGTTGGCGTTTTAAAACCTGAAGTTTACACGAAATAAGTCAAGTTTTATTCGTTTGTTTACATGGTATAACTATGCTACTATATAAAGTAATTAAATTGATAGAGAGGAGGTTTGGAATTGAATCGAATTTTCCGTAATACAGTCTTTTACATATTAATCTTCTTAGTTGTGATTGGTGTTGTTACATATTTCAATGGGCCAGAATCTCAAGTTAAGAAAGTAAGTTACGATACATTTTATACTAAGTTACAAAAAGGTGATGTTAGCAGTTTAACATCTATCCAACCTAAAAATGGAGTGTACATAGTAAGAGGTCACTTTACAGACGTAAAAAAAGGCGAATCTTTCCAAACTCAAGTACCAATTAGTGACGAAACGACAAAAATAGTTAACAAAGCAGTTGCTGACTATAAAATAAAGGCTAATTGGAATCCAGCTGAAACAACAAGTGCATGGGTGCAAATCTTCACTTCACTCATTCCATTTGTCATTATTTTCATCCTTTTCTTCTTCCTAATGAATAATGCACAAGGTGGCGGAAGCCGTGTTATGAATTTTGGGAAGAGTAAAGCTCGTCTATATAATGATGAGAAAAAGAAAGTACGATTTAAAGATGTTGCAGGTGCAGATGAAGAGAAGCAAGAGCTTGTTGAGGTAGTAGAGTTCTTGAAGGATCCTCGAAAATTTTCTGAATTAGGTGCAAGAATTCCTAAAGGGGTACTATTAGTAGGACCTCCTGGAACAGGTAAAACATTATTAGCAAGAGCTGTTGCAGGAGAAGCTGGAGTTCCATTCTTCTCAATCAGTGGTTCTGATTTCGTTGAAATGTTTGTAGGGGTCGGTGCTTCTCGTGTTCGTGACTTATTTGAAAACGCGAAGAAAAACGCTCCTTGTATCATATTTATAGATGAGATCGATGCTGTAGGTCGTCAACGTGGCGCTGGATTAGGTGGAGGTCACGATGAGCGTGAACAAACATTAAACCAGTTACTTGTTGAAATGGATGGTTTTGGTGCTAACGAAGGTATTATCATCATCGCTGCAACAAACCGTGCAGATGTTCTAGACCCAGCATTATTACGTCCAGGTCGATTTGACAGACAGATTACAGTAGATCGTCCAGATGTAATAGGACGTGAAGCAGTATTAAAAGTTCACTCAAGAAATAAACCATTGGCACCAGATGTAGATTTAAAAGCTATTGCTCAAAGAACTCCTGGATTCTCTGGTGCAGATTTAGAGAATTTATTAAACGAAGCGGCATTAGTTGCGGCTCGTCGTGATAAAAAGAAAATCGATATGCTTGATATTGACGAAGCAACTGACCGTGTAATTGCGGGACCTGCTAAGAAAAATAAAGTTATATCTGAAAAAGAGCGAAAAATTGTTGCGTTCCACGAAGCTGGACATACGGTTATTGGCCAAGTGTTAGACGAGGCTGAAATGGTTCATAAAGTAACAATTGTACCTCGTGGTCAAGCTGGTGGTTATGCAGTAATGCTTCCAAAAGAAGATCGTTACTTTATGACAAAACCAGAATTACTTGATAAAATTACAGGTCTACTTGGTGGACGTGTTGCTGAAGAAGTGGTATTTGGTGAAGTAAGTACAGGGGCTCATAATGACTTCCAACGTGCAACAGGTATTGCTCGTCGTATGGTTACTGAGTTCGGTATGAGCGATAAACTAGGTCCATTACAGTTTGGTCAATCTCAAGGAGGAAGTGTATTCCTTGGTAGAGACTTTAATAATGAACAAAATTATAGTGATAAAATTGCTTATGAAATCGACGTTGAGATTCAAACAATCATTAAAGAATGTTATGCAAAGGCAACTGATATTATTAAGACGCATCGCGATAAATTAGACTTGCTTGCTAACACATTATTAGAAGTGGAAACTTTAGATGCAAAAGGAATTAAGAGTCTTTGGGAACAAGGCACACTTCCTACATCTCCATCTTCAAAAGATGAGGTTAAAGTCAACATTACTAAAAAGAATGATGAACCAACTGAGCCTAAAATCACTGAATAAAAAATTAAGAGTGTCTTTCTAGACACTCTTTCTTTTGTTTATTGGTGGAAATTCAAGTAAGCCAAACCATTAGGGAAATGGGTTCACTGAAGTGTTTTAATAAACCAGTACGAACCTATGTCCACAGCAAAAAGCATCTATTTTTAAACTACTATCAACTTGTGTTATCATTATTTTTATAGTGATTAAAAAATGTACTTGAGACAAAAAATATAAAATAAAAAGTTTTATTTTTGAAATGGAGAGACGGTGGATTATATGTTATTTGTAATCGATGTAGGAAATACAAATACTGTTTTAGGTGTTTACCAAGAAGATGAGTTAATACATCATTGGAGAATTGAGACGAATCGTTATAAAACAGAAGATGAGTACGGTATGGTCATTGGTTCATTACTTGAATATGCAGGTATTGGGTTTGATGAGTTTCATGCAGTTATTATTTCATCAGTTGTCCCACCGATTATGTTCTCACTGGAAAGAATGGCAACAAAATACTTTAAACAAAAGCCACTAATTGTTGGTCCTGGTATAAAAACAGGTTTAAACATAAAATATGATAATCCGAAAGAAGTTGGCGCCGATCGAATTGTTAATGCGGTTGCTGGGATCGCACAATACGGAAGTCCGCTGATTATTGTAGATTTCGGAACAGCTACTACATATTGTTATATAGATGAAAATAAGAATTATATCGGTGGGGCAATTGCACCAGGCATCAATATTTCAACAGAGGCACTCTATACAAAGGCTTCAAAACTGCCTCGTATAGAGCTTTCAAGACCTTCTAATATTGTTGGTCGTACAACTGTAGAAGCAATGCAGGTTGGAATCCTATATGGTTATGTAGGTCAAGTTGAAGGTATTGTAAAACGAATGAAAGTTCAAGCGAAGGTAGAACCTACTGTTATAGCAACAGGCGGACTTGCATCTTTAATATCTAAGGAATCGGATATCATTGATGTCATGGATCCATATTTAACATTAAAAGGTCTACATTTAATTTATAAACGAAATTCATAAAAAGGGGTACAACATGAAAGATTATTTAGTAAAAGCATTAGCTTTTAACGGTGAAGTCCGTGCATATAGCGTTAAATCAACAAATATTGTAAAAGAAGCTCAAGAACGTCATGACACTTGGTCAAACGCTTCTGCTGCATTAGGTCGTACACTAACAGCTGCTACAATGATGGGTGCTATGTTAAAAGGCGATGAGAAGTTAACATTAAAGGTTGAAGGTAATGGACCAATTGGCCATATTTTAGTCGATAGTAATGCAAAAGGTGAAGTGCGAGGATATGTACAAAATCCGCATGTACAAACTGAACTTAACAAACATGGAAAAATTGATGTAGCAAAAGCTGTTGGTACTGTAGGTACAATCTCAGTTGTTAAAGATATTGGTATGAGAGAACCTTTCACAGGTTCAGTACCTATTGTATCAGGTGAACTTGGTGAAGACTTTACTTACTATTTTGCTGTATCTGAACAAACACCTTCATCTGTAGGTGTCGGCGTATTAGTAAACCCAGATCATTCGATTTTAGCAAGTGGTGGATTTATTATTCAAATCTTACCTGGTGCAAGTGAAGAATGTATCACGCAAATTGAAAATCGTTTAAAAACAATTAAACCAGTTTCTAAACTAATTGAAGAAGGCCTGACTCCAGAAGAAATTTTATATGAAGTGTTAGGAAAAGAAGAGGTTAAAGTTTTAGAAACGATGGATGTAAAATTCCAATGTCAATGCTCAAGAGAGAGAATTGAGGGTGCTCTTTTAAGCATTGGTAAACAAGAATTGGAATTAATATTAGAAGAGGATGGAGAAGCAGAAGTAACATGTCATTTCTGTAATCAACCTTATCATTATTCTGATGAACAATTAAAAGAATTAATTAACAAATTGTAGGTGAAAATTGAAGGAATTTGTCGAGCTTTCTTTTCATAATTTATTATGAATTTCATACAAGTTATGTATAGGAGAAAGTAATTGACAGATTCTTTTGTTTTTTACATAATGTATATTAAACAGGTCAATATACTGGGAATTAGGAGTGGATGAAATGAAAGTTGCAAATTCAGTTTACGAATTAATCGGTAGAACTCCAATTGTAAAACTTAACAGATTAGTAGACGAGGACAGCGCGGAAATTTACTTAAAACTAGAGTTTATGAATCCTGGTAGCAGTGTTAAAGATCGTATTGCACTTGCGATGATTGAGGATTCGGAGAAAAAAGGTTTAATAAAACCAGGTGATACAATTATCGAACCAACTAGTGGAAATACTGGTATCGGATTAGCAATGGTAGCAGCTGCTAAAGGCTATAAATCAATTCTAGTAATGCCAGAAACAATGAGTATTGAGAGACGAAACTTATTACGTGCATATGGCGCAGAATTAGTTCTAACTCCAGGCCCTGAAGGAATGGGAGGAGCAATTCGTAAAGCTGATGAATTAGCAAAAGAAAATGGATATTTCGTTCCACAGCAGTTTAATAATATTGCAAATCCTGAAGTTCACCGTTTAACAACTGGTCCTGAAATTGTTGAACAAATGGGAGACCAACTTGATGCATTTATTTCAGGAGTAGGTACAGGAGGAACAATCTCCGGTGCAGGAGCTGTTTTAAAAGAAGCTTACCCTAGAATTAATATTGTCGCAGTTGAACCTGAGGACTCTCCAGTTTTATCAGGTGGTAAACCAGGTCCGCATAAAATTCAAGGTATTGGAGCAGGTTTTATCCCTGAAACATTGAACACGGATATTTATGATGAAATCGTTAAAATCAAAAATGACGATGCAATGGAGACGGCTAGAAAAGTAGCAAAAGAAGAAGGTATACTTGTAGGTATCTCTTCTGGTGCTGCAATTAGTGCTGCTTTACTAGTTGCAAAAAAACTTGGAAAAGGTAAAAAAGTACTTGCGATCATTCCAAGTAATGGAGAGCGTTATTTAAGTACAGCATTATTCCAATTTGAGTAATTTTTTGATGGATTAAATAATAAATTTAAAATCCCTTTGCAAGTGAGCAAAGGGGTTTTTTGTTTTTCCATAAAATGCTTTGATGTATACTTCTTACTTTTTGTGTAAAATGAAAAAAGAAGCGCTATCAGAGGGGGATATTCACATGAATTATGAAATCTTTTCAAAAGTTATCAAATATACTACACCTTTCTTTAAATACTTTGTAGAAACGGCAAAAGAGAAAAAGAATGCCGTTCTTCTTGAAAGTGGTCGTGACGGTAGATATTCAATTATGGCATCTAATCCTGTTGCGAAGTTATATGGGAAGGAAAATAAATTAACGATCGAAGTAGGGATTGAAGGATGCTCCGGGAAAGTGGAGTATGAAGGAAATCCAATTGAATTAGCAAAGGAATATCTATCTAAATACACAACGGAAAAAAGAGATGACCTACCACCATTTCAAGGTGGGGCAATCGGTTATTTCACATATGACTGTAACCATTATATCGAAGACCTACCAACAATGGCTGAGGATGTCTACAATATTCCAGATGTTTATTTATTAATCTTCCATGAAGTTGTTATTTATGACCATCAAGAAAATCAATTATATTTTATTGTTATAGATGAAATGAAAAATGCTGATCAGGCACAAGAACGAATAGACTCTTTAGAAGAGTTCTACATTAGTGAAATTGAGCAAATCGATTTATCTAGAAGAACTTCTACCGAAGAGATTGAAAAAACGATTTATATGTCTGAACAAAAATTTACGGATGCTGTTGGAAATGTTAAAGAATATATCAGTGCGGGGGATGTATTCCAGGTGAATTTATCCGTGCTACAATCTGAGACGCTTGTCACAGACCCACTGTATATATATGAGCAGCTTAGAGAAATAAATCCTTCACCATATATGTCCTATTTAGATTTTGACGAGTTTCAAATTGTTAGTTGCTCACCAGAGCTATTAGTAGCAAAACGTGATCAAGAAGTTTGGACAAGACCAATAGCGGGTACAAGGTCTCGTGGTAAAACAGTTGAAGAAGAACAACAATTGATGGAAGAACTACGTTCAAATGAAAAAGAACAAGCTGAGCATATTATGCTAGTTGATTTAGAGCGCAATGATTTAGGAAGAGTATGCGAATATGGAACTGTTGAAGTAGACGAACTATTAGTAATCGAAAAGTATTCGCATGTAATGCACCTTGTTTCAAATGTTAGAGGTGAGCTACAAAAGGATAAAGATTCATTTGACTTATTAAAAGCAGTATTTCCCGGGGGAACAATAACAGGAGCTCCGAAAATCCGTACAATGGAAATTATTGAAGAACTAGAGCCGACCAAGCGTGGCATTTATACAGGTTCTGTTGGATGGATTAGCTTTACAGGAGATATGGAGTTGAATATTACGATTCGAACAATGATTACAAAAGATCAGCAAGCATTTGTACAAGCTGGTGCTGGCATTGTAATTGATTCTAATCCAAAACATGAGTATTTAGAAAGTCTTAAGAAAGCTCAAGCTTTATGGACAGCTAAGAAAGTAAGCGAAGAAAAAGCCAAGTTGGGTGGGAATGTAAAATGATATTAATGATTGATAATTATGATTCATTTACCTATAATCTAGTTCAATATTTAGGCGAATTAGGTGAAGAGTTAATTGTAAAACGAAATGATGAAATTACTTTAGAAGAAATCGAAGCATTAGCCCCATCTTATTTGATGATTTCACCAGGTCCTTGTACACCAAACGAAGCTGGAATCAGTTTAAAAGCAATTGAACACTTTGCTGGGAAAATCCCAATTTTAGGCGTATGCTTAGGTCACCAATCAATCGCTCAAGTGTTTGGAGGAGACGTAGTGCGTGCAGAACGCTTAATGCACGGAAAAACATCGGCAATTACACATGAAGGTTTAGGATTATTTAATGATCTACCATCACCAATTGATGTGACACGATATCACTCTTTAATTGTTAAAAAAGAAACTTTCCCTGAGGAGCTAGAAATAACAGCTTGGACGAATGAGGGAGAAATCATGGCTTTAAAACATAAGACATTACCGATTGAAGGAGTACAATTTCACCCGGAATCGATTATGTCACAATTCGGTAAAGAAATGCTTAGAAACTTTTTAAAAGCATATAAACCGTCTAGGAGTACAGTATGAAACTATATTTTAATGGAGAATTCTTGAACGATCATGAAGTGAAAATATCTCCATTTGATCATGGCTTTTTATATGGCTTAGGAGTATTTGAAACATTTCGGATCTATAATGGGCATCCATTTTTATTATTTGATCATTTAAAGCGTTTAAGAAAGTCGTTATTGAAACTGAATATCGAGTGGGATTTGCTAGATGAGGAAATACAAACGATTTTAAATAGGTTAATTGAATTAAATGAGTTACAAGATGCGTATATACGTTTAAATGTTTCAGCAGGTGAAGGTGAAATAGGTTTATACACTGGTATCTATTCGAATCCAAATACAATCATTTTTATTAAACCTATGTATGAAAGTAATATCTTAGAGAAAGAAGGGGTAATACTAAATACCCCTCGAAACTCTCCTGAAGGAAAAGAGCGTTTAAAGTCTCATCATTATTTAAATAATATTATCGGTAAAAAAGAAATCGGTAACTCACCAAGTATAGAAGGAATCTTTTTAAACAAAGATGGGTTTCTTTCAGAAGGTATTGTTTCAAATCTCTTTTTTATTAACCAAGGTCAAATATATACACCACACGTTGATACGGGAATCTTGAATGGGATAACGAGACAGTTCGTGATTCATTGGGCTAAATTAAAAGGGATTACAGTAGAAGAGGGCTTCTACACAGAACAAGAACTGTTAAAAGCGGATGAAATATTTATTTCGAACTCAATCCAAGAAATTATTCCCGTTACAGTAATTGGCGAGCGGATCTTTAATGTTAGTGAAAGTAGCGTATTAAAGGATTTGCAAAAGGATTATAGACTGCACCGAAAAACCTTATTAAGCATGAATGAAATGGAAAGAAGTGAACAAGCGTGAGAAGAGCAACAAAACCCTTGATTTGTGGAAACTACTCATTACCAATTCAGAATGAAACAATTGTAATGGGCATTTTAAACGTAACCCCTGACTCATTTTCTGATGGTGGTCGATACAACGAAATTGAATTAGCGATACAACATGCAAAGAAGTTAATTGCTGATGGAGCAAAAATCATAGATGTAGGTGGGGAATCGACAAGACCTGGAGCTGCCATAGTTGAAGAAGACGAAGAGTTAAGAAGAGTTGTTCCGATTATTAAAGCGTTATCTAACGAAATTGATGTCCCAATTTCCATTGATACATATAAATCTGAAGTGGCAAAACAAGCTGTTGAAGCAGGAGCTACAATCATTAATGACGTTTGGGGAGCAAAGAAAGACCCTAAAATTGCTGAAGTGGCTGCTGCGTACAATGTTCCAATTTGTTTAATGCACAATCGAACAGATGAAAACTATTATAGTTTAATGAGTGATCTTGTCTGTGATTTAGTTGAAAGTATTAAAATAGCAAAACGCGCAGGCGTAAAGGATGAAATGATTATTTTGGATCCGGGTGTTGGTTTTGCAAAATCAGCTGAGCAGAATTTAGATGTTTTAAACCAAATGGAGCAAATCAAAGCGCTGGATTATCCAGTGTTACTTGGTACTTCTAGAAAAAGGTTTATAGGGGAGGTTCTTGGTACTGAAGTACATGAGCGAATGGAAGGTACAGGGGCTACAGTCTGTTTAGGTATTACGAAAGGCTGCGAAATTGTACGAGTACATGATGTATTAGCGATTTCCCGTATGGCTAAAATGATGGATGCAATGTTAAAGATTGGAGTAAAAAATGGATAAAATTTATGTAACAGGTATGAGATTTTATGGATACCATGGTGTATTTAAAGAGGAGAAAACATTAGGGCAACGATTTAATGTTGATTTAATTGTCGAATTAGATACAAAAAAAGCAGGAGAAACAGATGATTTGGCGTATTCAGTAAGTTACGCAGACTTATTTAAAACCTGCGAAGAAGTAGTTCAAGGTCAGTCTTATGATTTAGTAGAATCAGTG
>Ga0268255_10000974_pt1 | contig 17826 bp, 16 predicted proteins | sample AgamicOrMarz_FD_200256 | JGI IMG/M metagenome (GOLD analysis project Ga0268255, IMG submission 200256) | Agave microbial communities from Guanajuato, Mexico - Or.Ma.rz (v2) (version 3) | ecosystem: Host-associated > Plants > Phyllosphere > Phylloplane/Leaf | place: Guanajuato, Mexico...
TCGTTTGTGCTGCGTTTAACGCCGACTTCGATGGTGACCAAATGGCGGTACACGTTCCATTGACACTTGAAGCACAGTTAGAAGCTCGTGCATTGATGATGTCAACAAACAACATCTTGTCACCAGCAAACGGTGAGCCGATCATCGTTCCTTCTCAGGACGTTGTCTTGGGTCTTTACTACATCACTCGTGATGCTGTAAATGCCAAAGGTGAAGGCATGGTGTTTGCGGATACTCACGAAGTAAACCGTGCGCTTGCTACTGGTCAGGTTGCGATCCATGCACGTGTTAAAGTACGTGTACATCAAACTGTGATCAATGAAAATGGTGAACGTGAACACGAAACTATTATTGTTGATACAACTCCTGGTCGTTGTTTGCTTTGGGAAATTGTTCCACAAGGCTTAAGCTTTGACATGATCAACCTTGAGATGACTAAAAAGAACATCTCTAAATTGATCAACTCTTGCTACCGTAAACTTGGTTTGAAAGATACAGTTATCTTTGCTGACCAATTAATGTACTTGGGCTTCCGTCAAGCGACTCGTTCAGGTGTATCTGTAGGTATGGAAGACATGCTCATTCCACCTACTAAGCACACTATTATCGATAAAGCAGAAACAGAAGTTCGTGAAATCGAACAACAGTTCGAACAAGGTTTCGTAACTGCTGGTGAGCGTTATAACAAAGTTGTCGATATCTGGGCGCGTACAAACGACCAAGTTGCTAAAGCAATGATGGATAACTTGTCTTATACACTTGTGAAAAACAAACAAGGTGAAGACGAGAAGCAAAAATCATTCAACAGCATCTATATGATGTCTGACTCTGGTGCCCGTGGTAGTGCGGCGCAGATTCGTCAGCTTGCTGGTATGCGTGGTTTGATGGCAAAACCGGATGGCTCGATTATTGAGACTCCGATTAAAGCGAACTTCCGTGAAGGTTTAACAGTACTTCAGTACTTTATTTCAACACACGGTGCGCGTAAAGGTTTGGCCGATACAGCATTGAAAACTGCGAACTCTGGTTACTTGACTCGTCGTCTTGTAGACGTAGCGCAAGACTTGGTAATTACTGAACCTGACTGTGGTACAGCGGGTGGTTTAGTAATGACTCCATTCATTCAAGGTGGTGATGTCATCGAGCCATTACGTGACCGCGTTTTAGGTCGTGTAACTGCTGAAGATGTACGTCGTGCATCTGATGATGAAGTTGTATTACCTCGTGGTACGTTAATTGACGAGAAAATTGCAGCTCAGCTTGAAGAAGCTGGTGTCGATGAAGTTAAAGTACGTTCTGTAATCGCATGTGAATCAACATTCGGTGTATGTGCTCGTTGTTATGGTCGTGACCTTGCACGTGGTCACTTGGTGAACCCAGGTGAATCAGTAGGTGTAATGGCTGCACAATCAATTGGTGAGCCAGGTACACAGTTAACGATGCGTACGTTCCACGTTGGTGGTGCTGCGAGCCGAACTTCTGCTGCAAACAGTGTTCAAGTACGTAACAAAGGTACTGTACGTTTCCATAACGTGAAAACTGTACAACATGCAAAAGGCCATTTGGTTTCAGTTTCGCGTTCAGGTGAAATTGGTATTGCCGATGATTTAGGTCGTGAGCGCGAGCGTTATAAACTTCCTTACGGTGCAAGCATCTTGTTGAAAGATGGTGAAGCTGTAGAAGCTGGCGGTATCGTAGCGACTTGGGATCCGCATACACATCCATTGGTAACAGAAGTTGCTGGTAAAGCGCGTTTCAGCCAAATTGCTGATGGCGTAACTGCAACATCGAAAACTGATGATGCAACTGGTATGACTACTGTTGAAATCTTGCCTGTAACAGCTCGTCCTGCTTCTGGTAAAGATTTACGTCCTGCAATCGTGTTGGATACAACAGATGGCGGCGAACAGTTCTACTTCTTGCCACAAAACACAATCGTAACTGTCCGTGATGGCGAAACGATTGGTGTAGGTGACGTTATTGGTCGTGTACCACAAGAAACATCACGTACTCGTGATATTACCGGTGGTCTTCCGCGTGTAGCTGACTTGTTCGAAGCACGTAAACCGAAAGAACATGCGATTCTTGCAGAAGTTTCAGGTGTTGTAAGCTTCGGTAAAGAGACTAAAGGTAAAAACCGTTTAGTGATTACTCCTGATGATGGTTCTGAGATTTACGAAGAATTGATTCCAAAATGGCGTCAAATCAACGTGTTCGAAGGCGAGCATGTGAACCGTGGTGAGACTATTTCTGATGGTCCACAGAACCCGCATGACATCTTACGTTTGAAAGGTGAAGTTGCATTAACTAACTACATCGTGAACGAAGTTCAAGACGTATACCGTCTCCAAGGTGTAAAAATCAACGACAAACATATTGAAGTTATCGTACGTCAAATGTTGCGTAAAGTTGATATCACTGATGGTGGCGATACAAGCTTTATTAAAGGCGAGCAAGTGGATTACATCCGCGTTGTTCAAGAGAACCAAGCTGTCTTGGCTCAGAACAAGTTCCCTGCGAAGTTTGAACGTCAATTAATGGGTATTACGAAAGCATCGCTTTCTACTGACTCGTTCATCTCTGCTGCATCGTTCCAGGAAACAACTCGTGTGTTAACTGAAGCGGCTGTAACAGGTAAAGAAGATGATTTACGTGGCTTGAAAGAAAACGTTGTAGTAGGTCGCTTGATTCCAGCAGGTACTGGTCTTGCATACCACTTAGAACGTCGTCGTCAAGAAGCAGAAGCTGCTGAGCATGAACTTCATAATGACTTCAGCGAAGTAGACCAAGCATTCAGCCAAGCATTAAACTCAGAACAGTTCTAAGTTTAGACTGGCACTAAAAAGGCACCTCAGGGTGCCTTTTTTTATATGTACTGATAACAATTGAAAGTGGTAATTACATAAACATATTAAAGAGCCATTATTTTATTACTTAAGCGGGATAAACACTCCACAAAAACAGATTAGGCTACAAGCTTCTGAGGACTGGAGTAAATCTAATGAAAAAAATGATGATGATTGTAAGTGTTGGCCTGATGTCAACAACTTTATTTGTTGGTTGCCAGAATGCAAGCCCAGAAAGTAAACGTATTGGTTCAGCTGCGATTGGTGGTGGTGCAGGTGGTGCTGTAGGGAAACATGTGGGCGGTAATATCGGTGCAGGTTTAGGAGCGGCACTTGGTGCTGGTGTTGCAGCCAATGCAAAAGGATCTAGTAGTAAAACAGTACGTAATAGTGCAATTGGTGCCGGGGTTGGTGCGGTGTTAGGTGGCGCAATCATTGGTGGCGACGCTGGTGCTGCTACAGGTGGAGCACTTGGTGGTAGTGCGGGCGCAGCTTATGAAGAGAAGAAAGGGAAGTACTAAAATTACCCTTAGCTATATTTAATTCATAGAAGTCTTTATCTTAGTAAAGACTTCTTTTTTTGACCGCTTTTTATCTTTGAAATTTTGCTTAATTATAATAAATAGAAGAGCTTTACAAAATATCTATCGATTAGGACAGATGAATAACACAATCTGATCAAATTCCTCATAAAAGAGGATTATTCTTTTTATTAGAACAGGTAGTAGTGAGTACGGTCATGAAAAAAACAATTGGATTAGTTTCTGCTTTAATGTTGTCTACCCTTATGTTTACAGGCTGTCAAAATATGAGCCCATCTGACCAGCGTATTGGCGCAGCAGCAGCGGGTGGAGCACTTGGTGGTGGACTAGGTAACCATGTAGGTGGTGGTGTTGGCGCAGGCTTAGGTGCAGCAGTAGGTGCTGGTGTTGGTTCAAATACCCAAGGTGGTAGTAAGCAAACCACTACGAAAAGTGCGATCGGAGCTGGTATCGGTTCTGTAGTAGGTAAAGCAATATTGGGTGGTGACTCTGGTGCTGCAATTGGCGGTGCGATTGGTGGTGGTGCTGGCGCTGCTATTGAAGAGAAGAAATAAAAATTCATAGTTTGAATAAAAATAAGCGCTTTTTCAGCGCTTATTTTTATTGAGGGAAAGGCTTGGCTTTTTTACGTCTGATATAAAGTGTTTTTTTAACTTCGGCAATTCTCACCCCCGATTCATCAAAAATGTTTAGATGATATGTTCTTAAAACAGGTTCGTAGTTTTCGGCAAGCTCACGTATTTGCTCAATCTCAGCTAAATCTACTCGAATATCTGCATGTACAGTACTTCGACCTGGGGAAAGAAAATTAATTTCAGCAGCTTTATCCCAAACAATATATTTTGATCCGAGATGATGCAGCAAAATCATCATGTAAAATGGATCCACCATTGAATAAAGACTGCCCCCAAAATGCGTTCCGACCAAATTTTGGTTTTTCCAAGTCAGAGGCATTTTTACACGTATATGACAAAGTTCTAAATTCATGATTTCAATATAAATCCCTGCTCCTCGATAAGGTGGGTAGTGATTAAATAGGAATTTTGAAATCGTAGGATTGTTCTGAAGTCTTCTGAAAATAGCCATAATAGTCAATTTTTTTTATTGAAACAGTATTCATACTAGATAAGTATCATCTTTTTTATATTGATGGCAATGCTCTATCCGACTAACGACATGATCGATTGAAAAACAAGATAGGAAATGATTATGCAGCCAAAAGTTCATACAGTAACAACAAGTGATCAACAAACGCTTTATGCTAAAGCATGGGGTGATGAAAAAAATACACCATTGGTTTTAGTACATGGCTATCCAGACAATCAAGAAGTATGGGAATCAATCATTGAGCATTTGATCAATGACTTCTATATTGTTACTTACGATGTGCGTGGAGCAGGTTTGTCATCTATACCAAAACGTATACGCGATTATCGTTTAGAGCGTTTATCTTTAGATTTACAAGAAGTAGTAGATGAGTTATTACCGAATCGCCAATTCCATATGGCTGCACATGATTGGGGTTCTATTCAGTCTTGGGAATCGGTCACCGAGCCTAAGTTCAAAGGACGGTTATTATCATACACCACCATTTCTGGACCATGTCTTGACCATGCAGCTTTGTTTTTGCGTGATAAATTTAAATCTTCGCCAGCCCAAATCTTAAAAATATTAACCAAATCTTGGTATATCGGGGCATTCCATCTTCCACTGCTCGCACCAACAGTGTGGTCTCTTTTTAGCCCAGAAAAATGGGGTAAAATTCTTACTCAATTAGAAAGAAAAAATAATTTACCTTTAAATAATAATATTAATGCTGATGGTAAATATGGCATTAATTTATATCGTGCCAATTTTATTCCTCGCTTAACTGGCCCACGTCAACGTTATGCACAGTGCCCAGTAAAAGCGGTTATTTTAAAATATGATACGTTTGTGAGTCCTGAATACATCACTGAGTCTATGCCACAGTGGGTTGAAAATTTTGAATATGTAGAGCTTGAGGCAAATCACTGGGCCATTCTGAGTGAGCCTGAGAAAATAGCAACCCATGTTCGTGAATTTATTAAAGCTTAAGCTTAAGAATAGAATGACTGCATAAAACTGTTAATTCGGCGATATTTTCGGCTTCATAGATATGAATCTGCTAGAATATCGCCTTTTGTTTTGCTCTGAACTTATTCATGAATGCTGTCGTTATTGCGATTGCAGTGATGTTCTTATTATCACTGGCGCGCGTTTCTGTCGTACTGACTTTAGTGGTTTCTGCCATTGTGGGCGGCCTCGTAGCAGGTTTAAGCCTTTCTCAAACCGTTGAAGCTTTTAACGCTGGCCTTGGCGATGGTGCTGAAGTTGCACTTGCCTATGCAGTGTTAGGGGCATTTGCTCTGGCACTTTCAAAATCTGGATTACCTGATTTACTTGCCCATAAGCTGATTGGTTTATTGGGAATGGAAGCTGGAAAAAGCCGTCAGACTAAAGTGAAATATCTACTTTTAGGTATTTTATTAATTTCTGCTATTTTCTCTCAAAACCTTATTCCAGTTCATATTGCTTTTATTCCTGTATTAGTTCCGCCTCTATTAAAGGTAATGAACCATCTAAAATTAGACCGCCGAGCAGCAGCTTGTGTGCTGACGCTAGGGTTAGTAGGTACTTATATCTTTCTTCCAGTTGGATTCGGTGCAATTTTCCTTGAACAGATTTTGATGGGAAATATTAACAAGATTGGCGCGGCGTACGGCTTACATGTTGATCGGGCAATGATGCCAATTGGTATGGCTATTCCTGTTTTAGGTATGGTGTTAGGCACCTTGGTTGCGGTATTTATTAGTTATCGCAAACCAAGAATTTATGTCGATCGTGCAATTACCCCTGTGGCCACGATTGATTTAGATAAACCTCTTCGCGCAACGACCCAAGTTGAAATAGCAGACTTAAAAGCAGACGCGGAAGAGCTAAAGCATGAAGCAGAGCAAGCACCAGTTATTGCAAAGAAAACGATCTTGATGGCATTACTTGCAATTGGCTTGACGCTTGCCGCGCAGCTGTATTCAGGTTCAATGATTTTGGGTGGTTTAGTCGGTTTTGCTGTTCTATCTACTGCCGGAATTTTCAAATGGCAAGATGCAGATGATGTCTTTGTACAAGGTATGCGAATGATGGCTTTAGTCGGTTTCATCATGATTTCTGCTGCCGGTTTCGCCTCGGTTATGACCCATACTGGTGATATTAATCAGTTAGTAAATGGGGTAGTCGAGATTATCGGAGATAACCGTGCACTTGCTGCTTTCTTAATGCTTTGTATTGGCTTATTTGTGACAATTGGTATTGGTTCATCTTTCTCAAGTGTTCCTGTATTAGCTGTTATTTATGTGCCTTTATGTGTGCAATTTGGTTTCTCTCCATTAGCAACGATTGCACTTATTGGTACAGCAGCAGCATTAGGTGATGCTGGATCACCAGCTTCTGACTCAACTTTAGGACCAACAGCTGGTTTGGGAGTAGATGGTCAACATGACCATATTTGGGATACCGTTGTACCTACCTTTATTCACTTTAATATTCCGCTATTAATTTTTGGCTGGATTGCTGCCATGGTTTTATAGTTTTTTATAAAATATTAAAATATAAGCCTTCTTAATCATAATCTTTAGATTAAAATTAAGAAGGTTTTTTATTACTTAAATAAAACATGTATTTTAAATAAATTATATTAAAATGCTCAGAATTGAAAGTATATTAAAATGGTTGGTAATATAAAATAATCTTGATTAATATAGTTGGAATTAAAACCTATTAAAACAGTTGGTTAATATATAATTTTATTTAAAACAGTTATTTAAAAATAAATAATAAAATAATTTTATAATGAGTATTGCATGGCTTTAAAATAAATGTTTATTATAAATATAAATAAGGTTGGAGATATTAAAGTGCTCGAAAAAGCTTTGGTTATTGCATTAATGGGGGTTTCTTCTTTTACTTTTGCCGGTAACTGGCAAGTGAAATTTGGTGGCAGTTTTATTGCTCCCTCAGAAGATACAACAACACCTTTAGGTGTAGTAAAAGCAGATCAAGAATATGCATTTACACCATCGGTAGAATACTTTTTTGGTCAATCTCCATTTTCAGCAGAGTTATTATTAGCAACACCAGTTAATCATGATGTTTTGTTAGATGGTAAAAATGCGGCACGTATTAAACAGTTACCGCCAACAATTACTGCAAAATATCATTTTAAAAACTCGACTCGTTTTACCCCATATATTGGTATCGGTGCGACAGCATTTATTCCTTGGGATGAACAAGGCGCGGCTGTAAAAGTTAAAAAAGATTTTGGTGTAGCAGGACAAGTTGGTTTTAATTTCCAACCTGCTGATGCTAAAAACTGGGGTGTATTTGTAGACGTACGTTATGCTGATATTAGTCCTGAGGTAACAATTGATCCATCAATTGCTGACTACAAGTTTGATTTAGATATTAATCCTTTTGTTTACACACTAGGTTATAGCTATAAATTCTAAGCATAATAATAAATAGAAAAATATAATAATAAACCTAGACTCAGGCACCTCACATATATTTTATGTGAGGTTTTTTTATGCATTTTATTTGCACTAAAAAAAGCATAAAACAGACAGTTTTATACATATTTTCTGCAAGTTTTTTTCTAAACTAATTTCTATTCATTACAAACATGGGAAGAAAAACATGAATAACAAATTAGCCATTTGTTTCGCACTTATGAGCGGTATTGCTTTTACACAAAGTTCACAAGCTGCGAGTTTTTCGTGTAATGCTGCAAAAACGAAAACGGAAAAAAGTATTTGTAAAAATCGGTCTTTAAATGATGCTGATGTAAAAATGGCAACAACGTATCAAATTGTCCTGCATGCTTTACCGATGGGTGGCCGTGATAGTCAGAAAGATGCTCAATACCAATGGTTGAAAAAGCGAAATGCTTGTGCGGCTAGCGTAAGTTGTATTAGCAATGCTTATCAACAACGCCAAAAACAGTTAGACACGATATTGCAAGATAGAGTGTTAAGCCACGGTCCATTTTAATTAGAGTAAAAATTTTTAATATTCAGGATTGAAAAATTCTAGAAGTACTCCATTCATAAAGCATTCGAGAACAAACAGCTTCAAAATTTAAGGAGTGATTTATGAGTGAACAAGCATCACAAAATTATAGTTTCCAAGCGGAAGTTGCCCAGCTTTTACATTTAGTGACGCATTCTCTCTATTCTAACCCTGAGATTTTCTTACGTGAGCTTATCTCTAATGCATCAGATGCATGTGATAAGTTGCGTTTTGAAGGAATTAATCATCCTGAATATTATGAAAATGATCCGGACTTGCATGTACGAATCAGCTTAAATAAAGAAGATAAAACCTTAACAATTTCTGATAACGGTATTGGTTTAAGTCAACAAGAAGCAATTGATAACTTAGGTACGATTGCGAAGTCAGGTACTAAAGATTTCATGTCAAAATTGACGGGCGATCAAAAAGCAGATGCTCAATTGATTGGTCAATTTGGTGTTGGTTTTTATTCAGGTTTTATTGTTGCCGATAAAATTACGGTTGAATCACGCCGTGCGGGTCTAGATGCATCTGAAGGGGTGCGCTGGATTAGTGGCGGTACAGGTGAGTTTGAAGTTCAGCAAATTGATAAGCCTTCACGTGGTACCGATATTATTCTTCACTTACGTGATGACGCGCTTGACTATCTAGAGTCTTATAAAGTTAAGCAGATCGTTAATAAATACTCTGACCACATTAGCTTGCCAATTGAAATGCAAAAAGAAGTTTGGCAGGAAGAAGAGGTTGCTGAAGGGGAAGAGCCTAAAGGCGGCCAAATGGTCAAAACTGACGAGTGGGAAGCAATTAACTCGGCAAGTGCATTATGGACACGTAACAAGAGTGAAGTCACGGAAGAGCAATATGTTGAGTTCTATAAAAACTTAACGCATGACTTTGAAGCACCACTGGCTTGGGCACATAACCGTGTTGAAGGTAGTACTGAATATACGCAGTTACTTTATATTCCAAGTAAAGCGCCACATGACATTTTTACGCGCGAAGCAAAAGCGGGAATTAAGCTATATGTAAAACGCGTCTTTATTATGGATGATGCGGATAATTTAATTCCAAACTATTTACGCTTTGTTCAAGGTGTCGTGGATAGTGCGGATTTACCGCTTAATGTCAGCCGTGAGTTGTTGCAAGAAAGTCGTGATGTCAAAACAATTCGTGAAGGTAATGCGCGCCGTGTATTAACTTTGGTTGATGGTTTAGCTAAATCAGAAGATGAAAAAGACCAAGAAAAATTCAAGACATTCTACAGTGAGTTTGGCTCAGTAATTAAAGAAGGCTTGGGTGAAGACTTTGGTAACCGCGAACGTATTTTAAAATTATTACGTTATGCGACATCGACAAATGATGAAGTTACGACTTCTTTTGCCGATTATAAGGCACGCATGAAAGAGGGCCAAAAAGCCATCTACTATGTGACTGCTGATAGCTTAGCGGCAGCGAAAAACTCACCACAGCTAGAGTTGTTCAAGAAAAAAGGCATTGAAGTATTATTAATGGCAGAGCGTGTTGACGAGTGGGCAATGAATTTTGTTCATGAGTTTGACGGTACGCCATTAAAGAATGTATCTAAAGGCGCGGTTGATTTAGGCGACTTGCAAGATGCTGAAGAGAAAAAAGCACTTGAGGAAGCAGCTGAACAGTTTAAGCCTGTTGTTGAGAAATTAAGTGACTCGTTGAAGGCTAAAACGAAAGAAGTACGTGTAACGACGCGTTTAGTTGATTCTCCTGCGTGTTTAGTAACGAGCGAAGGTGAGTTATCTCCTCAACTGATTCGTATGCTCAAACAAGCAGGGCAAGCGGTGCCAGAAATTAAACCGATTTTAGAAATTAACCCTGAGCATCCTTTAGTGAAGAAACTTGATGGGTCAGAGCAGTTTGATGACTTGGCAAACGTGATTTTCGATCAGGCTGTCATTGCTGAAGGTGGTTTACCAGAAGACCCGGCTGCTTATGTAAAACGTATTAATAGCTTATTGCTGAAGTAATTTAGCTTAAAAAAAAGCCTCTGAATGTTCAGGGGCTTTTTTGTGGATAAAGAAAGAGTTATCCACAACTTGGTGATATTTGGCTAAAAATTAGCTTCTAGATTCATTTGGACACTAAGCTGATGCTTAGAGTCATCATCAATATGGTTAAAAAAATTAAGATCATTTTGCATAAAAATCCAATCTCTCCATATTGGTTGTCGCCATGAAATGTAGGGACCCCAACTATTGAGTCGGATATCATTTTTGGTGTAGATGCCACCGCTATACACACCGTAAGTCAGACTATTATCTTTTACAAATTCAAATTGCTGGAAAGTCCAGTTACCCCAGTTGTAATCTTCATTTTCACTCTTATTCACATTAAATTTGTTAGTGAAAAGAGTATTGTCTTGCATTTTCTGCGTTAAGTTTAGGGTAGTTTCAGAGTAATTTCGGCTAGTAGAGCCGTAACGAAAGATCTGTTCTGTATCAAAGCTAATGTTATGTCTCAAATTCCATTTCTTCTTTGCTAAAAATTGTACGTAGATATCACTATCTGAATTTGAGCCTAAATCAAGGTCATTTTCAAAAGGCATCCAAGTTGAAATGGTAGCCCAGCTCGCACTCAGTGGATTTGTGACCGAAACCTGGGTTGATGAGTTCTTCTTCTTTCTTTTACCCAAAGCTTTATAAGTTTGTTCAGGCTGAGTCGCACGTTTCCATAACGTATCATTTCCGAATACAGCCATAAGCTCTTGAATTAAAGGAGCCTCAGATAAGCTATTGTTTGGCTCTACTTCACAAGGAGAGTGTGAAAGTGATTGCCGTTTTACTTGAGCGAAACTTGTAGAAGAATAGGGATAACGCCGTGACCTTTTATGTTTTAGAGAGTGATAAAAAAATTGAGAATGGGGAAGTAAAGCCAATACACCCAAACTATAAATACAAATGAAGATAGCCGATCTATTTTGAAATGAAAAAGAAGACAATTGATTCATTTTTAAAGAGAAGGAATCAAAAATAAAAAATCAGAACAGTACTTTAGAAGGCTAAGCTTAAAATTTTATTTAAAAGTATTTTATGATTCATCACCTTGGATGAGGTTCCAAGGTGACGTTGGCTAGCTTAAAAAAGTGCTTCTAAGCGTAAGAAGGTGCTGACAAAATGATTGCGATCTTCGCGGTGGTCATTAAAGTAATTTACATCGCCTTGTACAAAGAACCATTCACGTAAAACGGGTTGACGCCATGAAACAAACGGGCCCCAACTGTTTAACCGTAAGTCATTGTCGTTGTAATAACCACTTGTATAAATACCATAGTTAAAACGGTTATTTGCAAAGAAACTGTGCTCGCGGAAAGTTCTGTTTTCCCAAGCTAAATCATCGTCTTGATCATCAGCATAAGTTAAGCTGAACTGATTTGATAAAAACGGTTGATTCGGTCTGGCATGTGTAAGTTCAAGATTGGTACGTAAATAGTTTTCGCTGTCTATTCCATAACGATAAATTTGCTCAGCATAGAATTTAAAATCATTACGGAGTTGCCAATCTCTTGATGCTTTTAAACGAACATAAATATCGTCTCCAGAACGAATACCTAAGTCTGCATCGGTTTCAAAAGGCAGTTTTTTAGAGAAATTTGACCAACGTAAAGCAATCGAGCTGTTGTCATCTCGAGTTCGCTTACCATCTAATTTTTTGTTTGGATCTTGATTCGGGTTCTGATTAATATTGGCTGGACTGTTATTAAATTCATCATCTAAAGAGTCATCACCAAATACCACACTTAGACGTTTTTCTAGTGTAGGGAGCTTAATCTTACCGCGAATTCTGGGCTTAATTTCAAAGTTGTCGTATTCATTCCAATAGTTGTCGACCATTACCCGAATGGTTGCTGTTGCTGGTTTTTGTGGATCGACGTCGCCAAACCAATCATCAATTTTTTCAGAAGTACGATCGGCCCAATTACGAATTTTCTTTTGTTTACGGTCAACCCAAGTTTGATCTTCTGTTTGTTCGGTAGGTGGAACAATAGGTTGATTAGACTGCTCTGGAAAAATGGTTGGAGTTGCGTCCACCCAACGCGGTATTTTATCTAATACATTTTCATCTGTAGAGGCTTCGGTTTGTACTCCAGTTGATGTATTCCCTACTTGTTGGTTTACAGAAGAAGAGGTGGTCTCTGCATGAGTGATGCATACTGAACCAAATCCAATTGTTAAAAGTGCAAAAAGCTGCCGGTAATGCATTACATGAAATGTTTTCATATCTATCTTTATGTTTTGTTGTTGTTTCCACTTTTGTTGATTTTTCTAATAAAATCAAGAGGGCGACACAAAAGTTAAGTAAATTTAACTTTTTTTACATATTTGAAATAAAGGAAAAAGTTTAAGCTATTAGCCATTATTTTTAGCCAAAAAAAATCCCCCATTACTGGAGGATGATAGATCAAGGAAACTTCAAATTCCGATCATTAAACACATAAAAAACAGAACATTACAGCGCGAATATTCTAAGCGGCAATAATAAACTGATTTTTGGCAATTGTGTAGTTCTTTTTTTAGAACGCTCTATTGCTAAAATGATGATAAAACATACGATTTGATCACATTTTTAAATGTGTTCATTTATTTCTGTGGAATATCACATGATTCATCAGTACAAACAGCTGCATCATCTTGCTCAACTTCTTCAGTATTTGCCTTGATTTGCGCTTTTTCTAAGACTTGTAAAAAGACTTCACGAGGTTGAGCGCCAGCAAGAGCAATTCTTTGATCAAATACAAAAAATGGTACACCAGTTACATTGAGCTGTTCACGTGCAATTTTTTCATCATGGCGGACAAAGTCAGCTAGTTCATTAGTATCTAATACATACTCAACTTCGGCATTATCAAGGCCAATACGTGATGCAATTTCTTCTACAACTTCACGCTCGCCAATTGCAAGGCCTTCAGTCATATAAGCATGAAAAAACGCTTCTTTAGCTTCATTACCTAAACCCTTACTTTGAGCAAGGTGAATAATGCGGTGTGCATTGAAACTATTGCCTGAGTTCGCCTTTTGCCATTGGAAATCAATACCTTCAGAGGCAGCCATGGCCGCAATATTGCGCTCCATTTCTTCCATCTCTTCATAGGTACGGCCATATTTCTTAGCTAAGCGCTCAGTATTCGAAGTGTCATGTTTTGCTGGAGCATCAGGATCCAATTCAAAACTATGCCAGTGGATTTCAAGATCAATACCGGCTTCAGCAGCTACATGTTCAAGACGTTTTTTGCCGATATAACAGAAAGGGCAAACTACATCAGACCAGACATCAACACGCATGGGAGAATCTCATAAATTTTAATTACCCATCATAATAGGGATGATGGAACAGGATTTAAAGCTTTGAGTAGCGAATACAGTGTTGCGTATTGTGAAATAAATGGCATATAAAGAAGAATAAGCTCTATTTTATAACTATAAAGAGCAAAACTATAAGAATGGAAATAGGAGGTGTGTATGCGCCGAGTTTTGATTGCGATTGCAAGTCTGATTGTTATCACAAGTATTATTTTTTTCACCTATCAACATATCAAACAGCAGCAGGCCAAAGACAGTAGTCAAATGTTTGATGTCGTCATGACTGAAAAAATGAATCAGCTTTATGAACAAGCACAAGATTGGTCTAAACCTGTCCAGCTCGATATTCATGATAAACGTTTGGCAGGACACTATAAGCAAATTTCAGAATTTCTATTAAGTTATTGGATTCAAAATATTAATGCACGAAATGCATATTTAAGAGAACTTAAAGCAGCCAAATGGGACACTTTTTTAAATGTGGACCGGTTAGATCTTGATAAAAAGCAAAAATTTGTAGAAACCGAAAAGATGCTAGCTGATGTTCGTACAGCTTCGAATCAGTATCAAACTGAATATGAAAAAATTCATAAAACTTTCTTAGCAAAGGTTCAAGAATTATCTGTTGATGCAGAGATGAGGCAACTGCTCGAAATGAAATTGGGAACTCAGCAAAAAGCAGATCAAGACCATGCAATTTTTATGATTGAACTACAAATTTTGGATAAAGCGGAACAAATGTTTAAGCTTCTAAAAAATTATGAGTGGCAAAAGAAAGATCAGATGATTCTTTTTCATGAAAATGCTCAGGTCAAAAAGTTTAATGGGCTTTATCAAGACGTTCTGAAGCTGAATGCAAAAATTGAAAAAATTAAGAAAAGGAATGTAGCTTCACTCGAAGGAGATTTAAAAGAATAAGCAGAGTATGAGCATCAAGAATTATAGTTTGGTGCTCTCGGCTTTTCCCTTGGTTAAAAAAGATTGTAATAAACTTTGAGAAGTTTGCAGTTTGTTTAACTGCTCAGACACGTGCATGAGCTCAGTTTGTAGTTTTTCTTGAACCACTGAACACAGTGTAAATACATGTTCATCTAAATCAAAACAAGGTAGCAAAACCTGAATATCTTTTAAGTGCATGCCTGCATCATTTAATATTTTAATTTTCTTAATATTTTCAATATCTTTTTGCGTATAGCTTCGATAGTTATTGCTCGCTCGATAAGGCTTTATAAGCCCTAAACTCTCGTAATAACGCAGCATTCGAGGGCTTACTTTTGTGAGCTCTGAAACTTTAGCTAAGTTCATAAAATGGGGTTGACCTTAACAGTGGTGTCATAGTTTAGCATGTTTTTATCTTTCAAAATGGTACTTGTTCCATGATGAGAAAACTCATTTTATTGGTGTTATTCGGATTAATGTCATTTGTTGCAAATGCCAAAACACTTGAACTTCAGGAGAAGAACATGCGTCAAATATTTGTGCTTCACGGTTACTCTGCTTCTATCGATGATCATTGGTTTCTAGATTTAAAACATCAAATAGAAGATGAACATACGACTGTCACTCTAATTCCATTTCCAGATTCTGAGAACCCTGATGTAGAGGCATGGCAGAAAGTTTTAGATCAACAGATCCCGAGCGTGGATGAAAATACCTATTTTGTTGCGCACAGTTTAGGGGTAATTACGTTACTGCACTTTTTGCAAAGACATGAGTATCAAAATATTGGAGGAATGATTTTAGTATCCGGATTCTCTGGTTTCATTTCAGATTCTTCTGTACTTAATAGTTATATAACGAAGAGTAAAGTCGATACAAATGACTTTAAGGGCATAAAGAAAAAGCTGGTGTATTTGTCCGATAATGATGATTTAGTTCCGCCAAAATTGACGATTGAATTGGCGAAAGAAATTGATGCACCGTACATTACCGTTCCTAATGGCGGACACTTTTTAGGTAGAGAAGGTTATACGAAATTTCCGCAATTAGTTGATTCTTTAAAAGAGATGTTAGAGAGCCAATAAAATTTATAAGATAAATCGCACTCTATAATCTGAACACTTTTGTTCAAGTTGTAGAGTGTTTTATTAGAATGCGGTTTTAATAAATAGAAGAACCCTACTATTACATTAAAAAATTTAATTATATTTACCGTTTATCTGAGCATTACTGAATCAAATTCGACTTTGTTGTAGCCTATTTATAGATACTTTTAATTCAATCATCATCTTTTAGTTGAAATAGGGTGAGTGATTTTTGGAGCAAGTTATGAACTTTCTAAAACAATCAGCCTTCATTGCTGCATTTGCTTTTATGGGTTTACCGACTGTTCAAGCAGAAGAGGTGGCTACCTTACCTACAATTCGCGTTATGGCTGAATCTGAGCTACGTGAAGAGGTGGGCTTTGTACCTTTCCAAGAAGATAAAAAAGTGCGTCAGGCGCTACAACATCATGAGTATAAAACACATTACGATATACAAAATGCTTTAGTCCCAGAAGGCATGACTTCGGTAGATTATCAGCCAGTTATGGCACAACCTGATTTGTCTCAACTTTCCCCGTTCTTACAACAATACATTTTAGCGGTAGCGGGTGGAATACAGTCTTCTGATCCAACCAATGGTATCTTTGAAATGCTAAAAGATTTGAATATTAATCGAAGTAATGTCGACGCTTATCGTGAGGGTACGATGAAAGTGAATATTCAAGATATTAGAGATTTACAGCAAAAAATTAAAGATGGTCTTCAAGGCCATTAAAAAAATCCCCGCATTGAGCGGGGATTTTTTATCTTGGTGTTAATTAAACACGTTCGATCACTGTTGCAATACCTTGACCAAGGCCGATACACATGGTCGCAAGACCAATTTGAGTATCTTGTTGTTCCATTACGTTTAACAACGTAGTGGTGATACGTGCACCAGAACAGCCTAGTGGGTGACCCAAAGCAATCGCACCACCATTTAAGTTCACGATGTCTTGTTTGTCATAAAGACCCAAGCCTTTAAGAACAGACAAACCTTGTGCAGCAAATGCTTCATTTAACTCAACAGTCTGGATATCGGCAATTGATAAGCCAGCACGCTTAAGCGCTTTTTGAGTTGCTGGAACTGGACCGTAACCCATGATTGCTGCATCACAGCCTGCAACCGCCATAGAGCGGATCACGGCACGTGGTTTTAAACCTAATGCTTGTGCGCGTTCAGCAGACATAAGTAACATAGCAGAAGCACCATCAGATAAAGCTGAAGATGTAGCAGCAGTTACAGTACCGCCTTTAGGGTCAAATACAGGACGTAATGCTTTGAATGCTTCAAGGTTTGCATCTGGACGAATTACTTCGTCGATGTCGCAAAGGATTTTAAAGCCATTTGCATCGTGGCCTTCAACACCAACGATTTCGTTTTTGAAACGACCTTCTTGAGTTGCAGCCCAAGCACGGCGGTGAGATTCAACACCAAAAGCGTCTTGTTCTTCACGGCTAATGCCATTCATGCGACCTAACATTTCAGCAGTTAAGCCCATCATGTTAGATGCTTTTGCATAGTGTTTAGATGCTTCTGGGTTTAAGTCGATGCCGTGCATCATACCTACGTGACCCATGTGCTCTACACCACCAATAATGAAGATATCACCTTGGTTTGTTGCGATCTGTGCAGCAGCAGTATGAAGTGCTTGCATAGAAGAACCACAAAGACGGTTTACCGTTTGACCAGCAACAGTTTTTGGTAAGTCAGCCAATAAGCCAATGTTACGGCCAATATTCATACCTTGTTCTAAAGTCTGGTTTACACAGCCCCAGATCAGGTCTTCAACTTCGTTTACATCAAACTGGTTACGAGCAACGAGTGCACGAACCAATTCAGCAGATAAGCTGTCAGCACGCACATTACGGAACATACCGTTTTTGGTTTTACCCATTGCAGAACGTACGCCATCAACGATGACAACGTCACGTGGATTTAAAGTAGCCATTCACGTTGCTCCTTAACCGTAGAATTTTTTGTTGTTAGCAGCCA
>Ga0268255_10000979_pt1 | contig 17782 bp, 15 predicted proteins | sample AgamicOrMarz_FD_200256 | JGI IMG/M metagenome (GOLD analysis project Ga0268255, IMG submission 200256) | Agave microbial communities from Guanajuato, Mexico - Or.Ma.rz (v2) (version 3) | ecosystem: Host-associated > Plants > Phyllosphere > Phylloplane/Leaf | place: Guanajuato, Mexico...
CGGACATTTCCTGAACCTGGTAAGCATTACCCCCGACTGCGATAACGATACCCTGCTGGTGCTGGTCAACCCTATCGGCCCCACTTGTCACAACGGCACATCAAGCTGCTTTGGTGAAGCGAGCCATCAGTGGCTGTTCCTCTACCAGCTTGAGCAACTTTTGGCCGAGCGTAAAACTGCGGATCCTGAAAGCTCTTATACCGCGAAGCTGTACGCCAGCGGTACCAAGCGCATCGCGCAAAAAGTGGGTGAAGAAGGCGTTGAAACGGCGCTTGCCGCCACAGTTAACGATCGTGAAGAACTGACTAACGAAGCGTCGGATCTGATGTATCACCTGATGGTGCTGCTACAGGATCAGAAACTCGATATGACGGCGGTGATTGAGAACCTGCGTAAGCGGCATAAATAAGACGAAAAAAAACCGGGCCTGTAAGGTGCCCGGTTTTTTTATGTCTGAATTTTAGGATTTTGGATGGTAATTGCGGATTGCGTTGCGGGCCAGTACTACACCAGCACCGGCGATCGCACCTAAGATAGCGGCAAGTACCAGCGCCAACGAGCGTTTCGGGCTGTCGCGGTAAAGTGGCTCAGTGGGTTTCATCACGTAGCGGTAAGCGTGCATATTCGCCGGATCTGGCTTAATACGCTGCATATCAAACAGACTTTGTCGGGTGCGATAATAGTCCGGCGAGAACACCAGCGGTCGCGAGGCCTCGTTCTTGATCATCGATTCCAGCGCTTCACTACCGAGCAGGAATAGGGTGTCCTGCGTGACATCCTGGGTTTGCTGAACCTGAGGTTGCTTAACGCCAGAGTCCTTAGCAAAGGTCAGCGCCTGAGTAATCTGCTGGATACGCAGATCTTTTTGCTCCTGCGCCACTTTTTCCTGAGTTGCCAGCGAGTCCTGAAGTTCCTTCATCCGTGATTTAATATTGGTCGCCAGATCCTGATCCAGCTCATCGGCAATTTGTTCATCAATCTGTTGAATGTATTTCGCCAGTTGCTGCTGCGCTTGTTTGGCTGAACTGCCCTGATAGGTGACCTTAAGCGGTAAAGGCTGCCCTTTAACGGCGGTATCCATCGTCAACTCTTCAGGGTTTCCCTGGTTCATCAAAGTTTCAGATAGCGCCGAAAATGCACCAGCGAAACGGGTGATCACGCGTTGTTGAATTTCAAGGTTATCAACTTTGGAATCACCATATATTAAGGACATTGCATTGGTATAGCCTGCAATCTGACCAGCATCAGGTAATGTGATAACCGCAGTGGATGTCCACTTCTCTTTAGCAAAGGAGACATACAGCCCTGCGATTGCAACGCCTATAAACACACAAATGGCGATTACCCACTTACCACGCCATAGCTGCATTAAAAGATCAATTAAATCAATTTGTTCAGAGCCAGTGTTACCTCTGACAAGATTATTATCGTTGTGTGTCATAGCAACCTTAAGAAGAAGATTCCAGTCTAAGATTAAAAATTCAGTGTAGTGTACACTTTCCATAAATTCCTGGAATCAGAATCCGTTTAATTTTGTTACCACTTGAAACTACACATAAAGGTCAGGCACGCTGGTAGCAACGACGCAGTCATCGGCATACAATAGTCAGCATGTTGTATCCCAGGTGAAAAGGACAAATATGAAATTTTTAGTGACTGGCGCTGCCGGTTTTATTGGTTATCACGTAAGCGAGCGCCTGTTGCAGGCGGGTCATCAGGTTGTCGGAATTGATAACCTCAATGATTATTACGATGTCAATCTCAAGCTGGCACGTCTGGATCGACTGTCGTCACCGGACTTCCAGTTCAAAAAACTGGACCTTGCCGATCGGGAAGGTATGGCACAACTTTTTGCCGACGAGAAATTCGATCGGGTGATCCATCTCGGCGCCCAGGCTGGCGTACGTTACTCTCTGGATAATCCCCTCGCCTACGCGGATTCAAATCTGATTGGCCATGTTAACGTGTTGGAAGGCTGTCGTCACAATAACGTCAAGCATCTGCTGTACGCATCATCCAGCTCGGTCTACGGCCTGAACCGTAAAATGCCGTTCTCCACAGACGACTCTGTGGATCATCCGGTTTCGCTGTATGCCGCGACGAAAAAAGCCAATGAATTGATGTCCCATACCTATTCACATTTGTATGGTTTACCAACGACCGGCCTGCGCTTTTTTACGGTTTATGGTCCGTGGGGTCGTCCGGATATGGCGCTGTTTAAATTCACCAAAGCGATGGTGGAAGGTAAAAGCATTGATGTTTATAACTACGGCAAGATGAAGCGCGACTTCACGTATATTGATGATATTGCTGAAGCCATCATCCGTTTGCAGGATGTTATTCCGCAGGCTGACGCCAGCTGGACGGTAGAAACAGGGTCGCCAGCCACCAGTTCCGCACCTTACCGCGTTTATAACATCGGTAACAGCTCACCGGTGGAACTGATGGACTATATCAACGCTCTGGAAGAAGCACTGGGTGTAGAAGCGCAAAAAAATATGCTTCCTATTCAGCCTGGCGATGTGCTGGAAACCAGTGCGGATACCCAGGCATTATATGATGTTATTGGCTTCCGTCCGCAAACCACTGTCAAACAGGGTGTAAAGAACTTTGTTGACTGGTATAAAGCATTTTACAAGGTGTAAAAAAAGCCCTCATATGAGGGCTTTTTTTTATCAGTCACTACCAAACAGGTCGCGGGTATAAACTTTATCCGCCACATCCGTCAGCTCTTCAGCCATGCGGTTTGAAATAATCACGTCTGATTCTTTCTTGAAGGCTTCCAGGTCGCGGATGACACGGGAATGGAAGAATTCATCTTCTTTCATTACCGGTTCATAAATAATAACCTGCACACCTTTGGCTTTGATGCGCTTCATGATCCCCTGAATGGAAGAGGCACGAAAGTTATCTGAGCCGCTCTTCATAATCAAACGATAAACGCCAACAACCTTAGGCTTGCGGGAAAGAATAGAATCCGCGATAAAATCTTTACGCGTACGGTTAGCATCCACAATCGCAGATATTAGATTATTCGGTACCGACTGATAGTTCGCCAGCAATTGTTTGGTGTCTTTCGGTAGGCAATAACCACCGTAACCAAAGGACGGATTATTATAATGGCTACCAATACGCGGATCGAGGCAGACACCTTCGATGATCTGACGAGAATCGAGGCCGAGACTCTCAGCATAGCTGTCCAGCTCATTGAAATACGCTACGCGCATTGCCAGGTAGGTATTAGCGAACAGTTTAATGGCCTCGGCTTCAGTAGAGTCCGTGAACAACACCTGAACGTCTTTCTTAATGGCCCCTTCCTGCAACAATGACGCGAAACGTTCCGCACGTTCTGAACGCTCGCCGATAACGATACGTGATGGATGCAGATTATCATAAAGCGCTTTACCCTCACGGAGAAATTCCGGAGAGAAAATGACATTATCAGTACCAAGTTGATCTTTAATAGACTGCGTAAAACCCACTGGCACAGTAGATTTGATGACCATAACTGCCTGCGGGTTTATCGCCATCACATCGCGGATCACGGCTTCAACACTTGAGGTATTGAAGTAGTTCGTTTTTGGATCATAGTCAGTTGGTGTGGCAATAATCACAAAATCCGCATCGCGATAGGCATCCTGCTTATCAGTGGTTGCACGAAAATTAAGCGGCTTCGTCTGCAGATATTCCTGAATCTCTTTATCAACGATTGGCGAGATTTTCTGGTTAAGCATATCGACTTTAGCCTGGATGATATCCAGTGCTACCACTTCGTGATGTTGTGCGATCAAAATACCGTTTGAAAGACCAACGTAACCTGTACCGGAGATTGTTATTTTCATTCGCTAAGCAACTTCTTCAAGTTTGAGTGTCTGGAGATGGCAATACCATCGCCACTGAAATTTGTTAACTGAGGGGGTTTTACCTCTTACCTTTATCCCCTGTCAAGACGACTAGCGGAACCTGGTTTTATCCGGAAAAAGGCTTTTAGGAAATTACTCACCTCTTCTAACAGCACGATGCCACTATCAGGTACTTGCAGCATAAAAAAACGCCCGGTTTCAAGAACCGGGCGTTCATGGACTATCTGACTAAATCAGATTAATCCAGCCATTCCGTATGGAAAATGCCGTCTTTATCGGTGCGCTTGTAAGTATGCGCCCCGAAGTAATCACGCTGTGCCTGGATCAGGTTCGCTGGCAGGACGGCAGCACGATAGCTGTCGTAATAAGCCACCGCCGCGCCGAAAGTCGGCACCGGAATACCGTTTTGTACGGCATAAGCTACCACGTCACGCAGCGCCTGCTGATAGTCATCGGCAATTTGCTTGAAGTAAGGTGCAAGCAGCAGGTTGGCGATAGCCGGGGTCTCAGCATAAGCGTCAGTGATCTTCTGCAGGAACTGGGCACGAATAATACAGCCCGCACGGAAAATCTTCGCGATTTCACCGTAGTTCAGATCCCAGTTGTATTCTTCTGAAGCCGCGCGGAGCTGGGAGAAGCCCTGAGCATAAGAGACGATTTTTCCGAGATATAGCGCACGACGGACTTTCTCAATAAATTCTGCTTTATCGCCAGCCGGTTTAGCCTGCGGGCCAGAAAGCACTTTCGATGCTGCAACACGCTGCTCTTTCAGAGAGGAGATATAACGCGCGAACACGGACTCAGTGATCAGTGACAGCGGCTCGCCGAGGTCCAGTGAGCTCTGGCTGGTCCATTTACCGGTGCCTTTGTTGGCTGCTTCGTCCAGGATCACATCAACCAGGTATTTACCCTCTTCATCTTTTTTAGTGAAGATATCTTTGGTGATGTCGATCAGATAGCTGCTCAGCTCGCCTTTGTTCCACTCAGTAAAGGTCTGCGCCAGCTCTTCATTGGAAAGGTTGAGACCGCCCTTCAACAACGAGTAAGCTTCAGCGATAAGCTGCATGTCGCCATATTCGATGCCGTTGTGAACCATCTTAACGTAGTGACCCGCGCCGTCAGCACCGATATAAGTCACGCAAGGTTCGCCATCTTCAGCAACCGCAGCGATTTTAGTCAGAATTGGGGCAACCAGCTCATAAGCTTCTTTCTGACCACCAGGCATGATGGATGGGCCTTTCAGTGCGCCCTCTTCCCCACCTGATACACCGGTACCGATGAAGTTAAAACCTTCTGCAGAGAGTTCGCGGTTACGACGAATGGTGTCATGGAAGAACGTGTTGCCACCATCAATGATGATGTCGCCTTTATCCAGATACGGTTTCAGGGAGTTGATAGCAGCATCCGTTCCTGCGCCCGCTTGCACCATTAACAGGATACGACGAGGCGTTTCAAGTGATTCAACAAACTCCTGAACGCTGTAAAAAGGAACCAGGTTTTTGCCCGGGTTTTCAGCAATCACTTCCTCAGTCTTTTCGCGGGAGCGGTTGAAAACGGAAACGGTATAGCCACGGCTTTCGATGTTCAGCGCCAGGTTGCGCCCCATCACGGCCATACCAACAACGCCGATCTGCTGTTTGGACATTACATACTCCTGTCAGGTGTGGTCACCGCGTCATGCGCGCGGCTTGAAAATTTATCTAAGATGTTAACTCATGATGACCGGATGGAGATAGCATTTGATGCTCAGTCTTTTTTAAGTCTTACCCATCATGGAAATTATGCCTTATAAAAATATTGCAAAGACATTTTCATAAATCTTTTAGATAATTAATAATTATATCAACAACTTTATGCGCTTCTTCCGAAGAATGCGCCTCGACATAACATCTTAATTCAGGGGCATTACCAGAAGGCCGTAGATGAATAATATTGTCATTTGATAAACTCATCCTTAATCCATCAGTTTCGTTGATGGTTTTGACTGCACCGTCAAGTCCTGAACTGAGAATGAATGCTGAAGGATCAGATTTGATACTTTCAAGAAGCGCAGCGCTCTTATTCTTGGCAAAATTTTGAATCCGATCGGAACAGGTGTAGCGTGCAGGCAATGCTTTAACTAGCGTTGATATTGAAGATTGTTTTGCTGCGCTAAATAGCATAATGGCGGGTAAAACAGCATCTCGAGTGGGCAACGCCGTTAAAATTCCGTCGCCATAAGCTACGTCACTGCCTAAAAGAAATCCGCCGTTTGCTTCGAAACCGGCCACCTTATCAAACTTTTGCTTTAACCCGGAAAAAGCTTGTATAACGTGCGGAGAACCGATGCGTGTACGGCACACTTGATCAAAAAAACCCACAGTTTCAATAATAGTGTTACAACTTACAGGGACGGAAAGCGCCTTTATATCCAACTCAACAGCGCTCAATAAACCGAGTATATCTCCCCTAAGCCATACGCCATTTTCATCAGCGATTAATGGTCGATCACCGTCTCCATCCGTCGAAAAGATGGCATCAAGTTTATAATGCTGTGACCAGACTAACGCTTTTGAACAATCTTCACTGCTGACTGCTTCTGTATCAATTGGCACGAACTCGTCGCTTCTACCAAAGGAAGTTACGGTAGCGCCAAGAGCACGAAATAATACTGGATAAATTTCTCTACCTGCACTGGAATGCTCATATATGCCAATATGCATTCCCGACAAAAAGTCATCTGATAACAGTGTAGTATAACGCGAAATATACTGCTGTGCCGCAGAATGACAGACGTTAAGTGAAGGCAGAGTCATCGACGAAAATTCAAAATCAAAACCAGCGTTGAGGATGGATAATTCATCGCACTTATCAATCTCTCCCTCCGGGGTATAAAACTTAAGACCATTTCTGTCAAAAGGTATATGGCTGCCGGTTACCATTATAGCGGGGATGTTATCTGCCATACATTGATTGGCTAAGGCTGGCGTCGGAACCACGCCATAAAAAACAGGCGTCAACCCTAAATATTCAACTGCCGCAGCACAAAACTGAGCGATGCCATAGCTGCTAGGGCGATTATCAATAGCAATACCAACGCTTTCAAACTTATACTTATTTTTAATATGGTTAAGAAAAGCTAATGTAAAAGCGGCAGTATTAATGATATTAAAATCAACAACCAGACCGCGCGCACCACTGGTGCCAAATTCGATTCCAGAATCATTTATCACTTGGGAAGTATTCATAACATGCTGCTCTTCAATCTAAGCGCTATAATTATCATCTTCATTCAGGTAAGAACCTGTATGAATTTCAATTATTTCCAATGGGTAACTTCCTGGGTTTCTCATACTATGTAATTCACCTATAGAGATATAGGTTGATTCATTTTCTGTTAACAAGAAAGTTTCACCATTTTTTGTAACCTCTGCGGTCCCCTTCACTACTATCCAGTGTTCGGCGCGGTGATAGTGTTTTTGAAGATCGATTTTAGCCTTTGGCTTTACAAAGATTTTCCTTACTTCAAATCCAGTGCCTTTATCTATACGTTCATAGTGACCCCAGGACCGATAAATAGCAGTATGAGAAAGATACTCAGAGCGTCCGGATGATTGTAAATGCTCATATATTTTCTTAACATCCTGGACATGATCTTTATTAGCAACTAACAAAGCGTCTTTAGTGTTAACTATAACTAAATTATCAATGCCAACAGTTGCGACCAGACCGTTCGAATTATGAATATAACTGTTTGTTGTTGAATGGTGAATGACGTCGCCAGTGCTAAAATTACCACTTTCGCTTTTTGGGGAAATATCCCATAACGATGACCATGATCCCACATCACTCCAGTCCATATCCGTAATTACCATTACCCCATCTGAAGTATGTTCCATAATGGCATAATCAATTGATATTGACTCACAACGGCTGAAGCATTGTTCATCCGGTCGCACAAATATCATATCATGAGAAGATTGTGCAACAGACTCACGGCAAGATTCAAAAATTTTTGGCGCAAACTTTTGTAGTTGTGAAAGATACACTGATGCTTTGACGAGAAAAATGCCGCTATTCCAGAAATAATTACCAGAAGCGAGATATTCTTCCGCTGTAAGCGAATCAGGTTTCTCTACAAATTTAGCTACTGTAAAGACGTCAGAAGTAAGGCAATCGCCTTTTTGTATATAACCGTAACCTGTTTCTGCTTTCTTTGGTTGAATACCAAAAGTTATTACTTTATCTTTTAATGCAAAAGGAGTGGCTTTTTTTATAGCAATTATGAAATTTTCTGGATCGGTAATGACGTGATCCGCAGCCAGTACTAACATTAACGGATCGGTACCTTTTGATATAGCTGAGAACGCTGCAAGCGCAATTGCAGGAGCAGTATTACGTGCTATTGGCTCTAATATAATTGAAGTCTTGTTTAGATAGTCATTTTCCCTTAATTGTTCAGCAACGAGAAAACGATGTTCTTCATTACATATGATAATATTTTCTTTAGAATTTAAGCTCTCAATCCTGTGCAATGTTTCCTGGATAAGTGTTCTACTCTCAGACAAGCACAAAAACTGTTTTGGAAAGTGTTGGCGTGAAAGGGGCCACAGCCGCGATCCAGAGCCGCCTGATAAAATCACCGGAATAATTTCGCTATTCATGAGCGTGCCGCCTAAATTATAGAAGTCAGTTCTTTATAAAGCTTGGCAGTATTTGCAACCATGACTTCAGCGTGAAAATTATCTTTAAAGTACTGGTTAACACCCGTAAATTTTTCTGGATTAGCTGCTATAAACTCAAATGCTTCAGCGAGCGCTTTGGGGTTTTTAGGAGGCACAACCAGGCCAGAGACATCATTTTTATTAACCCAACCGACACCAGAACCTTTGATATCACATGATACAACAGGTGTATTAAAGAGGAAGGCCTCCAGTTGCACAACACCAAAAGCTTCCGATTTTTCGATTGAGGGCAGACAAAACATATCACACGCAGCAAAATAAGATGGTAGCTCATCGTCTTTAACAAATCCTAACAACTTAACTTTATCTTGAAGGCTACGATCTGAAATAAGCTTGTTAAGTGTGTTTTTCTCTTCGCCATTACCACCAATAAGAATAACGAATTCATCTGAAAGGTGACTTGCAGACTCAACCAGATACTCAAACCCTTTATAATATACTAATCTGCCGAGAGAGAAGATTATTTTTCTTCCTGCATATTGTGTTTTAATATTCTGAACAAGCTCTTTATTTACTGTGTAGTTTTCAGAATTAATACCAATAGGAATTATTTTAATTTTATCTTTATAAGCAGAAAGATCTTCAGAATATTCAGCGTAAACAGGAGACGTGGTAATGATTACATCAGCGCGTTTCAGAATCCATTGCTGCAATGGCAGATATAAAATCTTCAATCTTTTTTGCTTAACAATATCACTATGCCAGTGGACTACAATTTTTTTATTTTTATGATTGGCAAATAACAAAGCAATGTTAGCTAAAGGATTAGGTAAATGTACATGGATTACGTCAAAATCTTTAATTATCTTACGCAGTTTTAATATGTAAGACAGCGAGATGTCAGCAGATGCGTAATGATAATCAGATTTACACCCATATACATGAACGCCATTGAAATCGTAATCGAACGAATCTGCATTATGATTTACAGCTAAGACTGAAGACTCAATCCCTTTTAGCAGGCATCCTTCACTGATGTCAGCAACGACCTGTTCAATCCCACCAGAGTAAGGCTTATAATATTTACTTAAATGTAGTATTTTCACTGCTAATCACCTTGAGATAAAAACTTTTTCTTTTTTCACTGAGTTTACTGTAATTATACTCGTAAGAAAGAGCATGGTTTTTTTTACTCATTTCCTCATACTCAGCATTGCTGATATTAGTCAGGATTTGCTTCGCTTGTTTGAAATCATTTACAGCAAAAATATATTTCTCATCAACGAGTTCGCGCACTCCTGAAACCGCTGAGCATAAACATGGTAGACCCGACGCCATCGCTTCAATAACTACTCGCGGGAGCCCTTCTCTTCTTGAGGTTAGTATAAAAAAATCAGCCTCAGCCATAATTTCTTTCTTTTTTTCAGGCGACGAGATATAACCACGAAAATCAATACGCGATGAAATTTCTAATTCCCGCGCCATCATTTTATAATGTGGTAACAGAACACCATCTCCAACCACTATGGCATTGTAGGTTTTAGGTAACTCCGCCATCAGTTTTAAAAAAACGTCCAATCCTTTGAAATCTCGATCCAAAACACCCATAAATAGCAAAGTCTTATTATCGCTTTCACTATTTCTATTTATCCTGGTATTAAGTAATTCTTCATCTGCATAGTTTTCATGCGTAAGCGAAACGCTACTATAATTTGAATCGTAACGCTCGGAGCAAATTTGTTTATTTGAAAGAAATACTTGTTGTATTTCAAACATGGTCACGAAGGACGCAAACTGTGCTTTGCGTAGTTGAAGTTTAAATATATTAATGAAAATTATCCTGAACACAGCTTTTAATAATAAGTTATTAGTAAGATGGTTTGTTTCCTGTACAGGATTGGTTACGACCTCAATGCTAAAATTGATACTTCTAACGATAAAAACCAATGATAAAATGTAAGCCAAAATGCCGGGAGTTCTTAATATTACAAATGAATTGCCAGCAGCAATGAGCGATGCAATTCTATTGATACCGCTAAAACTACTTAAACCTGTACCTGTAGTTAAAATAGGTTGTATTTTAATATTGTCATGCTCAAAAAGTTCGTGGTTTTCTGGCAAATACTCAACTGCCTCCACACGAGCAATAACTTTTACGCAGTCAAAACAATCTAGATAGCGTTCAAAAAAACTTACATTTTCGATCCCTTGAACATAATATTTATCAGCAAATAACTTGTATCGCCTTTCAACTGACACATATAATTGCCGCATATTAAATTTCCTTTTTTTTAATTCTTATAATATTTCCGTCTTTATATATTGAGTTCTCAGGTATTGAACTCCTTACAATACTTCCGGCGCTTATAACAGAGTTAGAACCAACCTCTACTCCACTTAATATAACAGCATTTGAACCAATCCATACGTTTTTGCCAATTATAATTGGCTTCGCATTGAAGCCTTGATCCTTAATATTACCCACCCCGTTAAATTTATGATTATGATCATAAAACTTTACCGACTCACCTACAATGGTGTCATCGCCTATAGTAATTTTATTCTGACAATTAATACTTACATTTTGATTAAAGAAAACACCGTTACCAATAATAACCGTACCAGAAAAAACATTGATTGTTAAGAATCTACGACTAACAAAGCTGCCAGAAAAGATCAGGTTACCATGCAAGCTCCATAACTTTGCGCCTGAGTCAATACAGGAAACATAAAATTTTGGAAATTTTAGTTTGTCACCTAAGACTACTTTCAAAATTGCAAACTTTAGAAAGAAAACAAACCTGGCAAATAATCTTGATAATTTATAATAAAGCATTACGAATTTTATTCCTTAACGCATAGATTAGTGAGATTAATATTGATGATTTAGTTAATACCAGGAAGCTTAGATATCTAGTATATGAATCTTGCTTAAGATATATAAGAGATTTTTCAACATCTGTAACTCGATTATTTCTAATAAAGAATACCAACAAGCGGGTAACCAGTTTCTTTCGCGCTTTTTTTAATTTTAGAAAACTGAAGCTGGTAGTCTTTTTTTTCCAGAAAGGCATGTGCTTGGCAAGTTCATCATCAATCCCAGCTACCGAACTCAAGCTACCGGCCCGCTCGCGTCTGATAGTTCTAAATGCCGGATCAAGTACTATTTTTCCTAAAGCAGCAACATCGATGAGAAATGAATGATCTTCCCGGTATTTCAAACTTTCATCGAAACCATTTACTTTTTTAAAAATCGTTTTTTTCACAAGTATAGTTGGCGTATTCATGATGACATTGCCATAAAATAAATCGCTAATAAGATTTTCTTTTTTACCAGCAATTTTTTTGGCGGCTTTGTACTTCACATTTAGTAATTCATCCGCGACAAGGATATTACCTAATACCAGATCAGCATCTCCGGTGTTAAGAAAATTTATTTGCGATAATATTTTGTTTTCAAGCCAGGTATCATCGCAATCCAGAAAAGCGAGCAACTGCCCTGTCGCTACTGACGCTCCATAGTTTCGAGCTGAAGCTGCGCCACCATTTTCTTTACGAATAAGTCTGGTGAAGGGGTATTTAGAACATATTCTTTGGTATGCTTCATGCTCTTCATTATGAGACCCGTCATCAACAACAATAACTTCATACAGAGGCAAATTTTGGATTACTACTGATTTCAGAGCGTCTTCCAAATAATTAGAGGAATTATAGGCGGGAATGATCACTGATACTTTTATCACTTAAAACCTCGGAATTATAAAAAGACACCTTTAAATAAATAAAGTATAGAATAAAAGGCACTAATATTGTATTGAAATAACGATATACTGAGTGTGTGCAGAGAACACCAATCAAGATAATAAATACAAATGTATATAGTTTATCTTTCATCAAGTTTTTTCTTAGGATAAACAGGAATAAAATAAAACCGATAATATTAAATATACGTTGGAATATAACTAGTGGATTAAAATCCGCAAGCGGATTAAAGGTACTATTAAAATTGGTAATTATAGCTTGTCTGAAAGGCTCTGACATTATGAATGAAAAAAATGGCAGATGACTCGTTGCTACAGCAACATTATCGAAACTAAATTCTGCTTCGCCAAATCGCCGTGATAAGGTAAACAGCTTAATTGAGTATGAATATTCACTATTCATAAATAGTATAAAAATAAATATCAAACCTATAATACCAATGTAAAAAAAGAATGGAATTTTACGCCTGATATAAAAGGCGATATTTACGCCTATATATAATATAAGCAATTCCGGTCGAGCAAATATCAGCATCAATGCCGATAAAAGAAATACTGAATTACTTCTACGGATATAAGCAACGATTAACATTGAAAGCGCTGCCACACTAAAAGCTTCTTTTAAAATAAAGAAAGACCAATAACCACCGACGATTGTACCAAACATGGCTAAGACTATCGTTACTTGTTTTACTTTATTGTGAAGGCGGGATACGATTTCTGATGACAATATTGCTAAGGAAATAGTAAATAAAGTAATATTTATCCATCTAACAATATCGAGATCGAAATAAGTTTTGAAAAACCTTACATAATATGCAAAAGATAATTTTGAAGTCACATCATTTGCATAAAGCATTTCATCAGGGAAAATAAGCTCAGCATTGCCATTAAATTTTAATAATAAAAAGCCCACACACATCACACCAAAGATAAAAATGTATGATGTCATGGACACCATCAAATAGCTATAAACGTCCCTTTGCCTGACGCCAATAAAATAGGTCATAAGTAAGCTTATACTTAGCAATAATACTAAAATCATTCACCATTCTCTTATTATGCTATTTCATAACATGTATTGTTAAAAAAGGTATTTTACTAATTTAAGCTGTTTAAAAGCATTTTTAAATGCTTGTACTTTCTTATCCCAAGGGTAGATAAAACTATTATCGTTAAAATCACCCATGTTAATAAACCGTTCATAACGGAAATGGGCAGGCTTTGTCCGTCTTTGATGCCTGCTGTTTTTAGCAATAGCACAGCGACACTGCATGCTACGACAGCAAATGTAATCTGCTTTAACCAGGGAAGAAACGTGTCCGGCAACAGGCGTAAATGCAGAAAGTACATATAGGGTATAAATACTGCAATAACCGTGAGTAATACGGATGCAGCAAGCCCATCGACCTGCATCGGTTTTAATAAGAAATGATAAAAAAGAGGTATCGCTAAAATCATCAAAGCTGAAAAAATTAAATTGATACGCACATATGCAAAACTTAATGATAGATGAAATGGTAAAACTGTTAATGCTTGAATACCTTGTGCTAACATTAAATAAAATACAATAGTACTTGTATCATTAGCTATGACAGCAGAGTGCGTCCAAATAAAAATAATCGAATGAGAATAACATGCCAGTACTATCGACAACGGCATAATCGCAATACATGCTATTTTACAAAGGTTTAAGTACAAGATTTTCAGGCTATCGTATTCCTGCTTTTCTTTTAATCGTGTCAGTCTGGGAAAGACAGCTTTTGCTAATGTAGTGATCAAGATTAATGGTATGAGAGCTAAGGTTGCTGCAAGGCTATAATGTCCAACAGTCTCAATTGAGAAAGTTTTAGTTACAATAACTTTATCAATCTGTGTTGCGAAAGAAGCAAGAGCCCCCATTCCGGCCATACCTAAAGCGTATCTATATGTTTTTTTCAAAACCTCAGAAGAGAATTTTTTATCCTTATATATTATATTTTTCCAAGTTATTATATAAAGTACCGTCAAAAATAAAACGTTGCATAGTAATTGCCATATAAAAAATGTTTCCAGATCATTAGATACATAATGCAATACCGGTAATACTCCTGCGCTACGAAGTATACCCCATCCAATCTGTAATCCATTTGAAAGCACTTGCTTTTCGCTTCCCATCAACGCGCCGATATATAAATTTGTCGGCAGCTGTAAAGCGATACTTAATCCCATTAACATTATCAGATATGAAACATCAAGTTGTTTATCCACTACCAGCCACTCGCTGGCAATCCAATCAGCACTTCCAAATAAAACGACTGCAACCGATAATGCTATAACAAGATAAAGTAATTCATAACTACGTAACAAACGAGATTTTTCTTTTTCATGACGTACGGAACCATCAGACAAGCGAGCAAACTCTCTTGTCGTTGCCGCTGAAAATCCCAGATCTGCAAAGGCCAGTAAGGCTATCAAAGTATTGTAAAAGCCAATATAGCCATATTCTGCACTTCCCAGATAAGCTATATAGAAGGGAACAAACGCGAATAAAGATACTATTCCCCATAACCTCCCCACCAGATTGGAGAAAGCATTACGTTTAATCATATTTTTTCTTTTCTACTGAGCATTCTGAATTTTTCTATTGAATCGAAACTATCAGTATTATTTTTTAGGTACTGGATTTCTTTATCCCACCATTTGCTTTGTACAATCTCTGAAATTATATCCTCAGAAAATCTTTTCTTGATAAATTTTGCTGGCGTACCCCCAACTATAGTAAAGGGAGCAACATCTTTTGTCACAACGGCACCCGAAGCGACCACTGCACCATCGCCAATGGTAACTCCATTGAGGATCATTACACGTTGCCCGATCCAGACATCATTTCCTATGGTTACAAAATGACGATCATCCGCATAGCTGAACTCTTCATATTTATTTTGCGGCAAGCAGTCTAGGCCCATATTGACTATGGTGCCATTACCGCTTAAATAAAACATGGGATGCGTAGAAATAAATACTGTAGTCGGATGATTACCTGAAACAACGTGAACATCTTTAGCTATTGAACAAAATCTACCGATTTTAGAGTTTACAATACGACAACCACTTCCAATATAAGTGCCTCGTCCTATTGTTGATGATATAATTTCCGCATCGCCAAGCACGGCTATATGGCTTTCAAGCATGGAAGCCCGAACATTCGCGTCTAGAGAAATCTTTATCGATTTATTCTGGAACTTTCTGTTAAAAATTATATTTTGCAGTTTTCTTTTAAATGAAGCCACTCCTGACAACTGATAAAGTAAAAAAATAGCTTTTTTAATCATTATGAATAAACTCTTTCTTTAATATTTCGAGATATTTTCGTCCATAGATATTATCTGGTTCTATAAAGTTACCTTCAGCCCACTCGTTCCAGGATTTTACTATTGTTATGCGGTTTTCATAATCCCTTTTGCTGAGGATATCTTTAACATCAGTTACATGTTTAGCAAATTTATCAGGTGTTGCCCCTACCAGTACCCACCCGTTCTTACCATGTCGTACTGTTGAATCCCATCGCGGAATAATGACAGGGATGACTTTATCGTTATTCGAAACATTATTATTAAACCCTTTAGAAAGTTTGCTGTAACAATATTTCCTCGGACTAAAATGACTTTCCTTGAGAACTTTTTTGCTAATCAGCTTATCTCTGACCTTCTCAATGAAAGATCTGTTTTTTAGCATACCTCGCGAATTGACTACCGCATCTAATCCGAAGTCTTCGATATCACTTTCTTTCGAGAATTCGCCAATGATGAATAAATCTTTCAGGCCCTTATCTTTAGCTATTTTTCGAAAATTGTGCAGCCACAATTTTGCGTTTGGTATTTCATATGGTTTGAATATAAGAAAAACAGGCTTACCATCTATTTTAACGTAACGACTATCGCTGAAAAATGGCATCAAGTAATCGATATGTTTAATTTGATCCTCATACCCTAAATATTTTTGTTCTTTGAGTAATATGTTATCTTTCTTATTCCACCATGAATGGTTAGCCCAGCCAAAGCAAAACCTGACATTCGCGTTACTAGCCAACAGCATTTCCGCCGGTTTTTCCAGTAATTTATCGCCGTTGCCAAACCAATAATGCCAGAAGCAAAAGCCAGTAATTGAATGCTCTTTTGCGAGCGCATACTGTTTTTCGATTACTGTTATATCTGAAAGATCATAATAATTATCGTTCTCTGGCAAATGAATAGTATGATTGGGGAAATATTTTTTAGCCGCTTTAACCTGCACCCACTCAGTAAATCCCTCTCCCCACCATTTATCATTTTCTGGAACTCTATGAAACTGAGGAAGGTAATAAGCAATATTTTCTTTAATTAATAACTTGTTTGACATATTTATATTATTCAAAATGAATTGCATTTGAGAAGGTGTTCGCCAAACTATCTTTTGACGACAATACAGGTTCATCACTTAACGGCCAGCAAATATTTAATGATTTATCATTCCATATAATGCCTTGCTCTGAATTGGCCGCATAGTAGTTAGTAGTTTTATAGACAAACTCTGCACTATCACTTAACACAAGGAAACCATGCGCAAATCCTTCCGGAATCCAAAGCTGACGTTTATTAGCAGCCGAGAGATTAGCACCTACCCACTGTCCAAAGGTTGCAGATGACTTACGTATATCTACTGCAACATCAAATACTTCCCCCGCCACACACCTTACCAGTTTACCTTGTGCATGTGGCGCTAACTGGTAATGTAAACCTCGTAAAACACCTTTTACTGATTTTGAGTGATTATCTTGCACAAACTCAACTTTGTGCCCTACTGCGTCTTCAAAAATACGTTGACTGAAACTTTCAAAAAAGAACCCTCGGTCATCGCCGAATACTTTTGGTTCGAAAATCATAACTTCAGGAATTTCTGTTTTAATTATATTCATAACTTAGAAGCCTTTGATCATCTTCAATAAATACTGTCCGTAATCATTTTTGGACAAGGGGCCAGCAAGTTTTTTAACTTGCTCTGCATCAATAAACCCTTTGCGATAAGCAATCTCTTCCGGGCAGGAAACTTTTAGTCCCTGACGCTGTTCAATCGTCGCAATAAAGTTACTGGCCTCGATCATACTCTGATGAGTTCCGGTATCCAGCCAGGCGTAGCCGCGCCCCATCATAGCCACTGACAGATCGCCCGCCTCCAGATAGAGTCGGTTTATATCGGTAATTTCCAGTTCGCCACGCGCTGAAGGCTTAAGATTCTTAGCCATTTCAACAACACGGTTATCATAGAAATAGAGTCCTGTTACAGCATAATTGCTTTTAGGTTCGAGAGGCTTTTCTTCCAGCGAGATAGCAGTGCCATTGCTGTCGAACTCGACAACGCCGTAACGCTCTGGATCGTTCACGTGATAAGCAAACACCGTTGCACCGCTTTCTTTCGTGATGGCGCTTTCCAGTTGCTTAGGAAGATCGTGTCCGTAAAAGATATTATCGCCCAG
>Ga0268255_10000980_pt1 | contig 17768 bp, 6 predicted proteins | sample AgamicOrMarz_FD_200256 | JGI IMG/M metagenome (GOLD analysis project Ga0268255, IMG submission 200256) | Agave microbial communities from Guanajuato, Mexico - Or.Ma.rz (v2) (version 3) | ecosystem: Host-associated > Plants > Phyllosphere > Phylloplane/Leaf | place: Guanajuato, Mexico | collected...
GAGCCTTCAAGATCAACCCCCCGAAACTGACCAGTATCCGGGTGACCTATCCCAGTCCCGGTGTCGTCAGGTTTTCAGGTGCGGGTTATCGAGATGCCAGGGTAGAGATTTTTCTCGCCGGCGGCGCCCTTCAGGTTCATACCAACGCAACGGGAGAGCAATGGTCCGTCGACTGGCTAGATCAACCGCCTTCAACTGCGCTTCAGATGAACGCCCGGCAAGGCGTGGCCGATGGCGGCGGCTGGATTTACTCTGATCACAGCGACAATTTCACCGTCACCATCCCTGTCCCGATTCCCACCCTTACGGTGGACGTCGGCCCCGACCGCAAACCGGCTTTCTCCGGCACCGGCCATAGTTGGACGGACCAGCCGGCCGCGCGGATCGAAGTGCGGCGGGTAGGAGAGTCGACGCCTGCCGCGCCCCTTGCCAATGTCAGTAACAACATCTGGTCAACCGTCGCGACCGAAGCCTGGAATCCGGGAAGCTATTCCGTCGAAGCCCGACAGCTGTTCAACGACATCCCCTCCGAACCCACCCAAGCCCGATCCTTCGTCATCCGCCCCCCGGTGCCCACCGTGGAGTTTCGTCACGACGGCTTGACGCCACACTTCTCCGGCACCTGCCTGGACGGTGGGCAGGTGCAGCTTTGGTTCGACGGCGACTCCGATTCACCTTATGACGCGGTGGTGAGCGGCACCACCTGGACCTTCACTCGGGACGAACCTTTCATGCCCGGCGCGTATACCGCCAGGGTGAAACAGTCCTTCGGCGGCCAGACTTCCGACGAGGTGTCCCAGCCGTTCGACATCGTGGTGTTGAAGCCGGTCATCACTTTCCCCGTCGATGAAGAGGTGGATCACAACCCGGTTATCCGGGGCACCGGCGGCATTCCGGGGGCGACGATGCGGGTGCATGCGTTCGTCTCGGAAGGGCTCCTCGGCGAAGAACCGGTCACAGGAGATGAATGGTCGGTACCCATTCAGCAGGACCTTCTGTTTGGTGATCACACGGTCTATGCCGTGCAACTTTATGACCGCTGGCCATCGGAGAAGAGCGAGCCGGTGTCCTTCAAGGTCATCCTGTTCCCGCCCACCATCGAGTATCCCCAGCCGGGCGATGCCATGGCCCGCGTCTCGATCATCGACGGCTATGCCCGCAAAGCGTCCGGGGTGGACACGGCGACGGTCGAGTTGTGGCTCGATGGTGCGGACGAGCCGCTGGCGACGGTACGGGCCAGGGGCGTCGATGGCTACTGGTCCTATGAAACCCATTTGCCGGTGGGCACCTACACGCTGCGGGCCAAGCAGTTTTTCCAGGGCGAGCCCTCCGATTTCAGTCCCGACCATGAGTTCACCGCCGTGCCGGCCATTCCGCTCATCGAGTCGCCGGCGGTGCAACAGCACCTCGGCTCGACGGCGACGATTTCCGGTCATGGCTATGTTGGCGACTGGGTGGAAGTGGCCTGGAGCGACGCACCCGACACGCTGTTGGGCAGGGTGCAGGTGCAAGCGAACCGCACCTGGTCGATTCCCTTGGATATCGCACGCCCGGCCGGCACTCATTCATTGATGGTGCAACAGGAATGCGAAGGCTATCGCTCCGGCTGGAGCGCGGCCCATGAAGTGCTGTTGCTGTTGCCGACACCGACGTTCACCACCCCCGAGGCCGGGCACTGGTTTGCAGGCCAGGTGCTTTTCCAAGGTGCCGGCGAGGCCGGTAAGGGTGTGGATGTGTCGCACTGGTTCGATGCCCGGCAGTTGATCGTACGGGACCGTCCGGTGACCGGCGGTGTCTGGACAGGCTCGCCCGAAGGACCGTTGGCGCCCGGTTCGCACTGGGTGAAGGCACGGCAGAGTGGGACTGGCTGGGGCGACAGCCCGCGCTTTGAAGTGGCCCAAGTAGCGGAAAGCCCAACGGCTCACGCCGTCTCCAATCCTCAAAGCGGAGCACTACGATGAAAGAATCTCCGGCTCGGATCGCCAGTGGTTTCTGTGAACAACTCCTGGCCGGGCGGCAGTCCGATCAGCTGTCCGACCTCGAGCGGTATTTTGCAGCGGGCGGCTCGGTATGTGCATTGGCGCGCAAAGGGGTCACCGGGCGGGTGAATGAGTATGGACTGGATCGCGAGGACGCCGAGGCGCTTGCATTCCGTCTCAACGGGCTGGCGACCTGGGTGCTCAGGGGCTTCATCGAGGATCAACTGACCCGTCACGAGCCGCTGCCTTCGCACCTGCGCCAAGGCTTGCTGGCCCTGGTCGACGGACCCACTTATGAAGGGCTGTTCAAACCCAATTTCGGCAACAAATGCCCATCGGATGCGATCGAAGCCATTCATTCACCCGTGGCCTATGCGGTGTGGCTCAAGCACTGGTCGGAGCGGCGCCTCGTGCCTTCCGAAGCCAGCGATGCCTATGCGCTGACCTTGCGACGCAAGGACCTGGACCTGCTGCGCATCGATCCGGTGACGACCCATCGCGTGGTGTCGTCGGTCGAGGTGGTCAGCGCCGTGCTGGAGAAATCCATCGCGGACTCCCTCGGGGGAGGCGGCAACCTGGACGAGAAACTGAGCCGGCGACGCTATCCCAACGGGCTGCCTTACCATCACCCCTGGACCACGCTGGATGAGTTGACCCAGGACCTGGGGATCTCCGTCGGCGTTGTGGTGCGCTGGTGCGATCCGGCATTTCCCTATTTCCTGCGTGCGCTGCCCTGGGGAGATACCAACGGCCATGCACTCACCCAGGCGGCCCGACTGAGTCCGGTCTTGCGACAGCTTTTGGTGGAAGCATCGCCGTTCCCAGACGGAGAGCAAGACAGCTATTTCAAAGAGAACTTCGCGGCGCGTTCAAGCATTGAATCGCAGAATCTCAATCAGACGTTTTTCTTCAACCAGCGAACCCAGTTGACGCAATCCGGGCTGGAAGCCTTGCTCTCGGTCGAGTCGTTTGCCCCGACCCTGTCCGAGCATGCCCTGATGCTCGATGCCCGGATCACGCCGGGGCATTCGGGTTCGGTGTTCGTCAACAATGGACTGGCAGAGCCGTCAATGTTCATCAGGTATGGCGGCGAGGACACGACCAACAAGATCATCGAGCTTATTTCCGAAGCAGGTGTCTACACGACCGACCGGATCGATCGTCTCAACCGCAAGGTTCGGCTGGACAATGCGCTGCGACTGCCCAGCCACGAAACCGATGCGCTGCTGAGCGCGATTATCGGTGCCGAATTGAACGCCGAAGCGTCGGCAAAGGGGGCGTCGCAGACGCAACCGCCCGATTACTGGATGACGGGCAATACCGTCCGGGCATTGGGACTCTTCCGGATACTCCAGGAGGATTACCGGTGCACCGCTGAGGAGTTCGCGGTCTTCGTAGGCGATATTTCGGTGTTCGGTCGTGGCAGCGAGCTTTCGCAATTCGACCGGGTCTTCAACCGCGACACGCTATCGACACCGGCGTTGCTGATGGACGACGGAGCGTTCGCACTGGTGCCGCAAACCGAGGCCGATGCGTTGACGGTGGCGCAGATTTGCGGCGGCTTGAACATCGACCTGGCGACTTATTTCAACCTGGCCCCGCTGATCGCCGACGCCCAGGAACTGACCGAGCTCAAACGCAGCCTGCCGGTGCTGTCCAGTTTCTACCGCATGACCAGGTTGCCACAGCTATTGGGAATCGCGCCGAATGTGGCGGTGGAAATCCTCAAGCGGTTGAGTGGAGAGTCCGGGCTCGTTGCGTTGCTCGCCCAGCCGATGATCAGCGCGAACGGTCAGGCCGAAGACGTCTTGACGTTGATCCAGCGCCTGGAGGGGTGGGTCCGCTGGTGCGCCGACAGTAACCTGGACGTGGCCTGGACCGTTGAGCACACCCAGTCCGTGTCCGCTCCCACCGAGCCTTCCCCGGCACAAGGCCGGCTCTTCGATCTGCTCCGTTCGCAGGTCGCGCCCGCGCTGTTTACCGAAGCCGCGTTGCGGATGGCCGGCGTCCCGCCATTGTCCAACGATCGGCAATGGACCCACCAGTTGCTTGAGCTGGCCGACCTGCACGGGCTGGTGATCCACCGCAACGACTCCGCCGACCGGCCTTACGAGGACTATGCCCGCGAAACGGTCGAGCGCATTGTGCGGCAAGCGATCGATCGGGACGATCCACAGACGGTCGAGCAGATCGTCGGCGTATTGCTGAGCAGCCGTGCCAGCCAGCGTAGCGTGGTCCAGGAAAGCCTGGGCGTTTACGGTGAGCTGTCTTCCCCCTTGGCGTTGCCAGTGCTGACTTGGTCAGGCAGTACGGTCCATGAGGTGCTTTCCTACGTAGCGGGCGGTCCGACGACGGTCGAATCGACCAGGGATGGTCGGCGGGACGACGAGCCTGGTGACCCGTTCCTGGGCATGCTGGTGGGGTTCAGCTACCGCAGCGACGTGGTGAAAACCCTCAAGCTGAGCGCGGAGTTCCTGGCGCTTTACCTGGCCATCGGTGACGGTGTCGAGCCGGCGCCCGCCAACGCGCCCTTCATGCCTAGCGCGTTGTACGACCTGACGGTCTACAACCGTGCCGTGGCCCTCAGCCAGAAACCCGAGTCACAGTTGCTCGATTATCTGCAGGTGGTCAACGGACTGCCCAATGACCTGTCCGGCGACGGGCTGAGACTGGTGCAGGCCCACACCGCCGAGCTGCTGGCCGAGCTTTTCGACTGGAGCGCCGAGGAAGTGCGTGCCTGCGCCGACCGGGTCAATCCCGGGCAAGGTTACATCCGCAGCTTGCAGCACCTGGACCTGTTCACGCGCCTGCGTGGGTTTTCGCAGCAGAGCACACTGGACGCGTCGACGATCCTGAAGATGGGCCTGTTGGCACCCGATGCGTCTTTCAGTGCCTACCAGGCCCTGGCCGATCAGGTCACCGCTCAGTTGGCCGATCCCCAGCGGACGTCACCCCTCTACGGCCTGCATGCCGCCGGTGATCGGGTTGAGATTCAAACCAGGATAGATCGCACCGAGCTGGTCGCCAACAGCAATCAAACGGCGCAACTGACCCTCACGGTCACCCTGGCAGGGGTGGCGCAGAAAAACGTCAATGTGTACTGGGCATCCAGGTCGTGCCGTATCGATCCGCCGAAGTCCACGACCAATGAGCAGGGTGAGGCCATCGTCACCGTGCAGGCCGGTACGACGATGGGGCATGACCTGATCAGCTATCGGCTCGATGCCCGCGAGCCCCAGCCGGCGGTGACGATCACCCTGGGTAACGACCCTTCCACGTTCGAGTTTGCCCGCGTGGAGGGTGATTTCCTCGTCACAAAGGAAAAAGTCGGCACCGACGTTACTTTGCGGGCGCACTTGCACGACCGCTACGGCAACCCGGTTGCCCATGAGCCGGTGAGTTGGTACCTCGAACCGATTTCCAGCATTCCGGTCCTGGGCATGACCAACGCCGAGGGGATAGCCGACGTGACGTTCACCAGTACGACACCGCTTAAGGTCGACCTACCGACAATCAAGAAGGATGACCTGAGCCTGTTGTTTTTTCCCATCGAATTCATCTCATGAAGCACGCTTCCCAAGCACTACGGTACTCGTCGCATTGACGAGCGCCCCCCACTCACAGGAGAGGGCAATGGCTACGCAAGACATCACCCGGGCGACCGCCCTGCGCCGAGACGCGTTGATCGAATGTGCCTTGGGTATCAAGCAGATCGAAGACAAGGATGACAACAAGGGATACCCGACGATTCAAACCGCGGACGACCTGCTGGAATGGCTGCGCACCGACCCCCTGGATAATCATCAGGTCAAGACGACCTGGGTCGCCGAGGCGGTCAGTTGTTTCCAGCAATACATCCATGCCGTCTACCAGAAGCTTGAACCGGGCTACACCCAGCGCGAATTCGACAGCAAGGACCTGCAAGACTGGGACATCGCCAGCCAATACCCGCTATGGGCCGCCAGCCAGTTGCTCAAATGCATGCCCGAGGACTACATCACCCCTTATGCGCGCATCCGCAAGACCAGTCTGTTCAGGGCGCTGGAAAACAACCTCAACCAGACCCGGCTGACGACCGATTCGGTGCAGTCGGGTATCCAGCAGTACCTGCGTGCCTTCGAAGAGGTGTGCAACCTGGATGTGCTCAACGGCTATGTCGACGGCGCCGATGCCCGCCGTGCCGATTATTACCTGGTCGGTCGGGAGCGGATCGCGCCCTATCGTTACTTCTGGCGCAAGGCCGACGTCCAGCTGGACGCCGACACCCGGACGATCAATCCGGCGGCCTGGCGTGAATGGCAACCCGTCGACATTCCCGCCGATGTGCAGGTACTCGATAGCCGGCTCGTCTTTTGGGGAGGGCGCTTGTGCATGGTCTGGGCCGAATGGCGCCAGGCCTTGTTCGATGGCGACGGCGGCTTGCAAAAGCCTTATGAGCTTGAGCTGAAGGTGGCCTTTATTACGCTGGACGGCAAGTGGTCGCCGCCGATACGGCTGAACCTGTCGGAGTTCGACAAGGACGTCAGCCCGAATTGCCGGTTGGTGGCGGTGATGCTGCGTGACGATGTGGACCCGTTGTACCCCAAGGGGCGGTTGGCGGTGCATTTGACCAACGCGACGACCCCACCGGTATTCTTGGGCGCGCGACCCAGGCCGGTGGAGATCTACGAGACACGCGACGCACTGTTTCGCAAAGTGGGCGACGAAAAGCCGATCATGGATCACCTGGCCATGGTCCGCTTCTCCAATCCGTTGACTCTTCAGCAGCGAGTGGGGACCGCGCAATTTTCCAGAATGACAGAAACGGTATCGGTGGGCGCGAACCCGCTGGTAGAAAAATTTACGCTCAAAACAGTGGTGACAACGAGCGCAGGCAAGCAGCTACTGCGTTTTCAACCGCACTGTGCCCTTCTGGTACCCGGGAGGGAAGGCGAATCGAAGGCTTTCACGATATCGGTGCAATTTCCCTCGGGCGGTGACCCGCCATCCGCTACCGAGTCGCATTCCGACAACGGCGGTTGGTCATTTGCTTGGAATAAATATGAGCGCGATAGCTTTGCCGGTTTGACCGCGACATTCATCCTGGAAGGTCCGGCGGGCTTTGGTAGCAAGACCTTCGTGCTGGAGCTCAAGGGGCTGCCTGTCGAACCCCGCCTGCCCTCCCTGCACAAGACCAACGCACGCGGCGCCCAATTCCTGCACCTCAACGACCCGGCCCTGACCCTCAAGTACGCCCGCCTGAACACCCTGATCGGCGCTGAGTTGGTGACCCGCGCCAATGTGTCGACCGATGCGGTGCTCGACTGGGACACCCAGTTTCCCGATGAGCCCCCGCTGCCCGACGGGGCGGCCGAGCCCAATGGGCCGTTCGACGGGGCCAACGGGCTGTTCTTCTGGGAGCTGTTCTTCCATCTGCCGCACCTGGTGGCGACGCGGCTCAAGGATGAAGAGCGGTTTGTCGAAGCCCAGCGATGGTTGCACTTCATCTTCGATCCCCAGGCACCCGCCGACGCGCAGGGCGGCCGGGCGAATCCGAAGCCGCGCTATTGGCGTTGCCGGCCGCTGGACGTGTCCAGCGCCGAGGGAAACGTGGGATGCGAAGCCGACAGCCCGACCGATCCCGACGCGATTGCGTACTCGACACCCCGGCATTACCAGATGCTGATCTTCCTAGACTACGTCGCCAACCTCGTGGCGTGGGGCGACTGGCTCTACCGGCAACTGACACGGGACAGCCTGGCGGCGGCCAAGATGCAATATTTGCGGGCCAAGAACCTGATGGGTGCCGCACCGGACATGCAGACCCTCAGCCAGTGGTCCCCCGCGACACTGGCGGAATTGGTCGAGGAACTGGAAGACAGTGCCGCCCTCAAGGCATTCGAGCAGGCACTGGTACTGGAGTCGGGAGCGCTGCCGGTCAGGACGCGTTTTTTCGAAGACCCAGGCGTCATCGGCGCCGGGCGTTTCCGGTTGCCGGTGAGCCAGCGGCTGTTGCAGCTCTATGAGCTACCGGCCCAGCGCATGTACAACCTGCGCAATAACCTGACCATCGACGGCAAACCGCTCGCCATCGAATTGTTCAGCACGATCAATCCTTCGGATCTGCTCAACAACCTGGCGGCCGGCGGTGGCGGCCCCGTACGTCCCATGGGCGGACCCTTGCGGGTTGCAGCGTTTCGCTGGCGCCCGTTGTTCGATACGGCCATCCGCGCGGCGCAGTATCTGCAAGAGTGCGGCAACCAGGTGATGCGGCTGCTGGAGCAGCAGGATCAAGGCGAGCAAGAGCTGATGCAGCAGCGCCACCTGACCGAGCTGAGTACCTTTATCAGGACGGTGCAGGAAGAGAATCTCGCTCAACTCAACGCCAACCTGGCGGCATTGAAGAGCAGTCGCACGTTGACCGAGGAGCGGCAATCCCATTACACGAAGCTATATGCCGATAACATTTCCAGTGGCGAATACGAGGTCATGGCGGCACTCGACACCACGAAGCTGTTGACGTCGCTGAGCACTGCCATGCAAATGGCCGGCGCTGTCATCGACGCCTTTCCCAATGTGTTCGGCCTGGCCAACGGCGGGCACCAGCCGGGTAGCCTGCCAAGAGCCGTCGGTTATGGGTTTCAGGTCGCGGCCGAGGTCGTGCGCAGCGATGCCGAGAAGGACGCCACCTCCGAAAGCTATCGGCGGCGCCGCGAGGACTGGGGATTGGTTCGCGATCAGGCGACGGCGGAACTGGCAATGATCGATGAGCAGATCAAGGCCCAGGAACATGCGGTGTACGCTGCCGAGGCCAGCCTGGATCAGATCCTCAGAATGAATGCGCAGACCCAGGCGCTCTATGATTTCCTGCTCACTCGCGCCACCCGTGTCGAGCTGTATCGCTGGTACCTGGGGCAATGCAAGACCCTGCACTACCAGGCCTACGACCAGGTCGTCAGCCTGTGCCTGAGCGCCCAGAGTGCGTTGCAGCTGGAGACCGCTGAGTTCGATCTGAGCCACATACGCACCGATGCGTGGCTGGACAATTATTACGGCCTGACCGCCGGAGACGCGTTGCGCCTCGATCTGTTGCGCATGGAAGCCGACTACCTGCTGCGGTACGAGCGACGCCTGGAAATGGTCAAGACCGTATCCCTTCGTCAGTTGTTCGATGAGGGCATCGATCCAGAGCCGGATTACGCGAGCTGGGCCGAAGCGCGAGGCGAGCTTATAGACCACGGCACCCTGAGTTTTCAGCTTTCCCAACGGCTGTTCGATCGTGATTACCACAACCACTACTGCCGTCAGATCAGTGCCGTCGATATCACATTGCCGACCTTGCTCGGCCCTTATGAAAATGTCTGCGCAACGCTGACGCAGGTCAGCAGCGCCACCGCGATCAAGGCCTCCCGTGAGTCGCTGGACTACCTGTACGGTGCAAGCGGCCTGCCACCGGCCGATGTGCTGCTCAATGTCAGCAGCGGTGAACAGATGGCCATTTCCATCGGCCTGGACGATTTTGGCGTGGCGGCGCTGAAACCCGAAGAAGGCTTGCGAAACACCTTCGAGAACACCGGTGCCGTGTCCCGCTGGACATTGACCTTTCCCTGGTTCGACCACACCGACCGGAAGAAGAAGCAACTGGAAGCCCTGAACGACGTCATCGTCAAGGTGCGCTACACCGCCAAGGTGGGAGGCCCGGCATTTTCCCGGTACGTCCAGGAGAAAGTGGAAACAGCCGGCAACACAGCGCTCAAGGGGTCGCAAAAATGAACAGAGAACCCGTCAATACCAGGACCAATGTCGTCCCCAACGGCCATTTCGACCTGGGTTTTTCCCACTGGGAAAGCGCCGGTGCGCCAGGGTACAACTACAACCGAAAGGAAGGCATATGGGAAGGGCAACCCATCTACTATATGTCTCTTTACAAAGGTTCAGGGATTACCCAGACAGTGCCTGCTCCGGCCCCGCAATCAGCCGGGGCACGTTACCGCTTGAGCTTTCTCTACGATAATCGTCATGAAGATCCTGGGGTTTTTATCCTGCGTCGGCGCGGCACCGAAGACCAGCTGGAAATACCGTTGCCTGCCACGGGGAACAGGGTGGGCGCCCCTGAAACCCTGGCATTGAGTCTGACACCCATCACGGCGTCGATCGAGTTCGATGTCGAGAGCGAGGATCTTTTCGAATTCGTCATACTCAGCCCGAGCCAGGCTTCGACGACCGCAGACGTCATTGTCGCCCGGATCGATTTCCACCTCGAGCTTGAGCCGCTGGTACTGGCGCGCATCGTCAATGACGGCCAGGCTTTCACCCCGACCGGAGAACCCTTGCTCTACCTGTGCCACGGTGCCACCGGCAGCAAGCGCCACCAGGTCACCTTCCAACCCGCGCCGGACAACCCCTGGACCGGCACCGAAGCCTTGCTGTGGAGCCAGGACAACCCGCTGGAGGCGGTGGTGGTTTCACCCGAGTGGGGAGAGAACCAAACGATCGAAACGGCGTGGGAGGTGGATTGCCCTGAACCGGTTTCGGATGACACTCAGCGGTTCAACCTGTCCATCTACAGCAAGTATCACGCAGAGGTTTATCCGGTTGCCGTTTCGCTCGGCCATCATCGGCTGGTGGTCGAGACCATCCTTGATGCGGCTTATCAACCGGTGGTCGAGTATGCCCAGTCGGTCAAGCTGGGCGTCCGGGTGAAGTCTTATTACCTGGACCTGCCGATGCGCGATCAGGAGGTGACGTGGCTGCTCGGCGAGGACGTGCTTGCCGTCGAAAAGACCGACGAAGGCGGCGAGGCTTGGTTTGATTTCACCCCCGTCAGTGGCGGCACACTCGTGGTGAAAGCCCGTGTCGAAAGCCCTTTTTATGCACAGGGCAACGCGGCGCACACCTTCAGCGTCAAGGCTCATGCCACGGACCCGTTGAAGACCGTACGAGTCAAGTTCCCAAACATGGATGCCGCGCCGTGGGGAGAGAAAACCGGCTATCCCGATCGCGGTGCGTCGTATCGGTTGGAAGTGTCCTTTGCCGACGACAGTCCGTTGCTCAACCGCACTGTCTGGTTGGCCTGGGAAGGCAAGCCCCCCGAGGACTTGGGCGTGACGGTTCAGCCGGCCCTGATGCAACCGGTTCCGGTCACCAGCACCCCGCTGGTCTGGCGCCTTGATTGCCAGGACCTGACCGATGGCCAGTTCAACTTGCGGTTGGGAAGCGCCGATCTGTTGCGGCCCACCGTGATCAACCCCATGTCGCTGGCCCGCCACAGCCTCAAGATCGGCGAGGTGCGTGGGCCCAACCGGGTGCCGGTGGTGGACGAGGGCGATTATGTCTGGTGCATGGTGCGGGTGGTGACCCAGGCAGGCGACCAGCCAGTTGTCGGGGTACCGGTGGAATGGAGCGCCTCCGGGGGACTCCAGCGGACGTTTACGGGCGTGGACGGCTGGGCCAGCGTGATCGATCGTCCCTCGGTGCATGGGGACTACACCCTCGCGGCGCGGGTGAATCCGCGGGAAGGGGCGCCGGAGCTCAAGCACGACTTCGAGATCCAGACATTACCCACCAGCGCCTGGAAGACGGGCAGTTTCAACTTGGATGACGTAGCGGTCGATCGGGTGGGGGCGGGGGCGGTGTGCCGCATGGGGCAGGCCTATGTCTTTCGTCTCGCGGTGGCGTCCGGCAGCCCCTTGATCGGCAAGGAGGTTTCCCTGCGCTGGCGAGATGCGGCCAGTGCCCGTTCAATCGTCATCGCCAACATGGACATTCCGGTCACCCTCACCGCCAGCGGGGCGCAATGGAATGTCGATGCGTTGGTGATCGACAGCAGTGGTGTATTCGACCTGCAGGTGATCTCGACGGGGATGGAGGCATGGGACCTGGCGTTTCGCTCGCTTCCCCAGGACCTGTCCACCGAGGTCGGTTTGGTTTTCGACCAAGTGCAGAAGCCCTGGGCGGACAGTGTCGAGTTGTTCCCGTGCATCGGCGCGACCCACGAACTGACGGTCCAACCGACGAACAACCTTGGTGGCCTGCATGGGCTGCTGCTGGAAACCGTCATGGCGCCGGACCTGCCGCCGCAATGGGCCATCACCCCATCCTTGGTACAACCTGCTCCCATGACTGCTGGTGGCGTTCGCTATCGCTGTGATTTGTCGGCAGCGACCGAAACCGCGGAACGTCGGTGGAATGCCACCTTCCTGGGTGTCGATCGCTTTACCCAGCCTTCGGCCTTCGCGTTCAGGTTGGCCCATAACAAAGTGGTGATCGGTACACCGTACGACGTGGCGACCGATCCCGTATTGAGCAAAGGCGAAAGCGCACGGTTGGCCGTGCGATACCTGTCGGCGTTCACGGGCAGTCCGGCAAACGATATCAGTGTGGAATGGGACGACGGGGAGGTCTCCCTGAGCGCCGCGGACGGTATCGCCCAACGCAGCTACCAGCCGACGAGTGTGGGTAGCCAGGAGGTCCAGGCATCCGTCATCAACCCTTATGATGAGAGCCAGGTCGAGCACACATTTTCGGTATATGCCTATCAGGAAGACCCTTGGCTGGACCTGAACGTCAGCCTCGGTTCCGGCGCAGCACAACGGTGGGGCGAGCACACCTTTTTTCCCCGCCGCGAGGGGCGGTTGGACTTGATGCTTTCGGCCTCGCCGGACAGTCCGTTGCTCAACCAGGCGCTGACACTGGGACTCGATAGCGCTTATGAGCTGGATACAGGCCTGTCTTTCGGGCCGGTAGGACTAGGCGTGTCGCGGCCCTTGGGCGCTGCGGGCCTGCCGCTCAGTATGCTGGCCGGCGACCGGACCGATGCGGCGTTTTATCTGCAACTGTCCGCTTCGCGACTGCTGGCCCGCTCGCCGCTGAATGCGTTCTCCCTGGGCAGCCACCTGCCGGTGGATGTAATGGCCGCAACGAACCAGGAGCCGACGGTGGCCGACTGGGGCGAAACGTTGTTCTTTGAAATCACCTTGACCAACGCGCTGTCCGGTCAGCCTGCCCGCAATGTCCAGGTGTCCTGGAGCAGCACCGACGAGGCCATGGAGGAGGTAACGACATTCACCGATTTCTACGGCGTTGCGCGTTTCAGTTTCACGGCGACGGCTTCCGGGCCGGGCACTGTGACTGCCCGCGCCGTCGGCGGAACCGAGGCCGTGGAATTCGCTTACCTCGTCCACGAGGCCTGTGTGATTCAAAGCCTGACCAGTCCGGGCCTGGAGAACGTTCCGGGAGAAGTGGTCAGTGCCGAGGCCACGGTGGTCAGCGCCGCCAGCGGTGAACCGGTGCAAGGGGTTCGGGTGCATTGGTTTTACAAAGGCGTCGTGCTCGAACCGATTGTCACCGATGCGAATGGCAAGGCACGGGTTACCTTCGAGTTGCCGCCCAGGATCGGGCGCTATGTGCTCAGTGCATCGGTCAGAGGGGAGCGGGGATGGGAGTCGGCCCGGTTGGCGTCCAAGGTGTCGGGGACTGAGGATAGTTGGGTGCAGGAGTTCACACTTCGCCTGGATGAGCGCCCGATCAACCTGGACGATCTGGTCAACTGGAAACTGATCATCAAGGATACGGTGCCCAGCTCGCTGGAATTGAGCGTCAGGAAAGACAGCAACTTGATTAACGAGACGAGTGTTTCGCTGTATGGATTCCCTCCGGAGGCGCTCGGATTGCGGTTTGACCCGGAACTGCGTGTGTTACGACCGGTCACGATCACGCCCTTGTCCTGGTCGATCATTCCCAGGGCTGATGCTTTCGGCGAATTCGAGTTAGAGTTGCGCAGTCCTGATCTGCCGCCACGCGGGTTACCGTTCAAGGTGGAGCGTTGAGTTATAGGTTCCCCGCCTTCTTCCACCCCAGGTACAACGTCACCAGCTCGGCCCCCAATTCCCCGGGCCGGGCTTGCAGCACCGCCACACCATGGGCGTTCAGGCGTTCATGCAGTTCGTTGCGTGCGTTCAGATAGTCCACGGTCCCGCAGTAGGCCAGTGCCTCGGGCAAGGTCTGCACCGGCGCTTCGCGAAGGCGGTCCAGCGCCTCTTCCCGCAGGCTGGCCACCAGCACCCGGTGCTGCTGGCCCAGCCGTTTGACGGCGGTCAGCAGGTCCTCGTCGTCTTCATCTCGCAGGTTGGTCACCAGCACCACCAGCGCCCGGCGTTTCTGCCGGGCCAGCAGTTCGGTGACGGCGGTCTGGTAGTCGGCGGGGCGTGGGGTGCTTTCCAGGTCGTATACGGTGTTGAGCAACACGTTGAGCTGGCCGGCGCCCTTGACCGGGGCAAGGTAGCGCGGTTGCTCGCTGGCGAACGCGCTCAGGCCCACGGCGTCGCCCTGGCGCAGGGCGGTATAGCTGAGCAGCAGGCAAGCATTGAGTGCGTGATCGAAATGCGCCAGTTCACCGTCCTGACTGCGCATCCGCCGACCGCAATCGAGCATGAAGATGATCTGTTGGTCGCGTTCGTCTTCGTACTCGCGGGCAATCGGGGTGCGATGGCGGGCGGTGGCCTTCCAGTCGATCTGGCGCAGGCTGTCGCCCTCGCGAAACTCGCGCAGTTGATGGAATTCCTGCCCCTGGCCTCGCCGTTGGCGCTGGCGGACGCCGATCTGGCTGAGCCAGTTATCCACCGCCAGGAGCTGGCCGTCGTAGAGCCTGGCGAAGTCGGGGTAGACACGGACCTCGTCGGCGGCATCCAGCAGGCGCCTGTCGGACCACAAGCCCAACGGGCTCGGCAGGTTGATTTCGCAGCGCTCGAAGATGAAGTGCCCACGCTTGAGCGGGCGCAGGCGATAGCCCACCTGGCTGCATTGGCCCGGTTGAAGCTCGACCGACAGCGGAAGGTGTTCGAAGTCCAGGCCGTTGGGGACGTGGTCGAAGACCTGGACGTCCAGCGGTTGGGCATGGTCGTGGGTGATTCCCAGGTGGACCTCGCTCCAGCGACCCAAGGCCAGGCTTCCCGGCATTACCCGCTGTACCCGGGGTGAGGGCAGGCGCTTGAGGCGCACGGCGTCGAGGATCGCCAGGGCCAGCAAGGCCAGCAGCAAGCCCCAGCTGATCGATTGGGCAGCCGCCGGCAGCGCAATGCCCAACGCTCGCAGCGTCCCCAGCGCGATATCAATGGCCACCAGGATCGCGAGCCAGGCCAGCAGCAGGCGCGAGGGTTTCATCGGCCCACCCTTGCAACGGTGAGAGCAAGGGTGGGCCGCGATGCGGACAACGCGGTCGATCCGACGGGTATCTTCATCCTCACAACCGCGGCGCCGGCACTTGATCGAGCAGTTGCCCCAGCACCTGATCCACCGACAGCCCTTCGATGTCCAGTTCCGGCGCCAGTCGCACCCGATGGCGCAGCACGGCCAGGGCGCAGCCCTTGATGTCATCCGGCACCACGAATTCACCGCCGCGCAACAGCGCTCGCGCCCGAGCACAACGCACCAGTGCAATCGAGGCACGCGGTCCGGCGCCCAGGGTCAGCCCCGGCCAACTGCGGGTGGTGCGGGCCAGTCGCACGGCGTAGTCGAGCACCTGGTCGTCCATCGGCAGGTCGCTGGCGATGCGTTGTAGCGCCTGCACGTCCTTGGCCTGCAATACCGTGCGCAGGGGCTGTACGTCGAGCATGTCGGCGCGGGTCGAACGGCTGACCTGGCGCACCATGTTCAATTCCTGTTCGGCGTCCGGGTAGTCCATGCGTACCTTGAGCATGAAGCGGTCGAGCTCGGCTTCCGGCAGAGGGTAGGTGCCTTCCTGTTCGATGGGGTTCTGGGTGGCGAGCACCATGAACGGCTGGGCGATGGGCAGGGCGCGGCCTTCGAGGGTGACCTGGCGCTCCTGCATGGCTTCGAGCAGCGCGGCCTGGGTCTTGGCTGGCGCGCGGTTGATCTCGTCGGCCAACAGCAGGTTGGTGAAGACGGGCCCCTTGCGCAACTTGAACTGCTCGGTCTGCAAGTCATACACCGCATGCCCGGTGACGTCGCTGGGCATCAGGTCGGGGGTGAACTGGATACGGGCGAATTCGCCACTGAAACAGCGGGCCATGGCGCGCACCAGCAGTGTCTTGCCCAGGCCGGGAACCCCTTCGAGGAGGACGTGACCGCCGGCGATCAACGCCGTGAGTACATCGTCGATCACCGCGGCCTGGCCGACCACCGCCTTGTGCAATTCGGTACGGATGGCCTGGGCCAACTGACTGGCGCGCTGGCGCTGTTGAGCGGCATGGGCCTGGCTGTCGACCGGTTCGTTCTGTTCAGTCATAAGGCATTCCTGAGGGTTTGCAAATGGGCGACCTGGCGGCAGAACTCAGCGCTGGACAAGCGCTGTTTCGGCCGGGGGCTTAGGGCCTGGCTGATGGCTTTGGTCGGCTGGCGGGTCAGGCGGGCAAGCACCTGCCATTGCTCGGCCACGGCCAGTTGTTCGAAGCCTGGATGACGATGACGGGCCCGACGTATCACATCCTGCTGCAGGCTATGCAGCAGGTGTTGCTGACCGTTATGGCGCAGATGGAACACTGCACTGGCCTGCACATGCTCCTCCAGTTGGCGCCGGGCCCTGGGGGCTGGCTGTTGCAGCGGGCCATGGCGTATCGCCGAATGCCAGAGCCACAGGGCGATCAAGGCTGCCAGCGCCACCAACGCCTGGGGGAAGTAGCGCAGCAGCAGGGTCAGCAGGCTGTCGTGGTCGATGTTGTAGAGCAGCGTCACGTCCGTGTCGGCGCTCAGGTACCAGAGCAGCCAGGCATTATCGTACTGATCGATCTGGTCGTTCTTCCACAGCTCGGCGTCGGTGATCACGGTGATCGAGCCCAGGCCGTGGTTCAGTTGCATCATGTGGGTGGCCTTGGCGCTGTTGGCCCAGGCCTGGGCCAGGTTGTGGGGGTCTTCAAGGTGGAAGTCGGTATCGAAACCGACGTAGGCGGGCGCCTCCTCGTCCTCCAGGTACAACTTGGTCAGCTCGGGGTAGTGGTCCTCGGTGGAGTCCGGCGCCGGGTCCTTGAGGTCCTTGCTCAGGAGTTGGTGCAGGCTCACGCGGTCCAGCAGCAGGTCGCCACTGCTACCGGTGCGCTCATCCCACAGGGCTTCGGCAACGAACAGCAATCGTCCGCCGGCCCGGGTCCAGTTCATCACCTGATCGACTTCCCGCGGCGTCATGTTGGTGCGTTCTCCCAGCAACAACAGACTGTGTTGGCGTGGTTCCAGGGTCGGCAGGATGTCCAGGCTGTTGGCATGTTCGACGTTGATGCCTTGTTGGCGCAGGAAATGCTCGGCGGCCAGGTAAGGGTTGGCCTGGGCTTCCGGGGAGGGGCCGTGGTCGATGGTTTCCTGATAGGGCACCGCCTTGGCATTCACGTAGGCGAACAAGGCCAACACCAACGCGACCACCAACGCGCCGACCAGCAACCCGATGCGACGGCTCATCGCACCACTCCCGCACCGAACAAACCGCGCCAGCCGTCGCACAATTCCTGTTGCAGATGGGGCGGCGGAGGGCGATGCCCGTAGGCGACGTTCTGCCAGTGCTGCGTCAGCTTCTGGCTGAACGCGAGCAGATTTTGCTGCTGGAGTTGTTCGATGCGATGCAGCACCTGGCCCTCGGTGTCGGCTGCTTTCAGGGCGATACCGAACTCATGGTGCAGGCGGCTGAGCAACGCGCGGTACAGCAGGCCCAGGGCATCACGGGGGGCCGTGGCCCACAGTTGCTCGGCGCTGGCGGCCACGTCGTCCGGCAGGCTCTCTTCGCGGATGTCCAGGCCGAACATCTGCACCGGTGCCGGTCGCTCCATGGGCGGCTGTTTCTTCGACCGCCCATCAGGCCGGGCCTGG
>Ga0268255_10000989_pt1 | contig 17738 bp, 14 predicted proteins | sample AgamicOrMarz_FD_200256 | JGI IMG/M metagenome (GOLD analysis project Ga0268255, IMG submission 200256) | Agave microbial communities from Guanajuato, Mexico - Or.Ma.rz (v2) (version 3) | ecosystem: Host-associated > Plants > Phyllosphere > Phylloplane/Leaf | place: Guanajuato, Mexico...
TACATGAGCGCGTAACGCACGGCAAGCATGCCGCCGGTCGAATGACCAATGATGGTCGCGTCCTTCACGCCCAGCGATTCGAGCAGCGCATGCGTGTTGCGCGCCAGTTGCTGAAAACTGTACTGGTAATGCTCGGGCTTGCTCGACTTGCAAAAGCCGATCTGGTCCGGCGCAATCACGCGATAGCCGGCGTCGCTCAGACGATGAATCGTCGTGGCCCACGTCGCCGCGCAAAAGTTCTTGCCGTGCAGAAGTACTGCTGTGCGGCCGTTCGCGTGCGCCGGTTTAACGTCCATATACGCCATGTGCAACGCAACGCCTTGCGAAGTGAACGCATATTGCTGGACCGGCGCGGGATAGTCGAAGCCTTCCAACTCGGGCCCGTAGGCCGGGCCGTCATTGCCGACCGGCTGAGCGGACTCGCTCGCAACGCTGGCCGGTGCGGGTTGCGACACAACGGACGGGGCCGTCGATGCATTGTTCGGGGATGCGTCGGAAGCAGCGCGTACCGCGACCGGTGCAACGCAGAACGTGGCGGCGCTCAATGCGGCAAGCAGGGAAAGGCGGTGAAAGGTCATCGACATTTTTGCATGGTTGGTTTTACGTTCACGGGCCGCCGCAAGCACCCACAGGCTTGCCCACCGGCCGCCGACGATTCTACGACGGCTCCGTCAGCCGCGCAGCGGCGCAGCGGCGCACGCAGCGCCAGCCGCGCCACAGCGCGCCGCCAAGTGGCACGCATATTGCGCGGCGAACCTCGCAGGCTATGTGGCGTGGCGTACGGAGCGCGGGCGCCCAACGGTCGATCGTTCGCAGTTGGGCGCGAGGCGCCTCGCGCACGACAAACGTCGCCCGCGCGAGGCGAATCGGTGCTAGAACTACGGGACGGGCTCGCCAGTGCAGCGACCCGGCAGTGGGACTGGATATGCAGAGCCGGGCAACCGGCATCAGCGGGGAACGGTAATAAGTAGCAAGTAACGGATTGCATCGCGCCGTAAAGAGGACGGGCATGTGACCGGAGTACGCAGAAGCGCGAAGTTTGGTCCATCGTGGGGAAAGCGCTTGGACCGGACCAAGCGCTAAAGCGCCAACTCCGGTCGACCGCGATAAAACTGCATGGGACCGGACTAAGCGCTAAAGCGCCAAGTCCGGTCGACAAAGGAGACGGACATGGATACTCCGGCACGGCTGAACGACCTTCAACGCACCACCCTCGCCATCGTCCTCGCCGGCGGACGAGGCACGCGGCTCGGACCGCTCACCAACAAACGCGTCAAACCCGCCGTGCACTTCGGCGGTAAGTACAGGATCATCGACTTCGCACTGTCGAACTGTCTGAACTCGGGCATCCGGCGTATCGCCGTCGTCACACAGTACAAAGCCCACTCGCTATTGCGCCACCTGCAGCGCGGCTGGAGCTTTCTGCGCGGCGAGTTCGGCGAATTCATCGACCTGTGGCCCGCGCAGCAGCGCGTTGAAGGCGCGCACTGGTATCGCGGCACCGCCGACGCTGTGTTCCAGAACCTCGACATCATCCGCTCCATCCGCCCCAAGTACGTGGTCGTGCTGGCGGGCGATCACATCTACAAGATGGACTACACGCGCATGATCGCGGATCACGCCGATAGCGGCGCGGATTGCACGGTCGGCTGCATCGAGGTGCCGCGCATGGACGCGGTGGCCTTCGGCGTCATGGCCGTCGACGAAAACCGTCGCGTGGTCGGCTTCGTGGAAAAACCCGCCGACCCGCCCGCAATACCTGGCCGCCCGGACACCGCATTGGCGAGCATGGGCATTTACGTGTTCAACGCGGACTACCTGTACTCGCTGCTGGAGGAAAACATCTCGACCGTCGATACCGATCACGACTTCGGCAAGGACATCCTGCCGCGCGTCGTCACGCAAGGCACGGCGATCGCACATCCGTTCGGCATGTCGTGCGTATCGTCGGACCCGAATGTGGAGCCGTACTGGCGCGACGTCGGCACCATCGACGCCTATTGGGCCGCCAACCTCGATCTCGCGTCCACGATTCCGACGCTCGACCTCTATGACCGCAGCTGGCCGATCTGGACGTATCAGGAACAGCTGCCGCCCGCCAAGTTCGTGCGGGATCTGAAGGGTCTGCAAGGTTCCGGCAACAATCTTCTCGCATGCGGCGGCTGTGTGATCTCGGGTTCGCAGATTTCGCGCTCGGTGTTGTCGTCGAATGTGAAAGTGAGTTCGTTCTGTAACATCAATGAGGCAGTCTTGTTGCCGCAGGTCACGGTCGGCGCGAGTTGCCGCTTGCAGAAAGTGGTGGTGGACCGCGGCTGCGCGATCCCGGACGGCACGGTGATCGGCGAAGATCCGGTGGCCGACGCCGAGCGTTTTTATCGCACCGACGACGGCGTCGTGCTCGTCACGCCCGAATCGCTGCGGCAGGAAGCGAGTTGAGTCCGACCGGCTGCGTGCCAATTGCCGTAGCTTCACCCGGCGCGGCGCGCGGCCAGTATTACGAGCATTCCCCGACCATCAATCAAGGAATCCAATTTAGCCTATGACGATTCGCGCCCTGCACGTCGCAAGCGAGCTGTATCCCCTCCTGAAAACAGGCGGTCTCGCCGACGTCGCGGGCGCGTTGCCGTCCGCGCTGGTCGAGCGCGGCGCCGATGTCCGCGTGCTGCTGCCCGGCTTCCCGTCGGTGGTTGCCGGCTTGCACGACGTGCGGCCGGTCGCCCAGCTTGGCAGCCGTTTCGGTGCGCCGGGCGTCACCCTCGAACAGGGAACGCTGCCGTCGAACGGACTGATCGTCTACACGATCCGTGCGGCCACGCTATATGACCGGCCCGGCAACCCTTATCTGAACGACGAGCACGTGCCATACGGCGACAACGCGCAGCGTTTCGCACTGCTCGGCTGGGTCGCCGCGCAACTCGCGCAACAGCTCGATCCGGCCTGGTCGCCGCAGATCGTCCACGCACACGACTGGCATGCGGGACTCGCCGCCGCCTATCTCAAAGCCGCCGAAAGGCAGCATGGCCGGGCGCTCGCGCGCAGCGTCTTTACGGTGCACAACCTCGCGTATCAAGGCGTTTTCCCCGCGCACCAGTTCGGCCAGCTCGGCCTGCCCGACGATTTTTTCAGCATGTATGGCGTCGAATTCTATGGGCAGCTGTCGTTTCTGAAGGCGGGGCTTTACTACAGCGACCGCATCACGACCGTAAGCCCCACGTACGCCCGCGAAATTCAGACGCTGGCTCAAGGCGGCGGGCTCGACGCTCTTTTACGCAACCGCTCGCACGACCTGTCCGGCATTCTGAACGGCGTCGACTATACGGTGTGGAACCCGGCGAGCGACGCGCTCCTCGAAAATCGCTACACCTCCACGCGGCTCGCCGGGAAACTGGCATGCAAGGAGGCGTTGCAAAAACGCTTCGGTCTCGCGCAGAAATCCGACGCGCTGCTGTTCGGCGTGGTGAGCCGCCTCACCGAGCAAAAAGGCCTCGACCTGCTTCTCGAAACCGTGCCGGAAATCGTCAAACGCGGCGGCCAGCTGGTCGTATTCGGCACCGGCGACCCGGCGCTCGAAAACGGCCTGAAACGCGTCGCGCAGACGCACCCCGATTCGGTCGCGGTGGAGCTTGGCTTCGACGAAAAGCTCGCGCATACGATCATCGCGGGCAGCGACGTGGTCGCCGTGCCATCGCGTTTCGAGCCCTGCGGGCTGACGCAGCTTTACGCGCTCGCCTACGGTTCGCTGCCGCTCGTGCATTGCGTCGGCGGTCTCGCGGACACCGTGGTGGACGCATCGCTCGAAAATCTCGCCGAAGATCTCGCCACCGGTTTCGTCTTCGAGCACTTCCAGCCACGCGGGCTCACCGCCGCGATTCGCCGGGCGTTCGCGCTCTATGGCCGGCGCACCGAATGGAAAGCGGCGCAGCGGCGCGCGATGCGCCAGGACTTCGGCTGGGGCGCTTCCGCAGACCGTTACCTGGCGCTGTATCGCGAGCTTTGCTGAGGCGGTGCATGCCTGAATGGCCGGGCCGCAAACAGCGCGGCGCCCGCGCATCTTTGGTGATGGTTCGGCGCAACAACACGGGGACGGATCAACTGCCCCGCGTCAAACTCATGTATTGTTTCCTGACGATGCAGACCGTGCATTATTCTTGCAGCGTCTGAAGCAGTCCTGCGCGCGCGGCATTCGGCTCATGCCGAGGCACCGTCGCCGCGCATCCCTCCCGTTTTCACCGATCGCGCACGAACGACTGCGCGAGCCATACCATGACGAAGAACGTTCTGAGCATTCAGTCACATGTCGTTTTCGGGCACGCGGGCAACAGCGCCGCCGTCTTCCCGATGCGTAGGCTTGGCGTGAACGTGTGGCCGCTGAACACCGTGCAGTTCTCGAACCACACGCAGTACGGCCATTGGACCGGCACGGCGATCAATGCCGCGCAGATGGAAGAGCTCGCCGAAGGCATCGGTGCCATCGGCATGCTGCCGCGCTGCGACGCCGTGCTCTCGGGTTACCTCGGCACGCCGGAACAGGCGCAATCGGTACTGGAAATCGTCAAGGCCGTAAAGGCCGCGAATCCGCGTGCGTGGTACTTCTGCGATCCGGTGATGGGTGCGACGAGCGGCTGCAAGGTCGAGCCGGGCATTCAGGAATTCCTAGTGAACACCATGCCGGAGATGGCCGACGCCATGGCGCCGAACCATACCGAGTTGCAGCGGCTCGTGGGCCGCGAGATCGAGACGCTCGAAGAAGCCGTCACCGCGTGCCGCGAGATCATCGCGCGCGGGCCGAAGCTCGTGCTGGTCAAACATCTGCTCGACCGCAACAGTCCCGCCGACCGTTTTAACATGCTGGTGGTGACCGAACGCGAGGCGTGGATGTGCCAGCGCCCGCTCTATCCGTTCGCGCGGCAACCGGTAGGCGTCGGCGATCTGACGAGCGCGGTGTTCGTCGCCCGCACGCTGCTGGGCGATACGATTCGCGCGGCGTTCGAACACACGCTTGCGGCAGTCAACGCCGTCGTCAAGCTGACCTGGCAAGCCGGGCGCTACGAGCTCGAACTGGTGGCCGCGCAAAACGAAATCGCGCAGCCCCGCGAATGGTTCGACGCATGGGTGGCGGAGACCGCATAGGCGCTGCGCTCGCCGCAGGCGGCAACGCGACGCTTTGAGCCGCACGGAACCTTGGCCTGCCGGTCGTCCTATAATGCGTGCCGCGTGCGCGAAGCAACACCTCACGCGCGCAGCAACTTTTTAAGGCACCGGCATTCAGCAGACGAGGCATCGATGGACGGTTATATCCGCAGCGAGCGGGAAGAGTATTTCGAGCAGTTGTGTATCAGCGTCGACGCGGACGAGGTGCACGAACAGGAAGCCATCGAGTTCTTCGAGAACCAGTTCGACCAGGCCGACTTCGATCCCACGCAGTGGCTCGACATCGCGCTTTACTACTCGCCAGCCGTGGCGCGCGGCATCATCGACATGGTGACGCCCGACGACAAGGCGCGCAGCAACATCGCCGAAGTGATCGCCGACAACCTCGACATCTCCTATGGCGAAGACGAGTGCGAGCAGTTTGCCGAGACCATCGAGTTCGCGCTGAACAACGGCGTGCCGGTCGATCTCGACCTCGTGCTCGACGGCTGCCAGCGCGCAATCGACGATCTCGACACATGGGCTGACGACGAAACCAAGGCGCCCCTGCTGCGTCTGCGCGAAGAAGTGCTGCGCCAGCAAGGCGAGCGCTAGAGCCGGGCGCACCGCTCGACGCAACAAGCGTTGCATTGCGTCGAGTCTGTCTTTACTCACCGCCGCTGCATGCCGCCCAGACGCGGCACCACGCCCGCACATGCCCTAAACGTTTCCCCTACGTCTCTTAAGCATGTGCGGTAATCCGCATCCCTGCCATGCCGCGTGGCATGCGGCCGCCTGCACGCGCGCGGCTTATGCCGAAATTCTCATCCAAAGCGCAGCGAACTGCCAAGACGGCGGCATATTGGCTTTCTATATTCGCGCCACATGACCGGCGTGCAAACCCGAGTGCGCGTATTCCAGCATTGTGTATCGCGAGCCATCCTCTTTAGTCTCTCGTTGCAAGCCGGACACACATCACAGCCTTGCCGCTTTCATAACCTGGAACTGTCGAAGTAAGGAGAGACCATGAGTTTTAACAACACGCTCAAACCGCTTGCTCTGTTCGTTGGCGCCATGATCGCAGCCGCGCCGCTCGCCAGTTTCGCCGACGACCTGCCGGTGAAGATCGGTTTCGCCGCGCCGATGACCGGGGCCAACGCCGGCTACGGCAAGGATCTCGAGAACGGAGTCCGGCTCGCTATCGAGGAAGCCAACGCACAGAAGATCAAGATCGGCGACAAGGTCGCGCAGTTCCAGATCGTCTCGCAGGACGACCAGGCGGACCCTCGCATCGGCGTGCAGGTCGCGCAGAAGCTCGTGGATGCGGGCGTTTCGGTGGTGGTCGGCCACTTCAACTCGGGCACGACGATTCCCGCCTCGCAGGTTTATGAGCAGGCCGGCATTCCGGTCATCGACCCCGCCGCGACGAACCCGATCATTACCGGCCGAGGCTTTGCAAACACCTTCATGGTGATTTCCACGGACGCGCAAAATGCCGGCAATGCAGGCGTCTACGCGGTCGAGGTGTCGAAGGCGAAACGCATTGCGATCATCGACGACCGCACCGCATTTGGCCAGGGCGAAGCCGACGAGTTCGAGAAGGCAGTCAAGGCACATGGCGGCAACATCGTCGCGCGCGAATACACCGACAATCACGCAGTCGACTTCAGCACGCAGATCACCAAGATCAAGGCGGCGAACGCGGACCTGATTTTCTTCGGCGGGCTCGACACGCAGGCCGCGGGCTTCGCGAGGCGCATGAAGCAACTCGGCGTGACGGCGCAACTGGTGGGCGGCGGCGGCGTGGAGGATCCGGAGTTCATCAAGCTTGCCGGCGACGCAGCCGAAGGCGTGATGGCTTGGGAATACGGCCGTCCGCTCGCGCAACTGCCGGGCGGCAAGGACTTCTCCGCGAAGTTCAAGAAGCGCTTCGGCGGCGAGATCCTGTCGTATGCGCCGTTCGGCTACGACGGAGCGTGGGCCGCGATCAAGGCCATGCAGCAGGCCAAATCGACCTCGCCCGCCGATTACCGGCCGGTTCTCAAGGCAATCGACTTTGAAGGCGTGACCGGCAAGATCTCGTTCGACAACACCGGCGCGCTGAAAAGCGGCGCGTCGACGCTCTATCAGGTGAAGAACGGCACGTGGGTTCCGATCGTGACCAAGAGCGGCTCCTGAGCGCGGCGCTACTTCGCGCTTACGCCCCCCGCAAACTTCGCGGCCTTGACGACGATTTGCGCGTCAAGGTCGCGCTCGATCCGCACGAGATCGTCTTTGATCTGGGCAAACTCCGCGGGGGAGCACATCTGGTGTCCGAAGGCGGCGTGCAGTTGCCGCCTGATCTGCAGCACGCGTGCCTCGCGGTCGAACACATAGCGCGACGAGAAAGTCAGAAACCGGTTCTGTACGTCGGTGTCGGCGGGCGTATCGGTCACGTTGGCGAAGCGCGGCAGCATGATTTCCAGTGTCTCGTCGAAGTCTCCGCCGATGCATGCCCACGGCTGCGTGCGCACCGGCTCCGCGAGCCACGCCTGCACCTGGGAGCCCATGCCGCCTGAGAAGCTCGTGAGCGTCGGCATCGCCGTGGTGCCGTCGGTCCATACGAAATGCTCGACCTTGCCTTGCATCCACGTCGCGAACGGCCCGTCGGTTACCGCAACTTCGCCGGTACGTAACTGCGCGGTGCCATGCAGGCCGGTCTGCAACAGACGGTTGGCGGCAATCTGTTGCGTGCGCTGACGCGAAGCGCGTCGAAAGACATTGCGTTCGATCTCCGCAGTAAAGCCCGCGTCTTCCACCCGGTACGCGTAGTCGGCAGTGCCGTTTTCGTCGACGTCGATCTGCACGCGCGCGCGCCGCTCGCGCACCTGAGTGGCCGGCGTGCGCGATAGCACGCCCTCGCCGACCAGCAGCACCGGTCTGTCCATCGCCGCCGCCGGCAGATAACCGAAGCCCACGCCGCCCGCCGTCGTGTCCGCGTACAGCGAAAGATCAGGAATCCAGACGATCGCATGATTGATCGCGCTCGCGCCATAGCCCGGCACGTCCGGCAAGCTGTAGTACGGCCCGAGATTGAGCAGCACAGCCTCGCTGCGGATGCCGACGGCGGCCAGCAACGCGCTGTAAAGCGCGACGTGATCCTTGCAGTCGCCATAACGGTTGCGCAGGATGTCAGCCGCCTTGTGCGGAATCGCCGCCGTCTCGCCCAGAAAGAGCGCGACGTAGCGGATATTCATGCGTACCCAGTCGTAAAGAATGTGCGCCTTCTCGCGCGGATCGGCGGCACGCGCGGTGAGCGACTGCGCAAGCTGCACGATGGCCGCATCGTTGAAGGTGGCGTCGGCCGCGGGTCCCCGGTAACGTGCGGCGAAGCTCGCGAAGTCGGGCACGGTCGACACCATCAGACGATCGCCCCAATTCGCGTAGCCGACGGCGCCCGCTTCGAGCCGCGCATACGGTCCGTGCCGGTAGTCGAATTCGTAGCGCGTGCGGCCGTTCGCCGTGACCGGCGGCAACGCGGTATAGCCACGCGCGTCGGCATAGAGCGGCACGTCGGCGGGAAGATCGAAGATCAGGCGCTGTTCCTCGACGGGTTCGCTCGTCGGCTCTACGAGGTAAGCAAAGGTACCCGCCTGCAACGGCTTTGCGCGCGTCTTGCGAAACGTGAGATGGACGCGCGAACCGGGCTCGACGCCGGGAAAAATCACGGTGCGCAACACGCCGTCCTGAAAGCTCGGCGCGCCCGCCGAGCGCGGCTCCTGAATATCGCGGATCGCTTCTGGACCGACCGCGTGCGTCGCGCCGTCGGCGTCGATCGTCTCGGCCGCGAGCAGTTGCACCTGCTCGATGTCCTTGTTGAACCATACATAGCGTTGCGCGATGTCGTCCACGCCGCTCGTCGTGTTCGCGCGCAGCACGCTGTCGTCGTGTTCCTCGATAGAACCGTCTTTCTGGATCGTGAAGAGATGGACGTCGCGCTCAGTCGTGTAAGGCGCACGGTCGTCGCCGGATGGGTCCGGTCGCGTGTCCGCGGCAAAAGCGGTAGCGGCCGCCGCGCACAAGGCAAGCGCGGCGGCGATGTGCAGGCACGCCCGGTAGCGCATCATCAACAATGTTCCCCGCGCCGCCAATCAATCATCAATCGCCTTCACCGAGTTGGCCGAGCAGAGCCTGCAATCTCTCGACATGCCTGAGCAGCAGATGCCGATGCTTCTCGATCTGCTCGAGCCGCCCCGCAAGATCCGCCTGGATCGGATCGTCCGCATCGGCGGCGGCAATCACGTCTTCCACTCTCGATCGCAACGACGCGAGTTCAACCGGCGCATGCACGATGTGCCGCTCGAAACGCCGAACCTCCTGCACCGCGAGTTCACGAACCTTGCGAAAATACGCCTGGCGTCGATGCGCTTCGGCGTCGATGCTTTCGTCTTCGATGCGTCTGGCAGGCGACGCCTGGCCAAAAATCGGTTCGGGTGGCCGCAGCACCGTCTTCTTCCGCACGGGATGCGCGGTGCCGCGAAACCGCGCGAGGGGCTGCTCATTGTCGATCGCCTCGCGCGCGTTGGGCGGGATCTCGGCTTCGGTGTGCGGCGTGTTCATCCAGCCATTCGGCAGACCCGTCACCGCTTCTATGCCACGTACGAACTCCTCGCTGAATTCGCGCTGGCCGGACAACATCAACTTCAGGTAGCTCGCGGAGAAAGTCATCATGCGTGCGAGACGACTGGCCGCGCCGACCTCGCGCGTCAACAGCACGAGATTCGCGCGCCAGACCGGGAGCAGCAATTCGTCGGAATCTTCCATCGCTGGGTCTTCCATCTTTTGCCCGATGTAAAGACGACGCCATTGCGAGCGTCATCGTTTTGAAAGGGTAGCCGTTGCACGGCCTCACTGGCAAGCGGCGCACGCGATCGCACACGGAGCCGTGAATCGACCCGGCTCGCATCGCTCAATGTCAATGCACGTAGCCGTTTTACCTTCGCCGCGCTGTTCGACACGTTGCATCGGGACGACGTTCCTGCTCCGCGCGCGCCGATGTGGCATGCTTGCAAACCGTGCGGCATAGGTCGTGCTGCACCGCGAGTTTCCCAACATTGATTAAGGGTTTTGTAATGAAGAAAATTGTTCTGGCCATTGCCGCAGCCGCCGCTGCTCTCAGCGCAATCGCTCCCGCACAAGCTTATGAGCATCACCACCACCAGGTGTGCCATAAGGTGCGCGTGCATCATCACTGGGAACGCCACTGCCGCTAATCGTTGCCCTCACATCGAGGACACGACGGCCGCCGCGAACGCCTCGCATCGCGTCGCGCGCATCGCAAAGCCCCGCTACTTGCGGGGCTTTTTTATCGACGGATTCGCGCGGCGTAAAGTGATTCGTCAGATGCGGACGCCATAACGCCATACGTTGTGCGCGAAAGGCGCGGCGCGCAATCGCGGACACACGCTGTTACACCTTCGCGGTCTGGGCCGACGCGGGGAAGCTGCGCGAGACTTAAGCGCAACTCCGCGAACCGCGTGGAAATGATGGATGAGGTACGGGAAAAATAGCAGGCCTGCAAGTGAGAGGCCGCGGTCAACCGGCCTTGACGCGCTCCGATGCCGTTGCGACCAGTTGCTCGAGCAGCGGCTCGACCTTCGCTGCAAGCGCTTCGTCGTACGCGTACGGCGGCTGTTCCTGCATATAGGTGATCTGGGACAACTCCAACTGCACCGCGTGCACCCCTTGCGAAGGCTGGCCGTAATGCCGCGTGATGTAGCCGCCCTTGAAGCGCCCATTAGCGACAGCCGAATAGCCGCCATGTCGCTCGACGACAGCCGCCAGTTCCTCGCCCAAACCCGCCACCGCGCTTGCGCCGTTCGAGGTGCCGAAATTGAAGTCCGGCAAGCGTCCGTCAAAGAAGCGCGGCACATGCGAGCGGATCGAATGCGCCTCCCATAGCAGAGCCTTGCCATGGCGAGCTTTGAGCGCGGCGAGTTCGCCCGCCAGAGCGTCGTGGTACGGCACCCAGTAAGCGTCGCGACGGCGGGCCACTTCGGCCTCGTCCGGCACATGGCCCTCCAGGTACAACGGCTCCTTGTCGAAAGTATCGACGGGCAATAGTCCCGTTGTGTCCTGGCCCGGATAGAGGTTCGCTCCGTCGGGCGGACGGTTCAGGTCGATCACATAGCGCGCGTAAGTGGGCATGAGAATCGACGCGCCCATGCGTTTCGCGAACGCATAGAGCCGGTCGAGATGCCAGTCGCAATCGTCGGTGCGAAACGCTACGGGCGTCATCGTTCCGGCGATGTCGGCGGGGATTTCGGTGCCTACATGCGGGATCGAGATCAGCAACGGCAGGCTTCCTTGATGCAGCGTGAAAACCGGCGGAGTATTCGAAGCAGTCATGTCAGTTCTCTTTCGCAGGATCTTTGCAGTGACGCAGCCACGTAATGCACGATGCGCTGCTTTACGTCATTTCAGCAGGTCGGCGAGCGCCACGCGATAGCGCGCGTAAGCGCCCTCTTCGTCGCGATGCCGGCGATTGTCGACCACCTTCTCGCCGCCTGCGTACACATCGCGGATGGGCGTCTCGCCGTGCTCGCAGAATACAACGCCCGAGAGCCACGCGCTCGGCGCATGCTCGGCAATGCTCGCATGGTTCGGGTCGAGCACCAGCCAGTCCGCGCGATGACCCACTTGCAATGCGCCTGTCGCGCGGCCCGTTGCCTGCGCGCCGCCTTCGAGCGCCGCATCGAAAAGACGGTCTGCCACATACGGCGTTTGCGCGGACGCGAGCACGTTGCGCTGCCGGCGCGTCAAACGCTGTCCGTATTCGAGCAGACGCAATTCCGCGCGCCAGTCCACGCCGATATGACTGTCGGAGCCGACGCCGATGCGCCCTTTCGCGTCGAGATATTCTTGCGCGGGGAAAAGGCCGTCGCCAAGATTCGCTTCGGTGGTCAGACACAAACCGGCCACCGCGCCGCTCCTCGCGAGCGCAAGCGTCTCGTTGGCATCGACATGCGTGGCGTGCACGAGGCACCACCGGCTGTCGACGTCGAAACGGTCCAGCAGCCATTGGACCGGACGCGCGCCCTCTGTTTCCACGCACGCGTCGACTTCGGCAGTCTGTTCGGCGATATGGATGTGAACCGGCGCACTGCCGTCCAGCCCGCCGAGCAGTTCGCGCAACGATTGCTCGGAGACGGCGCGCAACGAATGCGGTGCCACACCGTAGCGCAGTGCCGCATTTTCAGGCCGCGCGGCGCGCAATGCGCCGAGCAGTTCGAGCAGGCTACCGGGCGTATTGATGAAGCGCCGCTGGTCGTCGCGCGGCGCGCGCGCGCCAAAGCCGCTGTATTGATACAGCACCGGCAACATCGTCATGCCGATGCCGCTCGCCGATGCTGCATCCACCACGCGTTGCGCGAGTTCCGCCGGGTTGCCATACCGCCCGCCGTCCGGTGTGTGATGCACGTAATGGAACTCGCACACCGACGTGTAGCCCGCCTTCAGCATTTCGATGTAGAGCCATTGTGCGACGCTGGCTAGGCCCTCTGGCGAAATACGCGCGGCAAAGCGATACATCAGATCGCGCCAGCTCCAGAAGTTGTCGGTGGCGCCTGTAGCCGATGACGCGCGATATTCGGTTAAGCCGGCCATTGCGCGCTGGAACGCATGCGAATGAAGATTCGGCATGCCAGGCATTACCGGACCCGCTGCTCTAGCCACTGACGCAGGCACGTCGCGTGTGTCGGGCTCGACCGTCGTCAGGTTTCCGTCGACGTCCCATTCCAGCAATACGTCGCGGCGCCAGCCGCCCGGCAGGTACGCGTGTTCCGCGAATAGCGTTTGTTTTGCTTGTGTCATCTCTCAGGTCCCGGCTCAGTTCGCGTCGCGTGTCGAAGGACGATAAACGGTCTCGCCCGCGCGCACGACCCGCGCGCACAACGGACGCCCTATCCAGTAAGGCAATTCCGCGAGCGAATCGACCGACCATACCGCGAAGTCGGCCGCGCGGCCCACTTCGAGCGAGCCGTGCCGGTCCGCCTTGCCGAGCGCGCGCGCCGCATGCGACGTCACGCCCTTCAGTACTTCAGGCACGGTCATGCGGAACAGCGTGCTCGCCATGTTCATCATCAGCAGCAACGAGGTGGTGGGTGAAGTGCCGGGATTGCTGTCAGTGGAAATTGCAATCGGCACCTCGTAACGCCGGAGCAGATCGAGCGGCGGCAATTGCGTTTCGCGAATGAAGTAGTACGCGCCCGGCAGCAACACGGCCACCGTGCCGGCTTCTTTCATTGCCGCGACGCCGGCTTCGTCGAGAAACTCCAGGTGATCCGCGGACAGCGCCCGATGACGCGCCGCGAGGGCCGTGCCGCCGCCATTGGACAACTGCTCCGCGTGCATTTTTACCGGAAGTTTGTAGCGCGCGGCGGCATTGAACACACGCTCGCTCTGTTCGAGTGAGAAGCCTATACGCTCGCAAAACACATCGACCGCGTCGACCAGACCTTCGTCTGCGAGCGCGGGCAGCATGGTGTTGCAGACTTCGTCGATATACGCGTCGGCACGGCCTGCGAATTCGGGCGGCAATGCGTGCGCGCCGAGGAACGTGGTGTATACCGTCACCGGATAACGTTCGCCCAGCTGGCGCGCGACGCGTAACATCTTGCGTTCGCTGTCCAGATCCAGTCCGTAACCGGATTTGATTTCGACTGCCGTCACGCCTTCGGCCAGCAACGGTTCGAGTCGCGCGGCCGATTGCCGGAACAACTCGTCTTCGGTCGCGGCACGCGTCGCGCGCACCGTGGACACGATGCCGCCGCCCTGCCGCGCGATCTCTTCATAGCTGACGCCCGCGAGGCGCTGCGCGAATTCATCGGCACGCTGCCCGCCGTACACGAGATGCGTGTGGCAATCGACGAGCCCCGGCGTCACCCACGCGCCATGCAGATTTTCGCGCGGCCAATCTGCGTATTCCGCAGGCAAACCGGCGGCCGCGCCAAGCCACAGGATGTTGCCGTTCTCAACCGCGATCGCGGCATCGCGCAGCGTGTGTTCGGGATCGCCCTGAGGGCACAAGTTCAGTTGATGCCAGACGGTTTGCTTCATCGCGTGCTCTTGCAGCTCGTTGCGTGTGTAAGGAGGTCCCCGCGCATGCGCTGCCGTGCTACGTCACGCACGCGCGAACCATGGTCATCGTTGCGTGTAGCGAATGCTGATTGCGAGAAGCGCGCCCGTGCCTTCCAGGTTGCATGGCAACGCGCTCGGCGTGTCGATGCGCAACGCGTCGCCAGTCTGCAGCCACTGCGGGTGTGCATTACGGTTTGCATCATCGTGTGCATTGCCCAATGTGACGGCAAGCGGCCCATTCGCGCAGTAGAGCAGCACGACGTCGGCGGACAAACTTCGTTCGGGCTGCGCCTCGTGCGGGGCCGCGCACCACACTGCCAGCTCGCCCTGCGCCGAGTCGCGACGCACCATCAGATTAAAGTCGCGCGTCGCACCGTCGACAAGCCGCGCGTCGATCGCCGTCTCACCACTGAAGCGCGCGATATCGAGCGGCCGGGTCAACACGTGGGTCTTCAACGTGTGGTCCGGCTGGGTCTCATCGAGCAACATGCCCGCGCCGGACAACAACACGAGCGTGCGATCGATGCCCGCGAATCGCGAGAACGGCCCCGCTTGCGCGACATCCGCCACGCTCACGCGCCACACGAACGTGTCGAGCCCCGCATCCGCAGGAAACGCCGCGACTTCGCGTGTGAGCCCGCCGCCGTTTTTCCACGGTACGGCTACGAGCTCCGCACCGCGGATCAATGTAACGGCGCGCGCCGAGCCGCTTTCCCGAGCGCCTGTGCTGCCCGTAAACGTCATGCTCAGCGGCCCAGCATCGGCAGATTGAGGCCCGCTTCGCGCGCGGTTTGCTGCGCGAGTTCATAGCCCGCGTCCGCGTGACGCATCACGCCCGTCGCCGGGTCGTTGAACAACACGCGGCCGAGGCGTTCTTTCGCGGCGTCCGTGCCGTCCGCGACGATCACGACGCCCGAATGCTGGCTGAAGCCCATGCCGACACCGCCGCCATGATGCAGAGACACCCACGAGGCGCCGCCTGCCGTATTCAGCAACGCGTTGAGCAACGGCCAGTCGCTGACTGCGTCCGAGCCGTCTTTCATCGATTCCGTTTCACGATTCGGGCTCGCCACGGAACCGGTATCGAGGTGATCGCGGCCAATCACGATCGGCGCCTTCAGTTCGCCGTTCTTCACCATTTCGTTGAATGCCTGGCCGAGACGGTAACGATCCTTCACGCCGACCCAGCAGATACGCGCCGGCAATCCCTGGAACGCGATGCGCTCGCGCGCCATGTCGAGCCAGTTATGCAGATGCGGATCGTCGGGAATGAGTTCCTTGACCTTAGCGTCCGTCTTGTAGATGTCCTCGGGATCGCCCGACAGTGCGACCCAGCGGAACGGCCCCTTGCCTTCGCAGAAGAGCGGGCGGATATATGCGGGCACGAAGCCCGGAAAATCGAAGGCGTTCTTCACGCCCATTTCGAGCGCCATCTGACGAATGTTGTTGCCGTAATCGAGCGTGGCGGCCCCGCGTTCCTGCAGCGTCAGCATGGCTTGCACCTGCTTGGCCATAGACTCTTTCGCCGGCACGACGATCGAATCCGGCGCGGTCTTCTGACGCTCGCGCCAGTCTTCGACCTTCCAGCCTTGAGGAAGGTAGCCGTGAATCGGATCGTGCGCGCTCGTCTGATCCGTCACGCAGTCCGGTGTGATGCCGCGCGTCACGCACTCGGCAAACACGTCGGCGGCGTTGCCGAGCAAACCGATAGACACTGCCTTGCCCGCCTGCTTCGCTTCTTCGAGCATGGCGAGTGCTTCGTCGAGTGTCTTCGCTTTCTTGTCCACGTAACGCGTCTTCAGACGGAAGTCGATGCGTGTCTCGTCGCATTCCACTGCGATCATCGAAAAGCCGGCCATGGTCGCGGCGAGCGGCTGCGCGCCGCCCATGCCGCCCAGACCGCCAGTCAGGATCCAGCGGCCCGCCGGATCGCCGTTGAAATGCTGGTTGGCCACCGAGAAGAACGTTTCGTACGTGCCCTGCACGATGCCCTGGCTACCGATGTAGATCCAGCTGCCCGCCGTCATCTGGCCGTACATCATCAGGCCCTTGCGATCGAGCTCGTGGAAATGCTCCCATGTCGCCCAGTGCGGGACCAGATTCGAATTCGCGAGCAGCACGCGCGGCGCGTCTGCATGCGTGCGGAAAACGCCGACCGGCTTGCCCGATTGAATCAGCAGCGTCTCGTCTTCGTTCAGGTCCTTGAGCGAAGTAAGGATCTGGTCGAAGCAATCCCAGTTGCGCGCCGCACGGCCGATGCCGCCATACACCACGAGCGCGTGAGGATGCTCGGCTACTTCGGGGTCCAGATTATTCTGGATCATCCGGTACGCGGCTTCCGCGATCCAGGTCTTGCAGGTCTTCTCAGCACCGCGCGGCGCACGGATCGTGCGGGTAGGGTCGAGACGCGGGTCGATGTGTTTCGGGTTGTTCATGGTGGCCCTCGGAATGCCTGAAGATGATCGGGATATGTCAGGGAAGAATCAGTAAAAGCGAAAATCAGAAATGTCCGGTGAAACGGTAACGGCTGCCCGGATGCCACAGATTCGCGATCGAAGCGACCTGGCTTTGCGACCACGTTCGCCGATGCAGCACGAGGCAAGGCTCCAGTTCGTCCATGGTCAACAGCTCGCGGGTATCGCCGTCCGCCGCCAATGCCTCGATGCGATATTCGACGCGCTGCAACGGCGCGACCCGCACGAGATACTGGTTCGGCGTGGTGTTCGTGAAATCCTGCAACGCGTATTCGGGGGCGACAGCCGGATTGACCCAGCGCTCTTCGAGCTGCACCGGCTCGTCGTTTTCGAAATGAAGCACGCGTGAATAAAATATCGGACTACCCGCGCTCACCTGCATTTCTTCGGCGAGCGCCGCATCGGCGATGCTCGCGCCAATGTGCAGCACCTTCGCCTGATAGCGATGACCGCGCGCGACGATTTCGTCGGAGATACTGCGGATCGCCACCAGCGTCGATTCGTACTTGGGACGGGCCACGAACGTGCCCGAGCCTTGCACACGCGTCAGCACCTGCTCCGAGGTCAACTCGCGCAGCGCGCGGTTCACCGTCATGCGAGCGACGTTGAATTCGCGTGCAAGCTCGTTTTCCGAGGGCACCTGGTCGCCTTCGCCCCATTCGCCCGCGTGAATGCGCGCGAGGATGAAGTCCTTGATGCCCTGGTATGCGGGTGCGTTCATTGGCTGCTGTGTCTCATGGTCCGGTCGGGGCGCCTAGGGGCGCTGAGTGCCGCTCAGGGATGCTGAGCGGCGCCTCATTGCGCGTCACCCCGCACGAATTCGCTTACTGTTCGGACACGAAGGAAAACGGGCTCAGCTTCGCGATCGTGCCGTTCTGCACGAGTCGCGTCACGGCCGCGATGTCCGGCGCGAAGTAGTGATCCAGTTCGTAATGCGCGACGTCCTTGCGCACCACGTCCATCACTTTCTGCAAACTCGGGCTCGTCTTGTGCGGCGCGCGCAGATCCACACCTTGC
>Ga0268255_10000993_pt1 | contig 17695 bp, 14 predicted proteins | sample AgamicOrMarz_FD_200256 | JGI IMG/M metagenome (GOLD analysis project Ga0268255, IMG submission 200256) | Agave microbial communities from Guanajuato, Mexico - Or.Ma.rz (v2) (version 3) | ecosystem: Host-associated > Plants > Phyllosphere > Phylloplane/Leaf | place: Guanajuato, Mexico...
AATGACTCGCGACATGATGGTTAACTTCGTAAATGGTGATGAACTTTCTCAAGTACCAAGCGAAGAGCGTGCACGTTTAGCTGAACTTACTCCTGCAACTTACACAGGTAATGCAGCTGAACAAGCTAAACAAATTAACGATTTAATTAGCAAAATCTAATTAAAAAGTTCATAAAAAGCGGAGCTTCGGCTTCGCTTTTTTATTACACTGATATAAAGCACAATAAAGTACTATTTCTAAAATGATCGAAAAACAATTCAAACTTAAACACTATATTGCTCTTAGCATTATTTTTATTGCCATCATATTGTCTGGGATCCAGCCCCTTGAATTTGAAGCCTATTTACTTCATCAAGCAGGCACTGTTTTTATGTTGATTTTGCTTTTTATTATTTTTAAAAAGATTGGCCTCGATTTTTTAAGTTTTACTTTTTATTTAGTGTTCTTGTTGATCCATATTATAGGTGCGCACTATTTGTATTCATATGTTCCTTACAATGACTGGATTCAACATATATTCCATTTCAATCTAGATCAATACATGGGATGGTCCCGTAACATGTATGATCGTTTAGTTCATCTTGCCTATGGTGTTTTGCTCTACCCTCTTATTTATCGAGTTTTTCAGGTTTGGTTACCTACAGCACGGCCTTTTACTCTGTTTTTACTTGTGGTCCAATTCGTCATGGCATCTAGCGTTTTTTATGAACTCATTGAATGGGCAATTGCGATTGGCTTATCGCCAGAGCAAGCCGAAAATTATAATGGCCAACAAGGTGACATGTGGGATGCCCATAAAGATATGTTGTTAGCAACGATTGGTGCAATTCTCTATGGACTGGCGGCTCTTATAAAAATACCTAAAATAAATAATTCATAAATAAAAAAGCGCTCAATGAGCGCTTTTTTTTAAGAGTTCTTTAAACGACTGAATAAGTTTGATCTAACAGAGTTGATAAAGCCGAAGAAGTCGTATTTGGTAGAAGCTGTTCTAGATTCGTTGTGGCATCACTCGCTGTATTATTTACTTCGCTCTGCTCATTCACTACAGGCTTAGAATCTGTTGCAGATAAAATTTTTGCGATTGGGTCAGAAGTATCTGTTGAAGAACTTTTTAATAAATCATCTAATGACACAGATTTTTGCTGCTGACTAGTCGTTTCATTGGTTGTAGTTTGCGCTAACTTTAATGTATTTAACCCGACACTATCCACCATAGAAGGGACAACTTCATTTACATCACTACTGACAACTTCACTCGTACTCGCCACTTTTGGCGCAACGACATAGAAGGTAAACGATGTACTCTCTTCACTGGTAAGACCTGCCGCATCTGTTTGAATTAAAGTAATAGTATGTTTTCCAACAGCTAAATTTTTATCAAGTGTAAATGACCAATAGTTATTTGCATCTACTTGACCAACTTTTAGAATTGAAATTGCGACTCCATTATCATAAATAGTCAAAGTCGCATTGGGTTCAACTTTGACAGTAAATTTTGGAGTTGAATCATCAGTTTCTGAGTTAGCAGTAATTACTTTTACAGTAGTACCATTATCATTATCCACTCTATTAAAAACTGGTTTATCAGGAGGTGTATCCTTTGTACCATGGATTTCCAGAGACACAGAACTATTACCAGAAGCATCTATAGCAGATACAGAGGCTGTATCTTTGATAGTATTTAAAGCTGGTGAAATAGTAATTGTAAATTTCCCATTCTCATCCGCTACTCCACTACCAATAACTTTATTGTCTTTCGTTATTTGTATTTTTGCATTGGCTTCAGCTGTACCAGTAACGGAGGTTCCTTCTGCATTCACTTGAGCTGTAGGTTTATCTGGTGCTATGGTGTCATAGCCAGATTTAATTTCTAAAGGCTTAGAGGTATTACCCGCTGCATCTTCAACAATAATTGTCGCCTTTTGTGACTCTTTTAAGGCAGAAGAAAGCGTAATTTTAAATTCACCTTCTGCATTTGCCGTACCAGTTCCAATGACTTTACCATCTGCATCTTTTATTTGAACTTTTGCATTCGCCTCAGCTTTTCCTTCAACTACTGTTCCTTCTTTATTTACTTCAACTAAAGGAGCGTCTGGAGGAATAGTATCTTTACCTGCAAAGATGGGCGTTGCTTCAGATTCATTTCCAGCTTTATCTACAGCAACTACTTTACCACCTTCTTCATTGGTCAAAGGCGGAGTAAACTTGTAAGAAAACTTCCCTTGTGGACTTGCAGTGACAGTTCCTAATAATTTTCCGCTGGCATCATAAATCAAAACCTTTGCATCGGGTTCAGTCTTACCATCTAATATTGAACCATCTTCACTTAACTGGGCTTGTGGAGCATCGGGAGCAATTGTATCTTTTGTACCTGTAATAGCAGCACCGGTAGACTCTTTACCACCTCCATTTTGAGCGAAAACATTTAATTTATTTCCATCTGTCAAAGGCTTGTCTAACTTGATAGTAAAATTACCACTTGCATCTGTGTTACCAGAAGCAACCACATTTCCATTTAAATCTTTAATATAAATTTTGGCATTAGCTTCTGCCTTACCAGTGACCGTAACAGCATCATCCGCAAGTTTTAGTTCTGTTGGTTTCGCAGTATTTGGGATATCAACAGGTGAATCATCTTTGTCATCTTTATCAAAAGCCCAAAGGTATAAACCTTCAGCGGCTAAAACTGCTAAGCCAGCCTTTAATACATTGCCCATCGAAAAAGTTGGGGAATCATCAACCGCCATTGTTGAAGCTGGTTGACTAGTGCTTGTATAGGCTAAATCTGTGACATGGTTTAGACCAGTGTAGTCGATCACCTTACCTTGTGCGTCGAATTGGGCTTCAACAAATTTTCCGTGTTCAGTCGGAAAAACAAGTGAATGGTCTGTTGTATTTGTTGCTTCATTAAAGAAATTTTCTAAAACAAGGGTTTCACCATTTTTTAAATGGATGATAAGACTTCCACCTTGCTTTTCCATCGATGCTATGTCTTTTTGGCTAACACCAATCTGAATGATTGCAGGTTGGTTTAAAACCACTTTATTGAGCTGACCATTTTGCAGAACGTCCAAACCCTCTTTGGATGCCACAATTATTCTTGTCATTATTTCCTATCCTGAATTTCAGTTATATTTTTAAATGTCTAACTTTTTAAATGATTCATCTAAAAGCTATTTTATTGCTGTTTAAAATATCAAAACCATGTGTTTATCACAATTCAAAAAGTATATTTATCAATAATTATTTTTGACTTTTAATTAAAATGTCTATTTCTCATAAAAGTTATATAAGCCTTAAATATTACATATTTTAGTATTTACTTAATTTCCCCTATTTTAAGACCATCATTTTACATTCTTAAGTAAAAAAAGCTAAAAGTGCCTATCAAAATCAAAAGACATAAAGCAGCCAATTTAGTAATCTTCGCATCTGATAGCGTCATTTTTAGCATACTCCAGCCCTGAAAATGTTTTGCAAAAATGCTATTTAGAATAAGAGTTGAAACATGCAACAAAACCAAAGCTAAAAATAAGTTTGCAAAAAATTCGTGTAGGTCTTTCAAAGAAAAATTAACATGCTCAGTCGCATACCCTAGCCCCACCACAATGGGAATCACGAGAAATATAAGTACAATTGAAATTTGAAAAAGTGCAATGCTGATTGAATGAATTGAATTTTTAGAAAAAATACTTTTAAAGTTTGCATGACTTAAGGATTTTTTGATCGCCCTTATCGCTATATTACTTCGCTTTTTAATACCGAACGGTGTTGTACTTGAAATACGTGGACTCAAAAAATGCCAGATCACTCTCACGGTAATACCAATAAGAATTATGTAACCAAACATCATGTGGACTTGGTGTAGATCTTCATTATCTCCGGTAAAGTAAGCACCAATAAAGCCAAGCATAATATTTATATGTAAGATGCGTATTAGAATATCAATATGTGACCATGTTTTTGTCATCACAAAAGCTCAAAAGTGAAAAGTTAACTATAACTTTTACAATTGAAACTTAAACAAATATTAATCAATTTCTTTCATCACTCACATAAAAAAAGAGCACCCTCAAAGGCACTCTCTTTTTCAAAATTTAGGTTACTTAAAATCTAGTATCACGCATTTGAACTAAAGTTGAATTAGCTTTTGCCAAACTATCTACAACTTTATTCATTACAGCGGGAATCAAGCTATCAGCCATCTGTGCCGCTTGCAAACCTAGCTTTTCACCTAAGGTCGCTTTTTTACGAGTGTTAATTACATAGACATCATGCTGTGCTAATAAAGCCAATAGATACTCATCAGATGTTTGTAATTTATCAACTAGGTTGAGATTAAGCGCATCTTCACCATACCAATGTTCGCCTGTAGCGACTTTATCAACATTAAGCTGTGGACGGTACTTTTCTACAAAGTGCTTAAATAACACATGCGTTTGTTGAAGTTCTTCTTCAAACTTCGCTTTACCTTCAGGTGTATTTTCGCCAAACATCGTCACAGTACGCTTATACTGCCCTGCCGTGTAAAGTTCAAAATCAACATTATGTTGTTTTAAAAGGCGGTTAAAGTTTGGAACTTGAGCAACTACACCAATTGAACCAACAATAGCAAATGGTGCTGTAATAATTTCATTTGCGATACATGCCATCATATAGCCGCCACTTGCTGCCACTTTGTCTACACAAATCGTCAGATGGAAACCTGCATCGCGTAAACGCACCAATTGAGCTGCTGCTAGTCCATAACCATGTACCATGCCTCCAGGGCTTTCAAGGCGAACGACAACACGATCACGCCCTGCCTTAGCAGTTGCTAAAATGAGGGTAATTTCTTCTCGTAAGTTTTCAACTGCTGAAGCTTGAATATCACCTTTAAAATCTAACACAAAGATTTTCTGATTATTTTTACGGCGAATTTTAGCTTCTTTAGCAAGTTGTTGAGCCAATTGTAAAAGTTCTAAACGGCTTGCAGTTGTTTGTGCAATTTTTTTTCTCTGTTCATTTACACGTGCATTTAAATGACTAACACGTATTTCTGCAGGGAGTTTAGGCAAATGGAATAACATAAAATTCTAAGCTCATAAGTTATCTTTTATAGCCTTAAGATGTGGTCCTTTTGATTAAAATTCAATAGCGTTTTTGCAAAATAGAGTCATTTTCATTTATAAAATAAAAAAAGAGCACATGGCTCTTTTTTTATATGGAAGACTAATTAACCGAATCGTCCAGTAATATAAGCTTCCGTTAACTGATGGTCAGGTTGAGTAAAGACTTTTTCAGTTGAGTTAACTTCAATCAAATCACCTAAATGGAAATAAGCAGTACGATCTGAAACACGTGCCGCTTGTTGCATTGAGTGAGTCACAATTACAATTGTATATTGCTCTGATAGATCAGAAATCAATTCTTCGATTTTTGCTGTTGCGATTGGGTCAAGTGCAGAACATGGCTCATCCATCAAAATCACTTCAGGACTTACTGCAATTGTACGAGCAATACATAAACGTTGTTGCTGACCACCTGATAAACCAGTACCTGGTTGATTCAAACGATCTTTCACTTCTTCCCATAAACCCGCTTTACGCAAGCTATTTTCAACAATTTCTTCAAGATCATATTTATCGCGCGCGAGACCATGAAGTTTAGGACCATAAGCTACGTTATCAAAAATAGTTTTAGGGAACGGGTTTGGCTTTTGGAATACCATACCAACCTGAGCACGTAACAATACGACATCAAGGTTTGGATCATAAATATTGTGGTTATCGAGTGTAATTTTACCTGTTACACGACAACCATCAATGGTGTCATTCATACGGTTTATCGTACGAAGAAAGGTCGATTTACCACAACCTGACGGTCCAATAAAAGCAATAACTTCATTCTTGTAAATATCGAGGTCAATACCTTTAATCGCTTCAAAATCACCATAATAAACATGGGCATCTTGTGCACTAATTTTGATTTCGGTTGAGTTCTGCTTTTTTGAAGTTTGTGGTTCAAAATGCGAAACATACGAAGTGCCATGATTCTGCGATTTATCTGTAAATTGAGATTGTTCAGTGTTCACTAACTTATCCTTTTCTAAGGAATTCGTAATATCAATAGTATTCATTATTTATCCTCTATTACCAACGCACTTCGAACTTTTTACGTAACCAAATTGCAAGACTGTTTAAACCAATCATTAATGCAAGTAGTACGATAATCGCAGCGGCAGTACGGCCTTCGAAGAAGTTACGCAACTCATTACCTTGCCATAAGTAAACTTGAACAGGTAATGCAGTTGATTGATCAAATGGTGTTGTTGGAATACTTGCAACGAATGCACTCATTCCAATTAAAAGTAAAGGTGCCGTTTCACCAAGCGCATGAGCAACACCAATAATTGAGCCTGTCATAATGCCTGGTAAAGCTAATGGTAAAACGTGGTGGAAAATAGTCTGGAACTTTGAAGCTCCCAAACCAAGTGCAGCTTGACGAATAGAAGGTGGCACTGCTTTTAATGAAGCACGCGTAGTAATAATGACTGTTGGTAATGTCATCAAACTTAAAACTAAACCACCGACTAACGGAGCAGATAACGGTAAATGCATCCAGCCAATAAAAATTGCCGCACCGAGTAAACCAAACACAATTGAAGGAACAGCAGCAAGGTTATTGATGTTAACTTCAATAATGTCTGTGACAATATTCTTTGGAGCAAATTCTTCAAGATAGATTGCGCTGGCAACGCCAATTGGAATCGCAATAATGATCACAATCAGCATCATGAATAATGAACCCATAAATGCGCCAGCAAGACCACTAATTGCTGGTGAACTACGAGAGTCCGGATTCTTAAACAAGTTCAAATTGAACGTATTTTCAAGAACACCTTTTGCTTTTAGTTCATCTGCAAGTTTACGTACTTCTGGTTCAAGTTGCTGCTGATCATCTGGCAATGAGCGGTCAATATTACCTTTTAACCAGACATCCACATTGGCATCACCCAAGAAATTAATATTTTCTTTTTTACCAATGAGTGATGGGTCTGCAAAAACCATGTCACGTAAACGATAAGCCTCTGAACTTGCATAAAGACTACTTAAGTAATCACGCTCATTAGCAAGTGCCGGGTCTTTGGCAATCATTCCATTTACAATAATGCCATCCCAATCCACCATACCCATTTTAGTTTGCCAATCGACATAACGCTCTTGGTAATGAGCAGGTGTTTCACCTTGAGTACGTACAGGTACTGGACCTGCATCAATGACTTTTGGATCGAAGTAAATTGGAACATTCATACTCGTTTGCCAAAAAGCAGGTAAACCTTTTGCCAAAATACTGCTAAACAACAGCGCAACGAATGCAAGACCAATGACGACTGCCGATAATCCAGCATAACGAAAAGCTTTTTCTTTACGATGACGTTTAGCCAAAGATTTTTGGATGACCTGTTTACGTCGTTCACGTGATTCAGCAGCAGCTTTTGGATCAAATACGTTCTGATCCATAGGAGACGATGTATTTGATGTACTCATTCGTATTGCTCACGGTATTTACGCACAATGTACAGTGCAACAATGTTTAAACATAAGGTAATCACAAAGAGTGTTAGACCTAACGCGAATGCAACCAAAGCTTGTGGGCTGGCAAAGTCAGTATCACCAGTTAACTGTTTTACGATCGTAACGGTCACTGTCGAAACAGCTTCAAATGGATTTGCATGTAAAAGTGGACTGTTCCCTGCTGCCAAAACCACAATCATGGTTTCCCCTACGGCACGAGAGACAGCTAATAAAAAGGCGCCAGTAATACCTGGTAAAGCAGCAGGTAAAACGACTTGACGAATTGTTTCAGACTTCGTTGCTCCAAGTCCTAAAGAACCGTCACGCATTGCACGAGGTACTTGGGTAATAATGTCGTCTGATAAAGAAGAAACAAACGGAATAATCATAATCCCCATCACGAAACCAGCAGTTAAAGCACTGGTCGCGTTAATTTCAAGACCAACGTAAGCACCAGCTGTCTTGAAAAATGGTCCAATAATCATCATGGCAAAAACACCATAAACAATTGTTGGAATACCCGCTAAAACTTCAATTGTTGGTTTTGCCCACGAGCGTAACCAAGGAGAAGCATATTCAGCTAAATAAATGGCAATCATTAATCCAATGGGTACGGCAACTAATAAAGCAATGCCGCTGACCATGAGTGTGCCCCAGAGTAATGGCAATAAACCATAACTACCTTCAGCATTACCCGAAGTACTAAAGCCTGGATTCCACTCTGTCCCGAAGAAGAAATCAAGCGGGCTTACAAAACGGAAGAAGTGCATTGCTTCACCAAACATCGACATCACAATACCAATGGTTGTTAAAATCGCAACACCAGAACATAAAATCAAAGCAACATTAATCGCACGTTCAACTTGGTTACGTGCACGATATTGTTGATTAATCTTTTTCTTTGCCCACACTAAACCTAATAAAGCTGCACAAACGACAACAGCAAATTTGGCAAAAGAGCCAATGGTTTGAAATTTTGCAAACTGTTGTGCAGCAGCTAATTCATAAGCTGCCGGCTTATCACTTACTCCAAAACCTGAAGCAATCGCTTGAACACGATCAATCAAGACACTTCTGCCAGCTTCATCAAGTGATGCACTTACAGATGCAGGAATATTATTAAAGATAATGTGATTTAAAATACTTGGTTCAACCAAGCTCCAAATGATCAAAATTAAAAAAGCAGGGATACCGCACCAAAGACCAACCAGTGCACCATAATAACCAGGACGAGAATGTAATGTCGCCGAGTTGCTTCCCTTACCTGCTAGGCTACGGCTCTTTCTCAGCCCAAGTTGATATGCGATTGCCACAAGGGCTAACAACACACCGATAAGTAGCAGATTCATGTACTCTCCACTGTTTTCTCAATTGTCATAATTTGGAAAAACAAGTTAGACAAAAAGGCTGATGAACTCTCAAGATCACCAGCCTTCATTCAAACTAACTTATTTAACAGTTTTACCTGCTTTAAAGTCAGCCAAAACTTTTGCACGTTCAGCATCAGACATTGCGATTAAGCCATCACGTTCAGCTTTAGAACCTTTACCTGTTGCTTTTTTGCTTACGAAATATTCTACATATTGCGGTAAGCCTTTAACTGATTTTAAATGTTCGCCTTTCACGTAGAAGAACAATGGACGAGACACAGGATATGTACCGTTCAATACAGTTTTCTCAGATGGAACAACGTTATTTACTGTTGCTACACGTAATTTGTCACGGTTCATATCATAGAAACTTAAACCAAACACGCCTACTGCACTTGGAGAAGTCTTTAAGCGAGCTAGAGTTTCTGTATAGTCGCCAGCAATTTCAATTACACGGCCATCTTTACGGAAAGTAGAACATGCTTTCTTCTGAGCATCTTTATCTAAGTTCTTGAAGTATTCATATGATTCACAACCAGCATCAACCATTTTCTCTTGGAAAACTTCACGAGTACCGTGGTTAGACGCAGGAATTACAAGTGTAATTGGTTCATTTGGAAGTGATTTGTCAATCTGGTTCCAGTTTGTATATGGGTTTGGAACCAACTTACCTTTTGAAGGTAACTGTGCAGCTAAAGCAGCAAACACATGGTAAGGTTTTAATTTATAAGCTGCTTTGTGTGAGTTAGACGCAAATACGATACCGTCGTAACCAATTTTGATTTCTTGAATTTGTTTTACACCAGCTTTGTTACAAGCTTCAATTTCAGTACTTTTAATTTTACGAGAAGCGTTAGCAACGTCGATTGTGTTATCGCCAACACCTTGACAGAATTGTTTCAAACCAGCAGAAGAACCGCCAGAACCAACTACAGGAGTTTTAAATTGAGGAAATGTATTACCAAACTCTTCAGCTACAACGCTGGCAAATGGTAGTACAGTTGAAGAACCAGCAATTTGAATCGTATCACGAGCTGCATTTGCAGTCGTTGTTACAGCTGCCCCAGTTACTGCTAACGCAATTGCGATTTGACGTGGATTTAAGCGCATTCTGTTCTCTCTCATTAATGCAATAGGTTGTACGTCACTTTTTGTTGAGTGCTTGTACGCTCTTCGATAGCTGCATTGTGAATAGAAAATATGACAATTAAGTTACAGTATGATGACGCTTTAATGATTTCGATATTGTTAATTGTCACATTATTATTTTTTATCTATTATCAAATATTTAATTCAAACCAAGTGGGTATTTTACTTTATATATTAGTCTGTATTATGACACTCATTAAAAATATAGAATTTAAATATTCATAAAATATAAAATCAAAAGATATTATAAATATTTTAAAAATCGATAATTTAAGTTTATTTTTACTTTTACTACTAAAAATAATTTTATGACTAAAACTGTTATTAAATTTTGCGATAAATAATAATTTCTTTGTAACATTAAAATAATATGACAAAAGATAAAGGGTTACCTTCCGTATGTAAGGTAACCGCAATATCATTGTAAATTTAGCGGATTAATTCGATTGTACTTCTGGCATCGCTACCATTTTTTTACGATATTTTAAGAAATACATCAGTGCTAAAACAGCAAGCCAGATGGGGCCTAAAATAACAGCCAATCTCATATCTGGCGTCATTGCCATGATAATAAGAATAAAGCATACAAAGCTAATGGTTAAATAATTACTCCATGGGCTAAGAATACTTTGAAACTTAGTTTGACGTTTTTGCAATTTCATCGCTTTGGTAAATTTCAAATGTGTGACTGAAATCATAAGCCAGTTAATAACAAGTGCCGCCACAACAAGCATCATAAAGAGCTGAAAAGCTTGTCCAGGAATTAGGTAATTCACAACCACACATATTGCTGTGATTGATGCAGAAACAACCGCTGCTGGAACTGGAATACCACGGCTATTTACTTTTTTCAAAATTGCCGGAGCATTGCCCTGCTCTGCTAAACCATGCAGCATACGGCTATTACAATAGATACAACTGTTATAAACTGAAATAGCAGCAATCAAAACAACAAAGTTTAAAACGTTCGCAACGCCATTACTGTTTAATGACTGGAAAATCATGACAAATGGACTACCACCTTCTGCAACCATATTCCATGGGTAAAGACACAGTAAAATCCCAATCGCACCGATATAAAAAATTAAAATACGATAAACAATCTGATTCACTGCTTTTGGAATAGTCGTTTCAGGTTTTTTAGTTTCAGCCGCAGCAATACCAATTAATTCTAGGCCACCAAATGCAAACATAATGACAGCCAACGCCATGACAAAACCGTGAATCCCGTGTGGGAAGAAACCACCGTGCTGCCATAAATTTGCAATACCTGCTTGCGGACCAGCAGAACCTGTAAATAAAAGATAAGTACCAAAACCAATCATGCTTAAAATTGCAACAATCTTAATGCAGGAAAATAAGAATTCAGATTCCCCAAAAAAGCGGACATTGACCAAGTTAATGCCGTTAATCAAAATAAAGAAAAATAAAGCAGTCAGCCATGTCGGAATTTCAGGCCACCAGAACTGAATGAAGGTTCCAATTGCACTGAGCTCCGCCATGCTTACCAGCACATATAACACCCAGTAATTCCAGCCAGACATAAAACCAGCCATTTTGCCCCAGTATTTATTGGCAAAATAACTAAAAGAACCACTTACTGGCTCTTCAACAACCATTTCACCTAAATGACGCATAATCAAAAAGGCAATAATTCCTGCAATTGCATATCCCAATAAGATTGAAGGACCTGCCAATTTAATCGTTTGAGAAAGACCTAAGAATAACCCTGTTCCGATCGCGCCTCCGAGTGCGATGAGTTGAATATGCCGATTGGATAAGCCTTGTTTTAACTCGTGCTTATTGTTTGCATCCATAACATTATCTCCAATGTTGGTGTCACTTCCTGTACACCTTTATTCAGCACCATATCCGAAGATCAGAAACCGACCTTCGGACATAAGTTTGCTTTAATATGAGTCCATTTAATTTTTAAGAAGAATTTTCCTATCTTCTATTTAAAACGAGCTTGCATCCTTACATTTAATAGGCTGGGAACGCTCCTTTAAAATTTCGTAGCCACGATCACCATAGTCAAAACGCGCGATGACTGAAGCAAATTTTTTCAAACTTACTGGCGCATCCATTGCTGGTAGTTTTAATTCAATAAAAGTTAACTGATCATTTAAATGAACATTATCTAAAACACTTCTAAGCTGTCCGGCAGTTTCAACCACATAAGTGGTATGGCCTTTTTTACCGTTAAATACCGCAGGAATTTCGGTGTATTTCCAATTTTGCACGTCGTTATAGGCTGCGTTTTCACCCATAATTAAGCGCTCAATGGTGTAACCGCCATTGTTAAGTAAGAAAATAATAGGTTTTAAACCGTGACGGATAATCGTAGAAAGCTCTTGTACCGTAAGCTGGAATGAGCCATCACCAATAAATAGAATTTGACGGCGTTCAGGAGCTGCCAGCAAGCTACCGAGCAAAGCTGGTAAGGTATAACCAATTGAACCCCAAAGTGGCTGAGCAATATATTTAGCTGTCGCAGGAAGTTTTAAACCAGACAAAGCTGAGTTTGAAGTTCCGACTTCACCAATAATCACATCATCTTCTTTTAAAAACCCTGCAATATAGTTCCAGAGCACATCTTGGCTTAGCTTTTGTTGGGCTGGAGCTTCAAAGGCTTTTTGAGGCTGTTGTTCAAGAACAGGTTTAGTTGCTTTACGCGGTGCAACTTTTTTATTTAACTCAACAAGTAATTGCCCGATCTCAATACCTGGGTAGTCCTGACCAAAAATATTCAGGCCATAAGACTTAATTTCAATATAATTTTTAGTCTCAATTTGATGAGTAAATACGGCTGATCCGACGTCTGTAAAACGTGCACCAATACCAATTAGGCAGTCAGATTGCTCAATGATATTTTTCACATGCGGCTGGCTTGCCCCACCCACATAAGTACCGATGTAACGTGGCGAACCTTCATCCATAATATTTTTTGCAGTATTCATACCCGCAAATGGAATTGAGCACTTTTGAGATAAATCATTAAGCAAAGATGTCACGCCAAAAACTGAAGCTTCATTATCAATGAGAAGCGCTGGGCTTTTTGCATTGTTCAAAATGTCGCAAAGTTTATTGACTACGCTGTTTAATAAATCTGGTTCAACAGCTGGGTAGCTTAAATCGAGCGGACGCTCAGTAACTTCAATTTTAACGTGAGTAATATCGCCTGGTAGTTGAATGTGCACAGGGCGGCGATCAAGGAAACACTGACGTAATACACGATCAATTTCAAAGGCTGCATTTGCAGGAGTTAAACGTGTTTGAGCAACTGTGAACTCTTTCATACAGTTCATAATATTGTCGTAGTTGCCATCAACCAACGTATGGTGAATTAAAGTGCCCTTTTGAACTGCATGTAAAGGTGGAATGCCAGAGATATGAATGAGAGGTACATTTTCTGCATATGCACCTGCAATGCCATTAATCGCGCTTAAATCACCTACACCATAAGTAGTTGCCAAGGCAGAAAAACCGTTAATTCGTGCATAACCATCTGCTGCATAGGCAGCATTTAATTCATTACAATTTCCAATAAATTCGAGTTCTGGATCTGCTTCAACTTGTTCAAGATATGAGAGGTTAAAATCACCAGGTACACCAAAGAGATGTTGGATACCCATTTGTTTTAGACGAAGATTTAAAAAGTCACCGATTTCTATGAACATTGCTCTATATCCTTTGAGACCAATTTTTATTCCATAGAAAAATAATATTTCATCTACCTTTTAGATTTCGTGCATAATGAAAACGCATTTTAATAAAAATACATGATTTGTGTATCATAAAAGGATTTTATGCAATGGATAAGTTCGACTGGCAAATCATTCAGGCACTACAAAAGAATGGACGGCTCACCAATCAGGAAGTTGGAGATTTAATCGGTTTATCTGCTTCTCAATGTTCTAGAAGAAGACAGCTACTTGAGCAAAAAGGCATAATTTTGGGTTACACCGCCCGCATCCAGCAACAAGCGCTAGGGCTGGAAGTTACAGCGATGATCCACATTAATTTAAGAACACACGAGGCAAAATCTCAGCAGGCTTTTCAAGAACTCATTGAAGCGGAAGATAACATTCAAGATGCATTTTCAATTAGTGGCGATGCGGATTTTATTTTAAAAGTCGTTGCTGAAAACTTAGAACAGCTCTCTCAATTTGTGACTGAAAGATTACTTTCTTATAATTTTATAGGTCATATAAAGTCTTACATTGTTCTAAAAAAAATTAAAGAACAGAATCATTTTTTAATCAAGCCTAAAAGCATGAGCTATCATCACTCCCAATAAAACAGCTCAGCTTTTCACTGATAAAAGTGAAGATAAAAAGGCGGATCTATCATCCGCCTTAAAATTAATATTTAGACTTTACTAATATGAACTGTTTGCCCGATCGTATTTTCAAGTAAACCTTCTAAACCAAACTCAGCACCTAAGCCTGACATTTTCCAGCCACCAAAAGGTGCATGAGGAAGAACTTCTGCATGGGTATTAATCCAAACAGTACCGCATTGAAGCTGAGTTGCATAAGTTTGAGCAGCTTTTAGATCAGAAGACCAGATTGAACCACCTAAACCAAACTCGCTGTCATTGGCACGGGCAATTGCATCGTTAATATCTGTATATTTTAAAACAGGTAACACAGGACCAAACTGTTCTTCTTGCACCACACGGCAAGAGTCAGAAACTTCAGTCAAAATAGTGGGTGCAATAAAGTAACCTTGCTCTGGTAACTGCTGTTGACCAGAAAGTGCTTTTGCACCTTGTTCAATGGCTTCAGCAATAAGGGCTTTCACTTTGTTATATTGCATTTGGTTTTGCACTGGACCAAATGTTGTAGAAGATTCCATTCCATCACCTACAACTTGAGCGTTGGCAATGTCAGCTAACTTCTGAGATAAAGCTTCATATTGGCTTTCATGCACGTATAGGCGCTTTAAGGCGGCGCATGTTTGGCCTGCATTTAAGAACGCCATATTAAAAATCTTAGCTGCAATTTCATCGATATTTGCATCTGGTAATACAATACCAGCGTCATTACCACCAAGCTCCAAAGTTAGGTGTTTTAACTGTTGAGCTGCACCAGCCATAATGTGCTGACCTGTTCGAGTTGACCCCGTAAACACAACTTTTTGTACATCTGGATGAGAAGATAATGCTTCACCAATCTCACCAGCACCGACCACAATTGAGATCACGCCTGCTGGAACTTCTTGCTGAATGATTTCACATAAACGCAAAGTTGAGAGTGGCGTGTATTCAGAAGGTTTGCTAATGACCACGTTACCCGCACGCAATGCAGGCATGATATGCCAAACCGCAATCATCAGTGGCCAGTTCCAAGGAGTAATTGAAGCTACCACTCCTAATGGTTGGCGATGGCGTTCAATGCGCTTGGTTTCACTGTCTTCGATCACTTCAACAGGTAAATCCATAGCAGCCGCGTAACGCGTCCAGCCAATTGCGCCCTGCACTTCCATTTGTGCAAGTGCGAGTGGCTTACCTTGCTCAAGTACAACCAACTCTGCAAGCATTTCAGCGTGTTTTTCAATACCATCTGCAACTTTATTTAAGATTGACTTGCGCTCTTCGTGTGAAACTTGTTGCCAAGCTTTAGATGCTTGTTTAGCTGCACTTACTGCTTGATTTACTTGCTCAACCGATGCTTTTGCACAGCGTGCTGCAGTTAGACCTGTAGCAGGGTTAATAACTTCTAGTTCACCCTGTTCACCTGAACAAGATTGACCGTTAATAATTAGTTTAAATTCATTAAGCACATTAACTTGTTGCATTTCTTCTTCCTTGTCTTAATTGTAATTACAGCCACTTACTTTTTTCAGTTAAAACGGGATGATTTCAAGTAAGTACGATATTGATATATCAATGTGACCAAAAATATTGGGGACATACCAATACAATAAGAAATTTGCATAAGATAGATCATGCATAATTATTTTTGTTTTTGAAAAATATGCATGGTTTGTGCATATTTTTATTTACTCATACACATTTTGAATAAAAGAATCTGTAATAAAAAAGCCCAGCAAGAAGCCGGGCTTTTTTCGTTATCAACTCAATTAGTCGATTGGTGGTACATAATTACCAGAAGCAATCGCATCTTTAATGCGGTCAGCTTCAGCCAATACTTGACCTAAAAGGTTTTTAACATTTTCGAATGTCACAACTGGGCTTAATGTGGTCATTTTCAATGACTGCACATTACCCACTTTTGTTACACCGATATTTGCTTCACCACGTGCAAACAACTCGTCCGCTACGTTTTGATTCAAGCTATCGATAAACTCAATTGGGTAGCCTTGTGGCACAACACGGAACAATACCGAAGCAAACTGAGGCTCAACTAAAAGCTCTAAACCGTCAGTTGCCTTGATGTAATCTGCAACTTCACGAGTAAGTTTTACACCATGGTCAATCATTGAACCGTAAAGGTCTTCACCTAGTGATTCAATTGTCATCCACAATTTCAATGCATCAAAACGACGAGTCGTTTGTAATGACTTAGAAACAAGGTTTGGTACACCATGTTCTTCGTCATAAGCAGAGTTCAAGTATTCAGCTTCGTAGTGCATGAAACGGTAGTTCGCTTCGTCTTTCAACAAGAACGCGCCACAGCTAATGCTTTGGAAGTAATGCTTATGGAAGTCGAGGGTAATCGAGTCAGATAACTCAATACCATCAAGCATTGCACGGTAGTCATTTGACAGAATTAATGCACCGCCCCATGCCGCATCAATATGCATCCATGAACCATATTTCGTTGTGATTTCACGAATTTTCTTCAATGGATCAATTGCACCAGCATCAGTTGTACCTGCTGTCGCAACAACACAAGCAACCACTTTGCCTTCTGATTGCAAATGCGCCATCGTTTTTTCGAGAGCATCTACATCCATTTGTGCATTTTCATTCACAGGAACAGTCACAACTGACTGGAAGCCCATGCCCATCATTGCCATGTTCTTTTGCACAGAGAAGTGCGCATTTTCAGAACAAATAACTTTGACGTTTTTCATTGCTTCAGCTGGAATACCATCATGCTGTACAGACCACGGATTACCGTTTTCGTCTTTCCAGTTTTTCGAAATGCACCAGTCACGAGCAAGTAACACACCCATTAAGTTAGATTGAGTACCGCCAGAAGTGAAAACACCTGCCTGACCAGAACCATAACCAACTTTTTGACGCAACCAATCAATAAGCTGAACTTCCATTAATGAACCGGCTGGGCTTTGATCCCATGAGTCCATAGACTGGTTAGTTGCATTGATTAACACTTCCGCAATCTGGCTCATCACCATGGTTGGGCAGTGTAAATGCGCTAATGAATGTGGATGATGTACTTTTAAGCTTTTATTTAAGAAAAGCTCAATCATACGTTGAAGTGATTCTTGTACACCCATACCTTCTTTTGAAGGTTGGAAAGAAATTGCTGAACGCAATTCTTTAATGCTACCGCCTGTGTACATCTTTTCATTTTGCAACCATGCTGAAACGGCTTTTACCGCTTCGCCCATTGCTGACTCATAGTCAGCAATGGATTGTGCATCATTGCAGAGTAACGCTTTACGATGTTCTGCAAAATCCA
>Ga0268255_10001013_pt1 | contig 17491 bp, 18 predicted proteins | sample AgamicOrMarz_FD_200256 | JGI IMG/M metagenome (GOLD analysis project Ga0268255, IMG submission 200256) | Agave microbial communities from Guanajuato, Mexico - Or.Ma.rz (v2) (version 3) | ecosystem: Host-associated > Plants > Phyllosphere > Phylloplane/Leaf | place: Guanajuato, Mexico...
TGCAGATTGCGATAAATATTTCAACCTGCTTTTATGATTGTTTTGCCCAAGGAGCTCCACGATGGACTATCGCCAGCTAGGCCGTACCGATCTGAATGTGAGCGCCCTGTGCCTCGGAACCATGACCTGGGGTGAGCAGAACAGCGAGGCCGAGGCCTTCGCCCAGATCGAACGCGCCAAGGCAGCCGGTATCAATTTCATCGACACCGCCGAGATGTACCCGGTGCCGCCGAAAGCCGAGACCTACGCCACCACCGAACGCTACATCGGCAATTACTTCAAAAGCCGTGGCGACCGCGCCGACTGGATCCTGGCGAGCAAGATCGCCGGCCCCGGCAACACCATCGACTACATCCGCGACAAGAACCTCAAGCACAACCGCCGCCACATCGTCGAAGCCTTGGATGCTAGCCTCAAGCGCCTGCAAACCGACTGGATCGATCTTTACCAACTGCACTGGCCGGAACGCAGCACCAATTTCTTCGGCCAACTGGGCTACAAGCACAACGCCGACGAAACGTTCACGCCACTGGAGGAAACCCTCGAAGCCCTGGATGAACAGGTCCGCGCCGGCAAGATCCGTCACATCGGCCTGTCCAACGAAACGCCGTGGGGCACCATGAAGTTCCTGGCCCTGGCCGAAGCCCGTGGCTGGCCGCGAGCCGTGTCGATCCAGAACCCCTACAACCTGCTCAACCGCAGCTTCGAGGTCGGCCTTTCGGAAATCGCCATTCGTGAACAGTGCGGCCTGCTGGCCTATTCGCCATTGGCGTTCGGCTTTCTGTCGGGCAAGTATGAAGGTGGCGCCCGCCCGGCCAAGGGCCGCCTGACGCTGTACAGCCGCTTCATGCGCTACTTCAACCCACAGTCGGAAGCTGCGTGCAGCCGTTACGTGGCCCTGGCCCGCGAGCATGGCCTGGACCCGGCGCAGATGGCCCTGGCGTTCGTCACCCAGCAACCGTTCGTGACCAGCAACATCATTGGCGCCACGACCCTGGAGCAACTGGACAGCAACATCGAAAGCTTCGGCCTGAAGCTCTCGGATGAGGTCCTGGCGGGGATCGAGGCGATTCACAAGGATCATCCGAACCCTGCTCCTTGATCGCCTGATAGGGCCAATCGCGAGCAGGCTCGCTCCCACAATGGATCTTCGTTTACTGACAGAACGCAATCTACTGTGGGAGCGAGCCTGCTCGCGATAGCGGCCTCACTCTCAAACCCTATTCAAAGCGCCCGCGCAATAATCTCCTTCATGATCTCATTGGTCCCGGCATAGATCCGCTGCACCCGTGCATCCGCCCATGCCCGGGCGATCGGGTATTCCCACATGAAGCCGTAGCCGCCGTGTAGTTGCACGCATTCGTCGAGCACCTTGCATTGCAGGTCAGTGCCCCAGTATTTGGCCATCGCCGCCGTCGGCACATCCAGCTTGCCCTGCAGGTGCAGTTCCAGGCAGCGGTCGATGAAGACCCGGCCAATCTGGATCTCGGTGGCCATTTCCGCCAACTTGAAACGGGTGTTCTGGAAGTCCGCGATGGATTTGCCGAATGCCTTGCGATCACGGGTGTAATCCAGGGTCCATTGCAACGCCGCTTCGGCCGAAGCCAGTCCTCCGATGGCCACCGTCAGGCGCTCCTGGGGCAGCTCCTGCATCAGGTAGGCAAACCCCATTCCGGCCTGCCCCAGAAGATTTTCCTTCGGCACGCGGACATCCTGAAAGAACAATTCCGACGTGTCCTGTGCCTTCATTCCGACCTTTTCCAGGCGCTTGCCTTTCTCGAAGCCTGGCGTGCCCGCCTCCACCAGGAACAGGCTGGTGCCCTTGGCGCCGGCCTTGGGATCGGTCTTGGCCACCACAATCACCAGGTCGGCCAGAAAGCCATTGGTGATAAAGGTTTTCGAGCCGTTGATGACATAGTCGTCACCGTCCAGCACCGCGGTGGTCTTCACGCCTTGCAAATCGGAACCGGCGCCCGGCTCGGTCATGGCGATGGCCGTCACCATTTCGCCGGACACCAGCTTGGGCAGGTATTTGTGCTTCAGCGCCTCGCTGCCGTAGTGCAGGATGTACGGCGCGACAATATCGGAATGCAACGAGAAGCCGATCCCGGTCAGTCCCAGGCGCCCGATTTCTTCGATCACCACGGTGCTGTAGAGGAAGTCAGCTTCCAATCCGCCATAAGCCTCTGGCAGATGGGAACACAACATCCCCGCCTCCCCCGCCTTGTTCCACAGCTGGCGGTCGACATGACCCTGTTTTTCCCACTGGCCGTGGTACGGCACGGCCTCTTTTTCGAGGAAGGTTCGTACGCTCTGGCGAAATAATTCGTGCTCGGGACTGAACAGTGTTCTTGGGATCATGGCGCACCTTGGGTCAGGGTTGGGCGTGTTTTCCCACAGAGCCTAAGCCTGCGATGTACAACAGGACACTGGACACATCCGACAAAAAATAAGACGATCCAGCCGTCTAATGACCACTTTCCCCTATAAAAACAAGATTAATTATGTCCATGCACGCCTCCACGCCCCTGCGGCGCGTCAGCATCCTGGCAATCGACCGGGTTTTCGCTTTCACCCTCATGCAAGCCAAAGACTTCTTTCATCTGGCCAGCCTGCGCTATGGCAAACAACTGGGCCAGGGCCTGACGCCGGCATTCGAAATCCGCCTGGTCAGCCCCGACGGCAAACCGGTGAACAGCTTCAGCGATGTGGTCATGCCGGTGGATGGCGGCCTGGAAGACACCGATGTCATTATCCTTCCGGCCTTCTGGGATGACTTCCAGACCCTCTGCCAGCGCTACCCACAGATCCTGCCCTGGCTGCGCGAACAACACGCGCGCGGCGCCGTCCTCTGCGGCGAAGCCACCGGGGTGTTCTGGCTGGCCGAGGCCGGGCTGCTCGACGGCAAGGAAGCGACCACCTACTGGCGCTTCTTCAACGCTTTCAAGGAACGTTTCCCGCAAGTTCACTTGAACCAGGACAAGCACCTGACCGACGCCGACAATCTGTTCTGCGCCGGCGGCACGACCTCGGCGTGCGATCTTTACATTTACCTGATCGAACGCTTCTGCGGCGCCAACATTGCCCAGGCCGTGGCGCGGGATATTTTATATGAGGTGCAGCGCAGCTATTCCCCCGGAAGGATCGGCTTCGGCGGACAGAAGCTGCATCAGGACGTGATCATCCTGCAGATCCAGCACTGGCTCGAAGAGCACTTCGCCGACAAATTCCGCTTCGAAGACGTCGCCAGGGAACACGGCATGAGCATCCGCAATTTCATGCGCCGCTTCCAGACCGCCACCGGAGACAAGCCGCTGCATTACCTGCAACGACTGCGGATCGAAACCGCCAAGGGCCTGCTGTCCGGCAGCCGCAAGAGCATCAAGACCATCAGCTATGAAGTCGGCTACGACGATGCGAGCTTTTTCGCACGGCTGTTCCGGCAACATACCGACCTGTCGCCGAACCAGTACCGGCAGCAGTTTCAGCGGGCGGCGTGAGATTGAGCACAACCATTCCCTTGTGGGAGCGAGCCTGCTCGCGATGGCGGCGGCATATTCAACATTGATGCTGGCTTAACCACCGCTATCGCGAGCAGGCTCGCTCCCACAGGGGTTGGTGGCAAAACCAGAAACACAGGGCATAAAAAAGCCTGCAATCGCAGGCTCTTTTTTGTGCTCCGAATTCCCTAAGGCTTATGCGCCCGCGCCAGGAATTCGTGGGATTGCATTTCCAGCAACCGACTCAGGGTCCGCTGGAATTCGAACGTCAGGCGACCGCCGGTGTAGAGGTCCTTGAGCTCGACTTCGGCCGAGATGATCAACTTCACGTTTCGGTCGTAGAACTCGTCGACCATATTGATGAAGCGTCGGGCGATGTCATCGGTGGTGACACTCATCTGCTCCACACCACTGAGCAGTACAGCGTGGAAGATCTTGCCCAGTTCGATGTAGTCGTTCTGGCTGCGGGGGCCGTCGCACAGTTCGCGGAAGTCGAACCAGGCCACGTCATCGCAAGTACGGATCGCGCGGATCTCGCGATTCTCGATGATCAGCACGTCGTTCTCGACAGCCTGGGTGCATTCCGGCGTCAGGGCGCGGAAGCTCTTGCGCAGACTTTCTTCAGCGGCGGCATCCAGGGGAAAGTGGAACAGCTCCGCTTGCTCCAGGTGACGCAGGCGATAGTCGACGCCGCTGTCGACGTTGACGATTTCGGTGTGCTCCTTGATCAGCGCGATGGCCGGCAGGAAGCGCGCCCGTTGCAGACCGTCCTTGTACAGGCCGTCCGGCACGATGTTGGACGTGGCGACCAGGGTCACGCCGTTCTTGAACAGCTCTTCCATCAAGGTGCCGAGGATCATCGCGTCGGTGATGTCAGACACGAAGAACTCATCGAAGCAGATCACCCGGGTCTCACTGGCGAAACGCTTGGCGATGATGGTCAGCGGGTTCTTCTCGCCGCCCAGGGTCTTCATCTCCTCGTGCACGCGCTTCATGAAACGGTGGAAGTGCGTCCGGGTCTTTTCCTTGAAGGGCAGCGCCTCGAAGAACGTGTCCACCAGGTAGGTTTTGCCACGGCCTACGCCGCCCCAGAAATACAGGCCCTTGACCGGCGCCTGGTCTTTTTTGCCGAACAGTTTGCCCAACAGCCCAGGCTTGTTGTTCGACGCGGCGATCAGGTCGTCGTACAGGCGCTGCAAATGGCGCACGGCCGTTTCCTGGGCTGCGTCGTGGAAGAACTCCGGGCGTTTCAGATCTGCTTGATATCGTTCTAGGGGCGTCATATTCGTTAGCAAGGCAACAAAAACGGGCCGACACTGTAGCGACGGCCCAGAGGAATGGCAATCGGCCCATAGGCGGGCCGATGATCGGATGACGCGACGGATCAGTCCTGGGCGGGCGTCAGGGCAACGCGCAACGCATCGATGGCCGCGTCTCGGGCAGCGCCGTCGGCGAAGGTCGGGCTGTCCGCCACGCATTCATCGTCGACCCAGACGCTGAAACTCAGTTCGTCGCTGCGCACGTCCAATGGCTGGCCGGCTTGCAGTTGCTTGGTGACCTGGCCTGCGGTCTTGCCATCGGCGAAGTGACGGGACAGCAACAATTGCTCGCCGTCGGCCGCCAGCAGACGGAAGCGGAAACTGCCGTCGTCTTCACGGAAGCTGACGAAACGTGCCGCCTTGGCAGCCTTCTTCTTGGTGCTGGCCGCGACCTGGACCTGGCTGACGAACGAGCGCAGGCCTACGGCTTCACGCAGTTCGTTGAGAAATGGTGTCGCCACGGCTCGGGCTTTCTTCGCGCCCAGTTGCAGGATGTCTTCCAGGTCAGCCGGACGCTCGATCAACTGGTGGTAGCGCTCGCGGGACTCACCCAGTTCATTGTCGAGCAACTGGAACAGGCGATTCTTGGCTTCGCCCCAACCCAGGCCTTGTAGCAATTCGCTGCGGAACTCGGCCGATTGCGCCGGGGTGGCGAAGGCCTGGAACAGCGTGAACAGGTGCGAATTGTCCGGATCCTTGGCTTCGCCCGGCGCGCGGGAGTCGGTGACGATCCGCGAGATCGCGTCCTTCATGTCCTTGGCGCTGCTGAACAACGGGATGGTGTTGTCGTAGCTCTTGGACATCTTGCGGCCATCGAGGCCCGGCAGCGTGGCGACGCTTTCTTCGATCAGCGCCTCGGGCATGGTGAAGAACTCCTTGCCCTGGCCGAACAGATGGTTGAAGCGCTGGCCGATGTCCCGGGCCATTTCCACGTGCTGGATCTGGTCGCGACCGACCGGCACTTTGTGGGCGTTGAACATCAGAATGTCGGCGGCCATCAGCACCGGGTAGCTGTACAGGCCCATGGTGATGCCAGCGTCCGGGTCTTCGCCGGCCTCGACATTCTTGTCCACCGAGGCCTTGTAGGCGTGGGCGCGGTTGAGCAGGCCCTTGGCGGCGACGCAGGTCAGCAGCCAGGTCAGTTCCGGGATCTCAGGGATGTCGGACTGGCGATAGAACGTCACGCGGTCCACGTCCAGGCCACCGGCCAGCCAGGTGGCGGCGATTTCCAGGCGCGAACGCTGGATACGCAGCGGGTCGTCGCACTTGATCAGGGCGTGGTAGTCGGCCAGGAAGTAGAACGAATCGGCGTTGCTGTCACGGCTGGCGAGGATCGCCGGACGGATGGCACCGGCGTAGTTGCCCAAGTGCGGAGTGCCGGTGGTGGTGATGCCGGTCAGGATGCGGGTACGAGTCGTCATGGGTTATCGCTTGTCAGACTGCTGTCAATTCGAGAGGCGCGGCAGGAGCAGATCCTTGAGATCGGTCAGCTTGCCATGGAAAAAGTGTCCGCATTCTGCCACTTTCAGCAGCTCATGGGGGCGTTGGAGCGTGTCGGACCATTCGTAGACGAGCTTTGGATCGACCACTTCGTCGTTTTCCGGCTGGATCACCGCCAACTCACCGCCCATCGGCAAGGGTGACTGCTCGTTCAGGCGCATCACCGCCGGGGCCACCATGAACAGCTGCTTGAGTGCCTGGCCCTGGGCTTCCAGGCGTCCGCCGAGGTTGGCGGCGACAAATCCACCGAAGGAAAAGCCGAGCAAGGTCAGCGGCAGTTGCGGGTATTTCTCCAGCAACCATGCGGCGGCGGCCTGGGCATCGTCCACTTCGCCGCTGCCCATGTCATGGCTGCCGGCGCTGGCACCGACGCCACGATAATTGAAACGCAACGTAACCAGACCGGCATCGCGGGCGGTGCGTTGCAGGGTCGAGACCACTTTATTGAGCATGGTCCCGCCCTGTACCGGGTTGGGGTGACAGATCAGCGCCAGGCCACGGGGGGCCTCGCTGTCCAGGTACAAGGCTTCCAGTTGGCCGACCGGGCCATCGATGACTACAGGGGTTTCGCGCATAAGCAAGGGGTGAACTCCGTGACCCCGAATAGGGTCGACTCGTCTAGCTAAAAGTCTGTGCCTGGCATGATTGCGATGTTCTTCGCGGTATACAGCGCAGGTCCGAGCCGTTAACGTAAAGCAAAGCCGTTTATAGAGGAAGGACTCGTGGAACACTCGCTCTTAGTTTGGTTGTTGCCGACTCTTGCCCTGGTCGCGGGTGTCGCCATTGGATTCCTGCTTGCCCGACTGCTGCCCAATGCGGTGCCTAACAGCACGCAACGTCAGCTGGACGACATCCAGGAACGTTTCGACAGTTATCAGAATGAAGTGGTCACCCATTTCAACAGCACCGCTGCCCTGGTGAAAAAACTCACCCAGAGCTATCAGGACGTACAGGATCATTTGTCCGATGGCGCCAACCGCCTGGCCCTGGACGAGCAGACCCGCCAACGCCTGCTGGCCGCCCTGCACGCAGACGCCGGCCAGGCCCCACGGGAACGCCTGACCCCGCCCAGAGAGGTCCAGGAACCCCCTCGTGACTACGCCCCCAAGGCCCCCAATTCGCCCGGCATGCTCGATGAGCATTACGGTTTGAAAAAGTAGCGCTCCAAGCGACACCAGAAGCCCGCCCGGTCAGTTGACCCGGCGGGCTTTTCTTTTCCCTCGATTCCTAGTGTGGGAGCGAGCCTGCTCGCGATGACAGCGGCACATCCAGCATCACCGGCACAGACACACCGCTATCGCGAGCAGGCTCGCTCCCACACTGGATCTTCATTTGACGCAAATCCTGCGCACCACATCGATCAACTGTGGGATGAGTCATTGGCAAAAAAAAACGGGGGGCCATGTTTCCATGGCCCCCCGTTTCACTGACGCTCAAGCATCAGGGGTATTGCTGGTAGGTCTGCCCCTGCTGCTGAGGCGCCTGGTAGTTCTGCCCGGGGATGGCCTTGAGGTTGACTTCGACCCGGCGGTTTTGCGCCCGGCCATTGACGTCAGCGTTGCTCGCCACCGGATTGTCCGGACCGGCGCCACGGGCGCTCAGGTTGGCACCGCTCACACCCTGGGACGTCAGGTAGGTCGCCACGCTCTGGGCGCGACGCTGGGACAGGTCCATGTTGTGCTGTCGGCTGCCGGTGCTGTCGGTGTAGCCAACGATTTCGATCTGGTTCTGGTTGAACTCCTTGAGGGAGTTGGCCAGGTTGTTCAGCGGCTGGTAGAAGCTGGAGGCGATGTTCGCCGAGTCGGTGGCGAAGGTGATGTTGCCCGGCATGATCAACTTGATCTGGTCACCCTGACGCTGCACTTCGACACCGGTGTTGGCCATGCTCGCCCGCAGTTTTTTCTCCTGCTGGTCAGCGTAATAGCCATAACCCGCTGCGGAGGCACCCACCACCGCTGCACCGATCAGCGCGCCCTTGCCACGGTTATCGTGACCGATGGCCGCGCCGGCCAGTGCCCCTGCCAGCGCACCGAGGCCGCCGTACTTGGCAGTCTTGCTTATGCCGGAAGATTCCGTGGAGGCTTGCCCCTGGTTGTCATAAGGGTTAGGCGACGCGCAGCCGGACAACAGGGCCACAGCGGTAGCGACAACAATCAAGCGACGCGAGGTGAACATGGAAATGCTCCTGGTATTTTCATTCTGAAAGGCCAGGGCGTAGGCATTCGACTCTGGCTGGCGTTGGAACGCGACAATCGTCAAAAATTCCGTCCCGCTGCGTCACGTTTACCTATTGCTTACAAACAGAAATCACCCGCTCAGGGTTTGATTATCCGGCGCCGATGACAGTCGCCTGGCTCCAGTTTCCTGCCCTCCGCCGAGCGGACCTCCAGCAGCGCCACGGGCTCATCGTGTTCGTTGTCCAGCAACACCGAATGCGCTTCCCCGGTGCTGAACAAATGCCGCTCGCCCCACTGACGCATCGACACCACGATGGGAAATACCTCGCGCCCTTTTTGGGTCAATGCGTACTCCTTGTACGCACTGCCATCGGAAGCGGGCCTGGTTTCAAAAACGCCCACCTCTACCAAAGCCTTGAGACGCGAAGCGAGGATGTTCTTTGCCAGCCCGAGGTTCTTCTGGAACTCGCTGAACCTGCGCACTTCGTCAAAGGCATCGCGAATGATCAACAACGACCAGCGATCGCCAATGATCTCGGCGGCGCGAGCCACGGGGCATTCATTGTTGCCGGTAGATGCTTGTTGCGTCATGGCACTGCCCTTCCATCATGAAAGCAAAAACTGGTTGCAGATTAAAACCCGAATCGCTAAAACTCAATAACTGGTTTTTAAATGAAACCTGATTGAACAGAGGCAACCAATGAATTCAGAAACACGACCCGTTGAACCTGTGGCGCAGTCAACCGAGACCCGACCCGCGCTCGACCGCTTTCTCACATTACTGCTTTCCGTTACCTGCGCATTGGCGGTGGCGAACGTCTATTTCGTCCAGCCGTTGCTCGGTTCCATTGCGCAAAGCCTGCAGATTTCCCCCGGCCTGGCTGGCGTTGTAGTGACCGCAACCCAGGTCGGCTACGCGTTGGGCCTGGTGTTCATCGTTGCACTGGGCGACCTGGTCAATCGCAGAAGCCTTATGATCAGCCAGACACTGCTTTCAGCCGTGGCGCTCGTTCTGGCGGGCAGTGCTGGGCAATGGCCGTTGCTATTGGGAGCGATGATCATGGTAGGCATGATGGCCGTGCTGGTGCAGATCGTCGTCGCCTACGCTGCCACCCTTGCGTCTGCTCAACAACGTGGGCAAGCCGTAGGAACGGTCACCAGCGGCGTGGTCCTGGGTATTCTGTTGGCCCGGCTGGTGTCGGGCGTCATTGCAGACCTGGCGGGTTGGCGCGCGGTGTTTTTCGTTTCGGCCGGGCTGATGACGATGCTCGCCTGGGTGCTGGCCAGAACCGTGCCTTCAACAGACATCGACAGGCTTGATGCCACCTATCCGGCACTCATCGGCTCGCTTTTCAAACTGTTCGTCACCGAGCGCACGTTACGAACCAGAGGCATCCTGGCCTCGTTGATCTTCGCCGCGTTCAGCGTGTTGTGGTCATCCATGGTGCTGCCACTCAGCGCGCCGCCGCTGTCGCTGTCCCACACCCAGATTGGACTGTTCGGCTTGGCGGGTGTGGCAGGAGCGTTGGCCGCGGCGAAAGCCGGACGCTGGGCAGACCGCGGATCGGGGCAACGAACCACCGGCATCGCCCTGGCCTTGCTGACGCTGTCGTGGCTGCCCACGGCCTACGCACAGGCATCGTTGGTCGCGCTGATCGTTGGCGTGATCGTGCTGGACTTCGCGGTACAGGCCGTCCATGTGACCAACCAGAGTCTGATTCTCGCCGCCCGCCCTGATGCGCACAGTCGCCTGGTCGGTGCGTATATGTGCTTCTACTCCATCGGCAGTGCCCTCGGAGCGGCTGCCGCAACCCAGGTTTATGCGCTGTGGGGCTGGGTTGCGGTGTGCCTGTTGGGCGCGCTGATCAGTGCGACCGCCCTCGCCTATTGGATCTGGATCGATCTCATGGCTGGGCGAGAATCCGGCTCACGCCCCTGACAATCATCTCCACTTCCCGCTCATCGATCGTCAGCGGCGGCAGCAGGCGGATGGTCTTGCTGCGGGTGACGTTGATCAGCAAGCCATGGTCCCGAGCGGCACACAGGGCCAGGTCGCGGACCGGCTGCTTGAGCTCAACGCCGATCATCAGGCCCTGTCCGCGAATCGCCAGCACATTCGGATTATCCGCCAGTTCCGCCCGAAGCCGATTGAGCAAGCGTTCGCCCTGGCCTTTGGCGTTGTTCACCAGGCCTTGCTCCTGGATGATATCCAGCACCGTGCAGCCCACCCGACAAGCCAGTGGATTACCGCCGAACGTGCTGCCGTGACTGCCCGGGGTAAACAGCTCGGCGGCCTTGCCCCGGGCGAGGCAGGCGCCAATGGGCACGCCGTTGCCCAGGCCTTTGGCGAGGGTCATGACATCCGGCACGATGCCCTCGTGCTGGAACGCGAACCACTGGCCGGTGCGGCCGATACCGGTCTGGATCTCGTCGAGCATCAACAGCCAGGCCCGCCGGGTACACAGCTGGCGCAAGGCCTTGAGGTAACCGGGCGGGGCGATTTGCACGCCGCTTTCGCCCTGGATCGGCTCCACCAGGACTGCGACGATGCGCTCTGCGTGCTCCTGCTGGATGTCCTCCAGCGCGGCAAGATCGCCGAACGGTACCTTGATGAAATCCCCCGGCAACCGATTGAAACCCAGACGCACCGAAGGCCCGTCACTGGCCGACATCGTACCCAAGGTGCGGCCGTGAAAAGCGTTCTCCATGACCACCACCAGCGGCTGCTCAACGCCTTTGTGCCAGCCGTGCAGGCGCGCCAGTTTCAGCGCGGTTTCATTGGCCTCGGCACCCGAATTGTTGAAAAACACCCGCTCAAGACCCGAGAGCTGGGTGAGTCTATGGGCCAGGCGTTGTTGCCAATCGATGCTGTACAGGTTGGAGGTGTGTAGCAACAGGCCGGCCTGCTCGCTGATCGCCGCCACCAGCCTGGGATGGGAATGACCGACATTGGTCACCGCCACGCCCGCCACCGCATCCAGATACTCGCGGCCGTCCTGGTCCCACAGGCGCGTGCCCAATCCGTGGGTGAAATTCAGCGCCAGGGGTTGGTAAGTGGTCATCAGGCAGGCGGCAGTCATGGCGATCAAGCTCCATTGAGTAGGTTTTTTCCAGTATGGTTAGCCACTGATGCTGGATAAACGCCGATTCACTTCAATCATTTAAAAGCAGAGCTTGATAATGGACCTGTTCCAGGCAATGACCGTTTACGTGAAGGTGGTGGAAGGCGGGAGCCTGACCGCAGCAGCCCAAGCGTGTGAAATGTCCACCACGATGGTAGGCAATCATCTGCGTGCGCTGGAGCAACGTCTCGGCGTGCGGCTGATCAACCGTACGACCCGTCGTCAGCGCCTGACTGAATTCGGCTCGACCTACTATCAGCGCTGCCTGGAAGTGCTGGGGCTGGTGGCGGATTCCGAACGCTTGGCCGAGCAGACCCAAGGCGAACCCACCGGCACCCTGCGCATCACTGCGCCGCTGACCTTCGGCACTGAACGACTCGCGCCGGCGCTGGCCGAATTCAGCCAGCGCTTCGCCCAGGTCAAGCTCGATGTGGTGTTGACCAACCAACGCCTGGATCTGCTCGACCATGGTTTCGACGTCGCAATCCGTCTCGGCCTTCCCGATCCGAAGCTGATCGCCCGCCCTTTGATGGACTACACCCTGACCATCTGCGCCTCCAAGGCCTACCTGGCAAGACGCGGCACTCCGCAACAGCCTGGGGATCTGCAACACCACGACTGCCTGTCGTTCGCCTATTCCGCAGGAGACGAATGGCGTTTCGCCCAGGACCACTGGCCGATCAACGGCCCGGACGGTGAAATCAAGGTGCCGGTGAACGGCCCGATGCTGATCAACAGCTCCGCCGGCCTGCACCGCGCCGCCCTGGCCGGCATGGGCGTGGTGATGTTGCCCGATGCGCTGGTGGCTCAGGATCTCAAGGATGGGCATCTGGTAGCGCTGTTGCAGGACTATCAACTGCCCCATCGCCCGATGAGCCTGTTGTATGCGCAGGATCGCTACCGCTTGCCGAAGTTGCGCAGTTTTGTCGAGTTTGCGCTGGAGAAATGGGCAAAGCCTCAAGCGGGTGTCGAATGATATTGTGGCGAGGGGATTTATCCCCGCTGGGGCGCGCAGCGCCCCCAATAAAAGCCAGCCTCGATATTTGAAACAGTGAGCCGACCGTCATGGGGTCGCTTCGCAACCCAACGGGGATAAATCCCCTCGCCACAAAGATTGCCTGAGCCTGCGGTGCTATGGCAGCGCTAGTGACGCACCGTCCCATCGGCTACTCTTGCGCCTCGGACGAGCATTTGGATTGAGGGAACGACCATGGAAGATGCCTCGAACATGGATACGCTGCGGTTCGACCTGTCCGACCTGGACGAAGGCGTGCTGCATACCATCCTGGAGCTGGTCAGCGATGGCATCTGGGACTGGAATGCCAACACCGGGTTCGTCTACCGCAACCCCGGCTGGTACACGATGCTTGGCTACCTGCCCCACTCCCTGGACAACACGGTGCTGACCTGGGAGAACGTGATCCACCCGGACGATTACCCACGGGTGATGGCATTGTTCGATGACTATCTGGAACAACGCGCCCAACGCTACCAGGCCGAATATCGCTGCCGCATGCGCGATGGGTCCTATATCTGGATCGAAGACCGCGGCTATGTGATCGCCCGTAACCCCGACGGTACCGTGGCCCGGATGATCGGCGCCCACCGCAGTATCGATGACAAGAAGCGCCTGTTTGAACAACTGGAGCGGCGCAACAAGTCCCTGGAAGCCGTCATCGAAGAGCGCACCCGCGAGCTGTCGCGGGTCAACCACCAATTGCAGATCCAGCTGGACGAGAATCGCAGGCTTGCCGAAACCGATGCCCTGACGAGGGTTGCCAACCGCTATCGCCTGGAGCAGGCCCTGCCGCTGGCCTGCGAGCGCGCCCAGCGCTTTCGCGAGCCGCTGTCACTGATCGCCATGGACGTGGACGATTTCAAGGACATCAATGATCGTTACGGTCATGCCTTTGGCGACGCCGCGCTGGTGCAGGTGGTGCAAAGCGTCAAGCGCTGCGAGCGCGACGGCGATCTGCTGGCGCGCTGGGGCGGTGATGAATTCATCATGGTCCTGCCCAACACTTCATTGGCTGACGCCTGCCTGCTGGCTGAAACCATCCGTCGGGGCTTGTCCGACCTGCTGCCGGTAGGAGATTTTCAGATCACCATGAGTTTCGGCGTGGTGCAACGAGTGGAAGATGAGCAGCAGGCGGCCTTGCTGCACCGGGCGGACCAGGCCCTGTATCGCTCCAAGCTGGCCGGCAAGAACATGATTTGTGAATGAGACGGACACCAGGCCAGCGATAAAAAATTGCATCTTTGAGCGACGTGCAGCGGTCATAGGTCGTATCCCTCGTCATCGGGCCTCAGCACTTGCCAATTCGATCGTCCTCTTCACGCCTTTACCTGGGTTGCGCCGGTTGGTCACTGCCTCGCGAGCACTGGCCGGGCTTCCCGGTCGAGGGCACGCATTTGCAGCGCTATAGCGCCCGCTTCCCGGCGGTGGAGATCAACAGTTCGTTCTACCGCCCACACCGTCCCGCCACTTATGCCAGATGGGCAGACAGTGTCGCCGAAGATTTTCGCTTTGCCGTGAAGGTGCCCAAGCAGATCACCCATGAACGACGGCTGCTCGATTGCGAAGGGCTTGTGGATGAGTTTCTGAGCCAGTGTTCGCAACTGGGGAAAAAGCTCGGCTGTCTGTTGATCCAACTGCCGCCGTCACTGGCATTCGATGAAGCGGTGGCAGGGGCATTCTTCACGGCATTGCGCGACCGTTACCAGGGTCACGCGGTGCTTGAACCCCGGCATCCGAGCTGGCTCGTGGCGCAGGCCACAGCGCTGCTGCAAGGCGCGTGCATCGGACGTGTCGGCGCCGATCCATCACCCTTGCCTGGAGGCGACCAGCCCGCAGGCTGGCCCGGGATTCGGTATTACCGGTTGCACGGTTCGCCGCGGATTTACCATTCTGCCTACGAAGACACTTGGCTGGAACAACTCGCCCGAGAACTGAAAGCCGACCCGGACACTCCGACCTGGTGCATCTTCGACAATACCGCCAGCGGCGCCGCCACGGCCGATGCGTTGCGATTGATGGCGCTGATGCGCGACTGAATTCCCCCATTGGCAATAATGGCGACCTCTTACCGGTCCGACCGTGACAACACGGCTGGGGTCCAATAGATTAGGCGACCGAAAAAAAGCTCAATGCCGTTGGGCTTTTCCAGCTAACAGAAGTAGTGAAATTTCAATGTCCGATTTCAACACCGCTGAATCCGTAGCCACCCTGTCGAGCAAAGCGGAATACGAAAACTCCATCAATCTTTCACAGCATCTGCCCCAGGCCAAAAGCATCAGCGAGATGGTCCTCGATGCGTTCCAGTCCAATCGCGAAAGCGATCAGATCCGTGAGCTGCGCACCGCCATCCGCCAGGCCCACGATGCGTTCGACGACGACAAAGCCTATGAACTGATGGGCCAGCTCAAGCAACTCAAGGACGCCGAGGCCGCCGATTTCGCGGCACTGGAAGATCTGAGCAGCCGCTTCCCAATCAGCCGCATCCTCTCTAGCTACAAGGACGACCCAGCCTTCCAGGAACTGGTCTACGGCCTGGCCCTGAAAGTGCTGAACCAGACCCACCAGGCCATCAGCAACCCGAACGGCAGCAAAAGCAAGGCCTCTCGTGCCAAGAAGGAAGCCGAGGTCTTCGTCATCAGCAAGGACGGCATCAGCGTCACCCTGCCCCTGCGCACGCCGCGTTCCAAGCCGAACGTCGACCGCGAGGCCTTCGAGTTCCTGGGCTTCAACTTCGTGGGCGAAGGCGACGAAGCCGAACTGGAAAGCGAAACCTTCCTGGACAACGACGGCACCGAACAACAGGCCACCCGCAAAAGCATCGTCACCGCCCTGCAACAGCAGAAGGCCTTCGACGGCTACAGCATCGCTCCGCAATAAGTCCGCCCAGGTTTTCCTGTGGGAGCGAGCGTGCTCCGGGCGGCGATCCGACGATTGCGGCGGTACATTCAACATCCTCGCAAGCTGACCCACCGCTATCGTCGGATCGCCGCCCGGAGCAGGCTCGCTCCCACAAAGACCGAAACAATACCCATGAAAAAGCCCCGCGCTTCTCACGAAGGCGGGGCTTTTTATGTGGCGTTGAAGCTCAAACGGCCCCAAGCCGCTCGACCATGTCTGGAAACTTCTCAACCAGTTTGATCAACAGAGCCGCCTGGGCATTGGGCTTGGACTTTTCTTGCTCCCAGTTTCTAAGCGTACCGGGACTGGTCCTGATGCTCTTGGCAAAAACCGCCTGGGACATATGTAGCTTGTCGCGCAACGCGACGATTTCCCGCGCCGACACCTCGGGAGCGGGCTTGTCTTCAATCGATATCTGACGAAGGGTGATCTTGCCCTCTCGATGAGCAGCCATCTCCTCGACGCCTTGCATCAGCTCGGCAAACAGATCGCGCTTTTTCATACGGTACCTCGTACTTTCAACTCTGCGTCTATGGCACGCTTGAGCATCTGTTCCTGCTCAGAAGTCAGGTTCTGCAACTCATCCTTGTCATAAATCGCAAACATCCAGAATTGGCCATCATTCATAAGCCAATAGTAGATAACCCGCAACCCTCCTCGCTTCCCCTTGCCACGACGCTCGTCCACCCAGCGCAACTTACGAAAGCCCCCTGTACGAGGCATGAGGTCGCCGGCGCCCGGGTGCTGCAGCAGATGAGTTTGAAGCAAGCGATATTCATCGTCCGTCAGATAACGGCTTACGGTGGCAGTAAATGACGAGGTTTCAAAAAATTGGGAGCGCATGGCAAAACTATAGGCAAATTGCTTATAGTTCAACACCCACCCATCTGTTGCAGCAGATGACAGACGATACCGCTCAAAGCTCCGCACCATGAAAAAGCCCCGCACTTCTCACGAAGGCGGGGCTTTTTTACAGCGTCTGGCGCTTAAGGCGCGTAAGTCAGCAGCAGCTCACTCGGCACTTTGAAGTCCAGGGACATCATGACGCTCAGGGCGGTGATGGTGAAGATCGAGAACACGAACAGCTTGCGCGCCCAGACCGTGTCATCCACCGCCTTGTAGCCGGTCCAGGCCATGTACAGCCAGTACATGCCCATGGCGGCGGCGACGGCGAGGTAGCTCATGCCGGCGTAGCCGCTGAAGGTCAGCATCAAGGTCGCCACGAGGAAGGCCAGGATGTAGACCAGGATGTGCTTCTTGGCCACGCGGATCCCACGCTTGACCGGCAGCACCGGAATCGAGGCCGCCAGGTAGTCGTTGAATCGGAAGATCGCGATGGCATAGGAATGCGGCATCTGCCACAGGCTGAACATCACCAGCAGCGTCAGCGCAGCCATGTCGAAGCTGTTGCTGACCGCGACGTAACCGATCACCGGCGGCATCGCACCCGACAGGCTGCCCACCAGCGTGCCGTGGACCGACTTGCGCTTGAGGTACAGGCTGTAGAGGCCGACGTAGATGACAAATCCGATAACGGCGAACAACGCCGCCAACGGATTCGCCACCCGGTACAACAACGCAACGCCAGCCACACCCAGCACCGTGGCGAACGCCAGGGCCCATTGCACCGGGATCAGGCCCTGGACCAGGGCCCGATTCTTGGTGCGTTCCATCTTGATGTCGATGTCACGGTCGATGCAGTTGTTGAACACGCAACCAGACGCCACCACCAGGGACGTGCCGATCATCGCCGCCAGGAAGATGGCCAGATCGACATGCCCTTTCGAGGCCAGGAAAAACCCGCCTGCCACAGAAAGCACGTTACCGAAAATGATCCCCGGCTTGGTGATTTGGATAAAGTGCTTTAAGGACATCCGGACTTTCCTCAGTGCGCCATCATGTTGGTGTGGATGCTGAACATGATCCACAACGACAGGCCGACCAACAGGACGATCAC
>Ga0268255_10001014_pt1 | contig 17485 bp, 14 predicted proteins | sample AgamicOrMarz_FD_200256 | JGI IMG/M metagenome (GOLD analysis project Ga0268255, IMG submission 200256) | Agave microbial communities from Guanajuato, Mexico - Or.Ma.rz (v2) (version 3) | ecosystem: Host-associated > Plants > Phyllosphere > Phylloplane/Leaf | place: Guanajuato, Mexico...
TACTGTTTTTTTAATTCGCTGCCACCCCAAATTCGCTCTTGAAAAAGAGGCGCTAAAAAAATAGGTGCTTTTTTCATCGTTTTGAATGAACCCCTTACGTACTTTTTATTTTTTTATTTATTTCTTCGGCGATATGTATCGCTTCATTTTTATAGCGATTGATGTGCTGCCGTCTGCATGTCTCAATAAGTGAAGAAGTCACTACTAAGCTTTCTAACTCCTTCCACTCTATCAAGTCACATAGCTGATAACGAACTAAATAATCAATCGTATGACGGTCTTCTTTCATGCTGCTGCGATTTGTAATCAACAGCGGCACGCCCGCACAAACCGCTTCACTAATCGTTCCCCATCCTGCTTTTGTTAGAACAAGATCAGCCGCTGCTACGTAGTGCTGCGTTTCAACTGCATCCTTCGGAATATGATAAACATTAGGGTGATTAACATTAACATTGGATGAAACAATAAACTTGCAGTTTGGACTTTTCCACATCGGCAGTTCTGACAACGTTCCAATATCGACTTTCATACCTAAACCAAAATAGATAATGTGACTTTTCCCTGTAGGGTCAATTTCTTTACGAATGCGCTGCACTTCGTGATCATCTATATCCCTCGAATAGAAACCAAAGCTTTGATTTTCTTCTATACCCGAGTGAGGCTCATTGCTGCAAGCAAGAGAAAAATGATACGTCATTTGTTTGTACTGGGCGTGTAGACATGACAGTAAGTGTTCTTCAATCAACCCTTCATACGCCGTATACCACGTGAAATTGGATAGCCCCAAGGAAGGAATATTCAAAGCCGCAGCACCTGCAATTCCTAACGGAGAAATATCAGAAATTACAAAGGAAACGTTCTTTTCTTTCATAAATTGCGTTTCTTGATCCAGTTTTATAGAGAATTCGGAGACATAAGAAGCAACATTATTATTTAATAGTTTCTCATCTGGCTCTAGTGAATTTTCTTTTAAAACATAACCTACATCGGTTACTACTTCTCGAAACGCAACACGATGTTCATGTTTAAAAGATTGCTGTAAAAACTCAAGCGCAAACGAATGACAAATAATAATCTTCACGTTTTCATTTTGCTTTAACAATTCACGAATAATGGCCGTACTTCTAGTTGCGTGGCCATATCCGTAGTCTGAAATATAATAGGCGATTGTTTTCAACCAGAAGCACCTCCTTACTATGATCATAAAAAAATAGAAGCTTCGACTTTGTCTAAGCTTCTACCTCTTATAAAATCACCTGCGGTCTTGACGATTGGAATTGTTTGATCACATCGTTCCAATCATAAACAAGGCGAATACTATCTTCATTTGATATCACTTTTCCCGTTTGGACTTCAATAAATTCAAGGTCAGTTAACGCATGAATTCCATGCTTTTTACCAGCCGGCAAGTGAACAATGTCCCCTGCTTTTACGCGGCGAATGTAGTCATCAAGCGCAAGCTCTCCTTCTCCTCGTACAATCGTCCATACCTCATCACGTAAATTATGATAGTGATACGTCGAGTTCTTACCTTTAGAAATATGAATACGTTTTGTGACCATCTCAGTTTCTTCATCATACTTTGCATAATCCAATACGCGTGACCAGCCCCAAAGACGTTCTTCATACATTGGAGGGTAGTTCCAGTCACCGATAATTTCTTTAATCTTAGGACTAGATGCTTTATCCGCAACTAAAATCCCATCTGGACTAGCTGCAACAACTATATCTTTTACGCCTAATACCGTGACTGGAATATCTAATTCATTTACTAAATGCGTATTATCTGAGTCATCCGTTAATACGCCTTTTCCAATTTGAGATGTCGCCATTTCTTCCGTTAACGTATTCCACGTACCAAGATCTTTCCAATAGCCATCATACGGAAGAGCAACAATATGACTTGCCTTCTCTACCACTTCATAATCAAAACTAATTTTAGGCAATGTTGTATATTCTTTATGCAACGTTTCAAATCGAAGCGGGAGGTTTTTTTCTTGTAAAATTTGAAGCAAATAACCTAAACGAAACGCAAAAACGCCGCAGTTCCAAAGCGCACGCTGATTAATTAAACCAACCGCTGCTTCTTCACTCGGCTTTTCTGTAAAACAATCCACTGTAAAATAACTGTTCTCTTCTACGTTTCCTTCAGGCACAATGTAACCGTATTTAGATGAAGGATACGTAGGCGTGACTCCCATTAACGCTAAATCCGCTTTTGAATCACGAAGCACACCTTCTAAATCTTTAACCCGCTCAAAAAATCCGTCTTCAACATACGGATCGACCGGCAGCACCACAACAATTTCGTCTTCAGATGCTTGCTCCTCGGAATGAAGATAAGAAGCAGCTAAAGCAATCGCTGGAAACGTATCGCGGCGCTCAGGCTCGATAATTAATGGAATATCCGTTCCGACCTGACTTCTGATCATATCACGCTGAAGCTTAGACGTTGCAATAACTGTTGATTCATTTAACCCAACCGCTTCAATTTGATTCCAGACGCGCTGAACCATTGATTCTTTCTGTCCATCTCGTCCTTCTAACACCTTTAAAAACTGTTTCGAACGCGTATCATTTGATAATGGCCACAGGCGCTTACCAGATCCACCAGATAACAACACAAGTTTCATTTATTTCCCTCCAATAAAAAAAGACCTGCTTCTGTGCAGCTCTTGCGTGTAGTTTATTTTAAATTAATTTCATTTTAGCCTTACATCGTTAAATTAATGAAACCTCTAAGTTATGAATCGTTTCTCTTCCAATAGAGTCGTACACCATAGTTGCACTTTTTACACTCTCTAAGTTATAGCAGTTTCTACCATCAATAACAATTGGATTTTTCATTAGTTTGCTGTAGTTTGATAAATCAAAGTGCTTTACTTGATCCCACTCAGTAAAGATAAAGCAAACGTCTGCATCTTTCAGCGTTTCTTCAATTGAATAACAGTACGTCACATCTTCCGGATGTACTTTCTTGAAGTTATCAATACCAATCGGATCCCAAGCCTTAACATTTGCTCCGTCTTCTAACATAAGCGGAATATTCACAAGCGTAGGTGCTTCTCGCAAATCATCCGTTCCCGGCTTAAACGTTAAACCAAGCACAGCTACATTTAGTCCTTTTAAACTATCAAAATATTTTCTGGATTTTTTAATAAGCTTAAGCTTTTGATTTTCATTTACATCAATCGCAGCTTTTACCGTCTTTAACTCGTAATCGTGGAAATTAGCCAGCCAGTGTAACGCTTTGGTATCTTTAGGGAAACATGATCCTCCGTAACCGATTCCAGCATTTAAGAACTTGTTGCCGATACGACCATCGTATCCCATCCCAAGCGCCACGTCTTCAATATCTGCCCCAATAATTTCACACAAATTCGCAATCTCATTAATAAACGATATTTTTAACGCTAAAAAATCATTAGATGCATACTTAATCATTTCAGCACTTTTTCTGTTCGTTACTACAATTGGAGCATCAAAGTTTTGATATACTTCTTTTAACGTCTCACCAGCAATCTTTTCTTCTACTCCAATCACAATGCGCGAAGTATACAACGTATCTTTTACAGCCGTTCCCTGGGACAAAAATTCTGGATTAGAAGCAACATACACATTCACACCATGCTTTAGTTGAGACTTAATCAAACTCTCAATTCTATCGTTTGTACCAATGGGAACTGTTGACTTTACTACTACTACACAGTCTTTTTCAATGCTAGAAGCGATTTGCTCCGCTACGCCATATACATAGCTCAAATTCGCTGAACCATCTGATTTTTCTGGGGTTCCAACACCTATAAAAATAACGTCTGCATCTTTATAAGCCGACTGATAGTCTGTTGTAAAGTGCAAACGCTCCATATTATTGTTCATTAATTCTTCAAGACCTGGTTCATAGATAGGTGAAATACCAGACTCCATTAATGCTACCTTTTTATCATCTATATCTACACATGTAACCAAATGTCCATTTTCTGCGAGACAAACACCAGTTACTAAACCAACGTATCCTGTTCCAGCTACAGCTATTTTCATTTTACCCCTCACTTCTATCTTATTAAATACTTCATAAAATCTCTAAATATTTAATGAATTATATATATTCTAAATTTAACTAGACTAAAAATTATTATTCTCTAATAAACTCTCTTTTATATTGATTGATGCTATAACCTAGTTAAAAACACCTATACTCTCAAGTCCAGGTGTGATTGTTTAAATTATAAGATTAAGGCTTATTTCTTTTAATACTTAGAGTTTATCAAAGTATTAAATGTTTAAATTCCGGTTCTTTAGTTATGAAGATAATATATGACTAAATCCTATATTAAGATTCTTCTGCATCGTTTTACAATACACTCATTTAATTTTAGCGAAATTAAATTTTCTCCTAAAAATTCTTGTTCCTATGTATAGTATTCCCTTAAATTCATTCATGTTAAATACACCTATTAGAAATACAATATTAGGAACGACTAAACATATTAAAATTTTGATTGCCAAGTAACCAAGATTTCCATCTGGAACAACTAAACATATTATATATGTTAATATCCCACCAACTAATGTGATTACAATATAAGTTAAAAATCGTAAATAGTACTCGTTAGGTTTACATTTAAAATAATTCTTAAACAAAGCATATGTTTCCCACGGTATCGCTACTAAAGACATACTAATGATTGTAGAAATTAAGACTCCGTTTATTCCAATATATCTTACTATTACCAGGTTTAAAACAAGATTTGTTATAGCTTCTATATAGGGTTTATATCTGTCACTCCACCACATTCCTGCTGCATCTTTATATATTAAAACCGTCTGTCTAATTAACCAAAAATATAAATAAATACTAAAGAGTAAAACTGTTGAAAATGGAAGAAGCATTTTTTTTCCCATCCATAAAGCCATAAATGGTTGAATTAAAATGATAACAGCTACTGTACTCCATCCTACAAGCCAAGCATACACAAGAAAAACCTTCTTAAAATCACTATAATTTTTTTCGATTTTTTCTACTATAATACTATTCCCTACACTAGGTGTTATTGAATTATTTACTATAGAAAGTATTCCTATAATAGCAGTAATAATCATGAGATAGTTATTATACATAGCTAGAATTGTTAGCCCTAGAACAGCAGAAATTACTAGATTATCCGAACTCCTTACAATTGTACCCGATAAGCGATGTCCAACTAGTGCTCCTACCCTTTTTTTTATTTCCGTTAACTCTTCTTTTTCAATATTTCCTTTACAAGTATATTGAGGATATTTTTTATTGACGATTGTTGAAACAATAAAATTATTTATTACTGTTGAGATAGGTAAGATTAGGATAAATGTATAATAATTTTTATATATTAATAAAATAGCTATTTGTATAGAATACAAAGCAAAATTGATTGCAGTACTTATATTACTTAAGATGTCATTTCGTTGATGAGCTATCAAAATAGATTGTTTATATGAAAAAAGAAAATAACTTATAACGGTATTACCTAGGTAAATGAAATATAGAAAATATAAATTTACATCGCTCGGATAAGATCCATTAATTAAAAACTTTAAAAAGGGTGTTATAAGCAATCCAACTGCTAAGATGACACATCCCATTAATCTATAGATTTTTTTATAAAGGTTCAACAATGCACATATTTTTATATTATCATCTTCAGCTATAGGTTTATACATGCTATAAATAATAGCACTTCCAAAACCTAACTCAGCAAGGCTTAATGCAACCAAAATTGCGCTAAATAAGCTATTTAATCCTAAATATTCAACACCTAGAGTGTATATTAATGTTGTACGCAAAACAAACGGTAATAACATAGCAACTAGCCTATTTATTAAGCCAAAGACAATATTTCTTGTTGAATTAAACATTCTATTAATCTTCAAAAATTATTCCTGCTTTCCTACCATATCATTTAAATTGTAAATTTTTTGCCAAACATTATATCCGAACTTTAAATGCATAATTAATAATTAAATTATTTTATTAAAAGGGATAACAATGTTGCAAACTTATAGCTTCTTTTATGTCCTGAATTCAACATTTTATAGCTTTTGATACTTTTTATTTCTATTCATGTATTTTAAATTCTATTTTGTATCATACCCATACTACGGAACAACCTATAAATTATCCAACATTTAATTGAATATATTGAATAAAGCAGCTACTACTGTTTATCTTTCCCAACATATATTTGCCTTTATGACTTCCGCTGGAAAACCTCCAATTATACAATTCTTCTTATCGAATCTTCTCGTTACACACGCTCGATAGGCAACCACACACCCATCTCCTATAGTAACTCCTTTTAAAATATCTACATACGCAGCAATCCAAACATTGCTACCAATTATTATTTCTTTAGGTGGATTTAAAATATTCCCTCCCCTTTCATTTACATTGTAAACCTTATGACCATCTACATCCCTAATATTTGTATTCCAGCCAATTAAAACATCTTTACCAAACTCTATACGTCTGTTACTCGCAAAAAAACAATTAGAATTACATATGAAATTTTCACCAAAAACTATTGTGCCCCCGTTATCACATCGCACAGATATACCATTTGCTAAATTGGCTCTTCCTTTAAAAATTACTTTGCTGTTTTTATCTACACTCCACTTACATGCTTCAGATCTTCCGCTTATACCTGTAGATCCTTGAGACCATCCAAATTTAATCATTCCAAATGTTGGTTGAGATTCAATTAAAACAGTTCGAGCATGTAAATTATATAATTTTATATTATGTGAAACTATAATAGGAAGCTTTATTGCTGTTTTGATAGGAAATACTTTAAAATTAAAGTATACACTTTTGAATAAAGCTACAAGCATTTTAAACAATTTCATTTAATACACATCCACCCCATCTATTTTGAGACACCAACTTTAATTCTTCTAGATTCTAAATACTTATAAGTTAAATACACGCAGACTATAGAAGTTAAAAACGTAATAGAGAAGATTCTCCCCATAAATGATAAAGCTGAGTCTCTTGGTGCATAAATAATATCATAGATAAGAATAAGAACTATTCCAGATATAAAATAATTTTTTTTATAATTTTTAACTATATACGATATAATAGCCATATATATAGCTGAAATCACTATAATACCCGTATAACCAAAATCTTCAAAAGTCTCCGCCAGATAAGTACTACCAAGTCCCACTCCATTTAAATAATGAAAGGGACTGTAGAGATAAGAAATTACATCCGCAAAATTCCATCCTTCTATGGCTCCTTCAACAGTAAACCCATCGTAGTATGTAGCGGAACCAAAAAGCGCTTTGTAGAAAATGTTATTTTGTAAAAACTCAACTATTGGTCCCAATGTGTATATTCGATTCTCTGGAAAGGAATTAATATTTAGAACAGTCTCTGCTAGAATACGAGCACTATTTCCCTGGCTGTCGAAAAAGCTCAAAAATGCCTCACCTATGCTAAAGCTAAAATTTTGATTATCAGCCACCCTAAACGATCCCCAAAATGTGAAAAATATTATTGCAAGAGGTACTGAGACTAGAAGCCAAAATCTATATTTTTTTGTAACCCACTTTTCTTCATTTTGTTTACGGAAAAGCTCTCTCAAAGGAATATAGGTTAATACTAAAATACAAAACCTTAGTGCAATCGGGTTTCTTTGCCCATACCCTAGGCTTAATGCACCTATTGCTAAAAATGAAAGGCCCAAAACTAAAAAGCCTTTTTTACGTGGATTAGTAGCAAGATATATAAAAAAGAAAATTTCATTCATAGTATAAAATTTAGCAAACATACTTGGCAAAGAGGTTTTAAAACTCGTATAGTAACTCGTATAACTTGTAGCTTGAACATACAATACTCTTTCAAGTACATATATCACAGAGAAAATAAAAGTGATCCAATACAGATAGATACAAGCTTTTTGTAATAAACTTACATCAAAATAATTATCGGTAGTTTTTCGCTTTATTGACCTCTTGACGACATACCTTTTTTCAAATAAAGAGTAGAATATTCTTATAGAAACCAAAGCCAACATAATAATAGAAAAAACTTTACTAATTATGTCAAATCTATAATCTAACCCAAAGTCTTTATAAAAAATAAAACTTATTGTCATTCTTCCCATCACAAAAAGAAAAAAAGTTAAATTAAATACACCAAAGATAAATCTTCTTTGAAGTGACGCCATTGTGTATAGCAAGTTAGATATCCACATAATATGAAAGGAACAGAATAGCAATGTATTATTGTTTAATAAAGCTGAGATCATCCATAACACTATAGATAAAACTAGTGATAACCAAGAAAATAATTTAAACACAATACTCCTCCATTATATAATGAAAGGCTCTAATAGCCTTAACAACATTTTCTGTCTTATTTTAATAGCTCCCTATTAAATATGTTGTAGTTATTTTTTGCATCGCACACTTCTTCCCAAATTTTTCTAGACTCTTGGCACATTTCTTTGTATTTGTGCTCATTCATTTCGTAAACAGCCTGAAATTTTTGAGCAAGCTGTTTAGGACTTAATTCGACTGGCATTAAAAATCCATTTTTTCCAGACCTAAGAACTTCTTTTGTTCCTCCAACATTAGTAGCAATAATGAGTTTGCCAAAAGCCATTGCCTCCATTATCGATACAGGCACTCCTTCACTGACACTTACGTTTACAAAAATGTTAAAATCGTTTGTTTTATAATAATCAATAACTTGTTTATTATCCATCTTTCCCAAGAGTTTGCACTTAATATTACTATTTGGGAGCTGCTTAACTTCACGTTTCAGGTCCTCAAATTCCTCTCCGTCCCCAATATGTGTCCATTCAATATCAAACTTTAGCTCTTTCAATGCATCTAGTATCAATTTATTTCTTTTTACGGGACGCATCCAAGAACATGATAATATTTTTAAACAGCTTCCTTTAGACGATATTTTTAGCCCATTATCTATTGTTCCGAGCCTTCTAATTCTAAGCTTTGATTTGTTTATGCCGTAACTAGTTATTATATAGTCCATTGCATCTTGAGATATAGGATAAATCATATTTAAACCATTTAGAATATAATCTCTTAGGGGTATATAACCATTGGCTGCATATTCGTATACATCAAACCTATGACATCTCGAAATAGATTTTATATGATACCTAGTGGATAATTTTTTAGATACTTTTACTGCGACATAAGCTTGCAAATGTAACCAATAGGCATAAAAAATTATTTCTGTATCAGGAGTTATATTTTCACATATGTACTTTTTAAGCTGTGAAGATAAATAGTTACCTTGACCTAAAAAACCAATCAATTTTAAGACATTTTTGTAATTCAGACGCTTGCTCTTAGATAGCTGGAAGATTTCTTTATATAACTCAGCATCCATAAAAGTAAATAGACACCATATTAACTTTCTTATTTTAGAGTAATTAGGAATATTATCAACTACTTTAAAACCATCTAACTCTACAATCTTATCCTTTTTTCTATCTGACCATATAGGAAATATAAATTTATTTATATTATCTTCTTTTAAGTTTTTTATAGAATCGATTTCTGTGGCCAAGAAAGTCTCTCCGGTATAATCATAAGGATAGAACATATCGATATAAAGAATAGATTTTGAATCGGCTGCTCTAGCATCTACAGTTTTTAATGCTTTAACCATTTTTTTCACCCATTAAATCAAAATAGTCGAATACACATTGAAGTGTAATATCCATATCACATGTCTTTCTCGCTGACTCTCTAATCTCCATTGCTAAAGGCTGTATTGCAGTAGTATCGTATAGTTCATTATAAAATTCTATAATAGATTCCATATTCACAGAATCTTCGTTTGGTGGAACCTGAAGAACATATTTACTATTTTCATCTTCATTAAATATTTCTATGGGATATGAGGAGACAATAGGAAGACCTTTTGCTACATACTCTTTTGTTTTCAAAGTACTTTCCGTTTTTAGCTTTTCTCGATGAATGGCTATAGAATTAATACCAATATGTGCACTGTTATATAACTCATCAAGCTCTTTTCCAGATTTAAATCCATGAAAGATAATTTTATCTTCTAAATCATATTTACTCACCAAGTCTTGATATTTTTTCAAGTGAGGTCCATCTCCAACAATATTGAAAACAATATTTTGTGTACCGCCATTGTAATAATATTTATTCATTCCTTCTATTATTCGGTCCCACCCCTGAATTGATCTAATAGCTGACACACCAATTATATTAATAATACCTGAAGAGTTTACGCTTTGCTTACACTCAATATTATCAAATATTATTCCATTAAGTGTGTTAATTGTTCTAACGCCAAATATTTCTGTATCATCTGAATAAGTTACTATTCTATCAATATATTTCTTTAATTGTTTTCTAAATATATAATCTAATATTAGAACCCCTATTGATTTTAAATCTTTATCTTTTTCGTGGTACGGGAAAGTTGGAATTTCAACGACAACCTTTGCTGTACTATTTTTCAATTTTTTTAAGAGTTGAATAAATTTGAAATCACTTTTTGGGTATCTTACATATATGTAATTAAAATGTTCATTATTTACTAATTCAGCTACAACATTGTATAAGTTAAATCTTCTATGAACATTTGAAGAATAAGGAATAACACTTATACCTGTCGAATTTGATTTTCTTAAACCATTATTGCCATACGAGATTAAAGTCGTATCATACTTCTTTGAAAATACATTTACTTGATTTAAAACCTTTTTTGCCACCCCATCTGGAATATTATCGTCTATTAGAACCGGAGCAATATATAACATTTTTTTCATATTAAGGTTTACAACCCTCTCTAATTTTCTTACAAATTTCAACTCAAATACTAATTTAAAAGTTACTAGCTAAAACCCTGTAAATCATTAATTGAATCAATTCTTAAAGTTCTAAAGTGTCTCCTCTACTATAAAGATAACTTCTATGAATACTCAACTGTAGCTATTGCTAAATATTCCTTGAAAAATCCTAATATGAGTTTCAGCCATATTTAAAAATGTATAATTCTTTATCTTTTCCAGACTACAAATTGACATATTTTCTTTAAGTTTCTTATCGCCCAGTATACGTACTATCTTTTCATTTACAGCCTTAGGGTCATCAGTAGGTACAATATAACCATTTTTTTCATTTTCAATCAATTCTAGCCCTGCGATACATCTATCTGTTGTAATGATAGGTAAACCACAAGCCATTGCCTCATTGACGACTAACCCCCATACGTCTTCTCTAGTTGGTAATACAAACAGATCAGATGCCTTATAATACTCTAATAATTCCTGTTTTTCCATGAAATCAATAAAATGAACATTAGTAATCTTATATTGTTCACAGAGGTCTCTATACTCCTTACTAGCTTGTCCCCCAATAATATATACTCCTACTTTATTATCAACAGATTTGCAAGCCTCCAATAAAATATCAAAACCTTTTCGATAAATGAATTGTCCTACTGATATAAGCACTTTTTCTTCTTTGATACCAAGTTTATTTCTAAGTTTGCTTTTTTCTTCAATACTAACTGGTTTTAATAAAATATCCTTTTCAGTAAGAGAAGTAAACGGATATACAGCCGTCTTTTTTAAATCTGCACCATAATGACATAAATATTCAGTTGTTACCTTCCCTGTACTAAGCCAATTGTCTGCCGCACTAATAAAAAACTTTTTAAATTTTTCTTTTCCTTTTCCTTCTTCTTTTATAAACCCACCATCTGTACTTAGAATAAAAGGTATTTTTTTTGTTTTCATATAGGTTATAGAAATCATTGAGGTAATTGTGCTATACATTCCTATAACTATACAGTCATAACTTCGATTTAAATACTTTAATACCTTAAAGCTCCATGAATTATCTGTACCAACTTCATGTGCATTCAAATAAATTTCTTTAAATGTCTCTTCACCTTGCTCTGTCCATTTAGTATTCCTATCACTTGCTGAGCGTCTTTCATAAATCACAGTAAGATCACATAATTTTCCTAATTCCGAAAAAAATCTCACTTTGTATGGTGATGGAAGATTTGTTATATATAAGACTTTCACCCTATTTCTCCTCGTGTTCTAAATTTGTTTGAATATTTTTTGCAAATTATCAAGGTATGTTGACTCCATATAGTTTTGAAGGGTTTTATTCCTGTTATTAATCATTACTTGATTATCGCATCTTAATCCACTATATAGATATTCTATATCTTGTTGCTGAGCATTTGTAACAACAGTTCCATTTTTACCATTTTCCACAACATCCTTAATTCCAGCATGATCTGTGGTCAAAATAGCCATACCATTCCCCATAGCTTCCAATATAGAAATAGGTTGCCCCTCATTCGGATATCTTGTAATTAAAGTGAATATATCACATTTATTTAGCAGTTCTATCTTTTTCTCACCACTAACTACCCCATGATATGTAACAAAATCCTGAAGTTCATTTTCATTGACATAGTTTTCAAAGAATTCTTTTTCAATTTCTTCGAAGAATTTACCAGCGAAATCAAAATGTAACTTCTTTTTGGCTCCGTTGAGAACTCTTTCTTTTTCTAGGTTTGCCATTCTCAAAATTTCTGGATATCCTTTACTTCTAATGAAATTGCTCAAGTATAAAACGTGTAATACTTCTTTATGATTTAATGCCACCATTTTTTTCTTAAATTCTTCATCCGATATTAGGAATTCATCATCTATACAATTAGGAACAACAAAGATTTTCTTTTCATCAATCATACCTTGGTATATGTATTTTAGTGAAGGCCCCAGAACAATGACACCTGCTAATTTTTTAATAGCTTTGTAATTCATTTTTCTCTGCCAAACCACTAAATCATTATCAACCAGTTTTCGATAGTATCCTCCATGAAGATGAATTAAACATTTCTTTTTTTGTAGATTTAATAATTTAAGTATTATTAGATCTCTTATATTTCCTCCTTTTGTTTGGCTAATAGTAAAGTAAAATAAATCTGCCCTGCTTTTCCATATTTTAATAAGGTTCTTCAGGAACAGTTTATTATTGCTAATATCAACCTTTTCAAAACAAAATTCAGCAGATAAGTTTGAATTATAGAGGGTCTGCACCGCCTTAGACAACCCATGCATCGGCGGAGGGAATTGTGCGATAAAACATATCTTTTTCTTTTCCATTGAATTGTACCTTCTCTTTATATATGTTTGTTTAGATGCCGAACTACTTTTGCAGGATTTCCAGCAGCTATGCAATTAGCTGGAATCTCACTACTTACTATACTACCAGCTCCAATTACTGAGTTGTCTCCAATTTTTGAACCTTTTAAAATTAAACAATTGCAACCTATGAACACATTCTCACCGATTTCAATTGATCTAATGCCCATGTTAGCGTGTGGAGTTTTTAATCGCACGTCTGGATCCACAGGATGGAAGTCATTATCAATAATCTTAGTATTTCCCCCAACAAGTGTGTTATCTCCGATTGTAATGCTCTTGCGTGCATAAATTGTAGCACCAGACATTCCAACATTATTACCAATACGTATTTCAGCATCTGAAGTTCTAGTTACAATAATAGTGCGCTGAGACAAACCAACAAGATTCGATAAAAAAGATGAATTAATAGTTACATTATTACCAATGGATAACTTACTACCAGATTTACTAAAAATTACTGGGATTCCCTTTAGTAGTAGTCCTTTTCCATAGCTAATTTTATTTAAACGTAGGAAGATTTTGAACCAATTACTATTCATTTTTTTACCACCCACTACTTCCTATCTCTTGTGTGTACTTCTTAACAGATACATCTTTAGTAAGGTATTTAACTAAATAACCTCTACCTTTTTCTCCCATTACCGATAAGCTAGAGTCGCTTTTTAATTTTATAATCTGGGTAATTATCTCTTCTATACCTTTATAATTTTGAGGTTCTGTTACATATCCGCATGTAACTTCTTCTATAATTAACCTTGCCTCGGATCCTTCTTCTAAAACGCCTATGATTGGTTTACCAGCTGCCATTACACCATATAATTTGCTTGGAACAGATACGCCTTGAATGCCTTTTGCGTTAACCACCCAATGAACATCACCAGCATTTAAACTATAAATTAAATCTGATTTATCTTGATAAGGAATGAATGCTACATTTTGAAGGTTATTTCTCTCTTTACATTGAACTAGTTTTTCTCGGATAGTCCCTTCTCCTACAAATGCAAAAACTATATCTTCTCTATCTTTAAACTTTTCTATAACATTCATCAAGTTTTCAAGGTCATAATAAAGTCCTAAGTTGCCTGAATACATAATAATAAACTTATCTTCTAATCCATACTTCTTTTTGAAGGCTACTACTTTTTCATGATCTGCTGGTAAAGGATAGATTTCTTTCTCATCAATCCAGTTATTGATAAACGTATGGCTAGGCACTTTTCTTCCTTTAAATCTACCTTTTAATGTTTCAATCATATCGCGCCCAACAACAATTACCTTATCAGCTTGTCTACAACTGAACTTATCAAACAACATCATAGCTTTTAAAATCAGCTTATTTTTACTATATCCAACAGCCATTGTCTGTTCTGGATTGAAGTCTTGGATATTATAAATATATTTAGCTCGCTTCATCCATTTACCCCACACGCCAAGCAACCCGCCTAGAATAGGTGGCTGAGAAATAGAATACACATAATCCATTTTTCCAACCTTAAAAGTAGCAATCATAGCTCCAATAAAATATGAGAGAATGTTTTTAATTCGGCTTATTTTATTGCTCTTAGAAAATTCCGGTACACGAATACGAATAACATTTACGCCGTTAATTTCCTCTTTATAAAACATTTTCTTTTTATATTCGTCAGCAACTTTTCCAGTATAAGATGGAACTACACAGACTATCGTTATATCAAATTCATCGATCATTCCTTCTGCTAACTCTCTTAGGATCTGACCGGTCGAAGCTACATCTGGAATATAATAATGTGCGTATATTAATAGTTTTTTCTTATCAGTTTTTACCTTTTCAATCATAGAATATCTCTTTCCTATCTGCATAAGTGTATATATTTGTCTTAACAAAAAACAGTTTTACTAGCTTCTATATATTATTTATGAATTATCGTTGGTTTCTCGAGTCTTTTATCAAGATACTCTAAAACGTTAAAAAGAGCACTTCCTTCTATTTTTATGTAATGATTACATTAAAACAGAAAAAAGTTAGCTCCCTGTAACAATCATATATTTAATTTAATGAATCATTTAGTCAAATTAAAAGATCAATCAAACATTACCTTAATCTTCTCTTCACTTTCAACCTTCTTCATATCCGCTTCAACCATAATACGAACTAGCTCTTCAAATGAAGTCTTCGTTGGATTCCAGTTTAATAGTGTCTTCGCCTTAGTCGGATCACCTAACAATTGATCTACTTCTGCAGGACGGAAGAACTTCGGATCGATTTCTACGATCACTTCACCCGTTGCTTTGTTTGTTCCTTTTTCTTCTAAGCCTTCACCGCTCCACTCAATTTCAATGCCAGTGTGTTTAAATGCAAGCTGTACAAATTCACGTACTGAATGCATTTCACCTGTTGCAATAACAAAGTCTTCTGGCTTATCGTGTTGAAGAATTAACCACATGCATTCTACGTAGTCTTTTGCATAACCCCAGTCACGTAAAGAATCTAAGTTTCCTAGCGTTAATTTTTGTTGTTTACCTTGTGCGATACGTGAAGCAGCAAGCGTAATTTTACGTGTTACGAACGTTTCACCGCGGCGCTCTGATTCATGGTTAAATAAAATACCGTTTACTGCAAACATGTTGTAAGATTCACGGTAGTTCTTTGTAATCCAGAAGCCGTAAATTTTCGCTACACCGTATGGAGAACGCGGGTAGAAAGGCGTTGTTTCTTTTTGCGGTACTTCTTGTACTTTACCGTACAGTTCAGATGTAGAAGCTTGATACACGCGCGTTTTATCTGTAAGTCCTAAAATACGTACAGCTTCAAGAATGTTTAACGTACCTTTTGCATCAACATCTAATGTATATCCAGGCATATCAAAAGACACGCGTACATGTGACTGTGCAGCTAAGTTGTAAATTTCATCTGGCTGAATGTCACCAATGATGCGCGTTACGTTTAGTGCATCCGTTACGTCACCATAGTGAAGGTGGAAGTTTGAGTTGTTTAATAATGCACTCGCTGCTTCTTCAGTTAAAAGATCTTCTAGACGCTCTTGGTTGTAAGAAGAGCTGCGGCGGATTAATCCGTGCACTTCATAGCCTTTTTCTAGTAAAAATTCTGCTAAGTATGATCCGTCTTGTCCTGTTACACCTGTAATTAATGCTGTTTTCATCGTATCCTCCATATATATCAACTGTTATTTTAGTATTTAGTTTAGAAAGTTTTTAATTATTTTGCTGCAGCTAGTTCGTTATCTAAAAACCATCTATACGCTTTTTGAAGACCGTCTTCTAAAGCTGTTTCTGCTTTCCACCCAAGACCGTTCAGTTTTGTTACGTCTACTAGTTTGCGAGGCGTTCCGTCTGGTTTTGACGTATCAAATTGAATGTCTCCTTTATAACCGACAACTGCTTTTACTTTTTCCCCAAGCTCTTTAATCGTAATATCTTCTCCTACACCGATATTAACGATTTCATTGCCTTCGTATGTATTCATTAAGAACACGCACGCATCTGCTAAGTCCTCTGAGTATAGAAACTCACGTTTTGGTGTGCCTGTTCCCCACATTTCAACAAACGGCGCATTGCTTTCTTTCGCTTCGTGGAACTTGCGAAGAAGTGCAGGAAGAACGTGTGATGTATGAAGATCAAAGTTGTCGTTTGGACCGTAAAGGTTAGTTGGCATTGCTGAAATATATTTTGTACCATATTGACGATTGTATGATTCACACATTTTAATACCGGCAATTTTAGCTATTGCATATGGCTCATTCGTAGGTTCAAGCGCACCTGTTAGTAAGTACTCTTCTTTTAATGGCTGAGGTGCTAATTTTGGATAAATACATGTGCTTCCTAAGAATAATAGTTTTTCTACACCATTTCGGTATGCTGCATCAATGATATTTGATTGAATCAATAAATTATCGTGAATAAATTCAGCTGGATATTCATTGTTTGCCACAATACCGCCTACTTTAGCTGCTGCTAAGAAAACAAATTCTGGCTTTTCTTCTATAAAAAATGTGTCGACATGCGGTTTGTCTCGTAAATCTAGCTCAGCGCTTGTGCGATATACTAAATTGTTATAGCCTTTTTCCTGTAATTTTCGTACGATGGCTGAACCAACAAGTCCTCTGTGGCCAGCTACATAAATTTTTGAATTTTTGTTCATTTTAAGACACCAGCTTCCCTTTGGTTAATAAGCATTTTTTGAACCAAACAGCAATAGAACCGTTCGGCATATAATCGTAATATCCGTCTTTAAAGACCGTGTTGTCATATACGTTAAATCT
>Ga0268255_10001016_pt1 | contig 17435 bp, 17 predicted proteins | sample AgamicOrMarz_FD_200256 | JGI IMG/M metagenome (GOLD analysis project Ga0268255, IMG submission 200256) | Agave microbial communities from Guanajuato, Mexico - Or.Ma.rz (v2) (version 3) | ecosystem: Host-associated > Plants > Phyllosphere > Phylloplane/Leaf | place: Guanajuato, Mexico...
TCTTAAACTATTCTCCCCCTTACTTTTAAGGAAAAGCCATATCCAAAGGATAGCCAATACATTATTATTGATATGGGATACAAGGTTTGACCCGTTCATAATCTTCTCCTGTTCTTTAGAGTGATAATTCGCGAACTTAAATTTTATATACTCAATTAATTGAATTCAAAAGCACATGCATTTGATGCGAAACTTTCTCCAACAAGAAAACCTTCTTTATCCCTATAATCAATCTTAATCTCTTCGTCTAAATACCTTTTTGTAAACTGATCTATATGAATTTGAAAACTTTCATATGTTAAAAGTATATCGTTTCGCCTTGGTTCATCGATTACAAGCGTAAATTTGATAGATATCCCGCATCCTCCAGTTATATCAGCTTCAATACGAGGAGTTTGCCCTTTCTGTAACTCCATTGTTTTTAATTGTCTGAAAGCTGCTTCTGTTAATTTGAGAAGCATTGCTCTTTCTCCTTTCTTTTATATTTAAATTTAATCTACTCTAACTTACATAGATGAATAGTTGATTGGTTAAGCACTCTCATCTTTACAAATGAAATATAAAATTTGATTAAAGCTATCATATTTACGATAGCTTTATCTACTTTGAATTCTAATTTATTGAAACTACTAGAAATAAAATAAGACTTTTTTTACCTCAATTTCTGATATTAAATGTTTAATAATCAAGTAGCTTATAATTTTATTATTTCTTTTTCTAACTCTGTCTCTTTGATATATCTTAATATTGGTTGCCTAGCTGCTTGTACTTCATCCAGTCGACCAATTATTGTTGTATGAGGTGCATTTAAAATGGCGTCTGGAGTGTCTTCTACTTCTTTTGCAATTTGAATCATCGCATCTGCAAAAGCATCGAGTGTTTCTTTCGATTCGGTTTCTGTCGGTTCAATCATTAAACATTCCTCTACATTTAAAGGGAAATAGATAGTCGGTGGGTGATAGCCGAAATCAAGAAGACGTTTGGCCATATCAAGTGTTCTTACACCCAGCTTTTTCTGTCTGGATCCGGATAACACGAATTCATGCTTACAAATTTGGGAAAATGGTGCATCAAAGTACGGCTCAAGCTTTTTACGAAGGTAATTCGCATGAAGCACTGCCCCCTCAGATACTTGACGCAATCCTTCAGGTCCCATTGTGCGAATATACGTGTATGCACGAACCAAAATACCAAAGTTTCCATAATACCCTTTTACACGGCCGATAGACAATGGTTGATTAGAGTTCAACACATATTTCTCACCGTCTTTTTCAATGCGTGGCACTGGTAAATATGGAATGAGCTTCTTTTTTACACCAACCGGGCCAGCTCCAGGTCCCCCTCCACCATGAGGTGTTGTAAACGTCTTATGAAGATTTAAATGCACGATGTCAAATCCCATTTTACCTGGTGTTGTTTTACCTAAAATGGCATTAGCATTCGCGCCATCATAGTACAATAATCCGCCTGCTTCATGAACAACTTTGGCAATTTCCAAAATTTCTTTTTCAAACAACCCAAGTGTATTAGGATTTGTTAGCATCAATGCAGCTGTATCATCATCAACATGCTTCTTTAATTCTTTTAAGTCCACCAAACCATTTTCATTGGATGGAATGGTGACCGTTTTAAAACCAGCGACAGTAGCGCTGGCAGGATTTGTACCATGCGCTGAGTCCGGAACCAGTACCTTCGTTCTTTTTTCTCCTTTGTGTTCAAAATAAGCCTTCACCATCATTAGACCGGTCCATTCTCCTTGAGCCCCCGCAGAAGGCTGTAACGTTACAGCATCCATGCCTGTAATCTCAGCTAATTCTCCCTGCAATTCATATAAAAGCTCTAGTGCGCCCTGTACTGTATCAGCTGGCTGATACGGATGAATGCGACTAAAACCTTCGAAACGTGCCACATCTTCGTTAATTTTCGGATTGTATTTCATGGTACAAGATCCAAGTGGATAGAAACCATTATCAATCCCGTGGTTTTTATTTGAAAGTGCTGTGTAATGGCGCACAAGCTGAAGCTCTGATACTTCAGGAAGCTCTGCTGGCAAATCACGAATCAAATGTTTCGGAAATTTATCATGTAAATCAATACCTTCTACGTCACTTTCCGGCAAGTTTGAACCGACACGCCCTGGACGACTGATTTCAAAGATTAACTCATTGTATTCAACCATTTACAACCGCCTCCAATACTTCTACAAATTGATCAATTTCTTCTTTTGTACGCTGTTCGGTCACCGCAATGAGCATTTGATTGTTAAAACCGTAATCACTTTCTAAGTCAAATCCTCCAATGATTCCTGCCTCAAGCAATTTAGCGTTGACCTCCTTAATCGGACAAGGAAGTTCCACCACAAATTCATTAAAGAATGGTGCTTCATTCTTAACAATAAAGCCTTTCTTTTGAAGAGAATTTGCCATGTAATCGGCTTTTTCAACATTTAGTTGTGCCATATGACAAATTCCTTGCTTTCCAAGTGCGGTCATGCAGACAGCAGATGCAAGAGCGTTTAATGCCTGATTAGAACAAATATTTGATGACGCTTTATCACGGCGAATATGCTGCTCACGTGCTTGCAGGGTTAGTACAAACCCACGTTTTCCTTGGTCATCTGTCGTTTGCCCCACAATGCGTCCCGGTACTTTACGCATAAATTTTTTATGAACCGAAAAATAACCGCAGTGCGGACCTCCAAAGGCCATTGGTATTCCTAATGGCTGCATATCACCAACCACAATATCTGCTCCGAGTTTCCCTGGTGCCTGCAAAAGTGCTAGCGCTAGTGGGTTGGCACTAACGATGAAAAGTGCTCCTTTTGCCTCTGCAATTTTCTTTATCGTTGCTAAATCTTCAATTGAGCCAAAGAAGTTTGGGTATTGAACAATAACGGCGGCAGTATCCTGTTCAATTTGTTCTTTCAGATTTTCTAGGTCTGTCACGTCAGTAGCAAGATTTACTTCTTTCACCGTATACCCCTGTCCGTCAGCTACCGTATTTAAGATAGCACGTGATTCAGGATGAACGGCCCTTGATACAAGTACTTTTAAGCGTCTTGTTGATGCAACCGCAAGTGATGCAGCTTCTGCAAGAGATGTAAAGCCATCATACATAGAAGAATTGGCCACATCCATTCCCGTCAGCTCACAAACCATTGTTTGAAATTCAAAAATAGCTTGTAACTCACCTTGACTGATTTCCGGCTGATAAGGTGTATAAGCCGTGTAAAATTCAGAACGTGAAATCATATGATTCACCACACTGGGAATGTAGTGATCGTATGTACCCGCACCAAGAAAAGTCGGGTAGTAGTTAGCATTTTTATTTTGTGAAGTAAGCCTCTGCATTTTTTTCAAAAGAAGTGGTTCAGGAATGGCTTTCGGAATATTTAGCTCACCAGCTAAACGAATATCAGATGGAATGTCTTCAAATAACTCATCTATGGAAGACATATTTAAAAAAGCAAGCATCTCCTCTTGATCTTGTTTCGTATCAGGAAGATATCTATAAGGGTTTGTCATGTTATTCCTCTCCTTCGTCGATAAACGCTTCATACTCATCTTGATTTAAAAGCAACTCTAACTCTTCTGGATTGGATATTTCCACTTCTATTAACCAACCTTCCTTATACGGATTTTTATTAATGGCCTCAGGAGTATCGTTTAACTCCTCGTTTACACGAGTAACTGATCCTGATACTGGAGCGTAAAGTTCAGAAACGGCTTTAACTGATTCGATTGTTCCCATTGATTCATTAGCTGTTATTTCATCGTTCACTACCGGATTTTCAACAAATACAATATCCCCCAACTGCTTTTGAGCATAATCAGAGATTCCAATTCGCACACGATTTTCGTCTAATTGTAGTACCCACTCATGTTCCTCGCTATATAATAAATTGGCTATTGCATTTGTCATTGTTTTTCTTCCCTTCATCTTTGTTTTTAATATTTTTATAGTTTGAAAATTAATAGAAAAACTTCACTTATAACGTACTTATTAATCTGTTGTACTTTAAAGAGATGACTGATATTTTCCTATCAGCAAACGATTATCGTTATAACTCTATTAAAAATGTCATAAATCTTTTTTATAGAATGGTGTTTTCACCACAACGGCATCAATCATTTTTTTGCGAACTTCAACTTTTAGTTGCGTACCCAATTCAGCATACTCTGCTGATACGAGCGCAAGACCTAAGCCTTTCTTTAAAGACGGGGAATGGGTTCCAGATGTAATACAACCAATTTCTTCTCCTTTCGATGAAAACACTTTGTAACCATGACGAGGAATACCCCTTCCTTTTACTTCAATCCCTACCAATTTTCGTGTTAAGCCTCTTTCTCTTTGAGCTGTAAGAATGTCTTTGCCGATAAAATGACTTTCTTTGTTCGTTTTAACGGCAAAACCGATTCCTGCTTCAAGTGGGCTGATATCACTTGTGAGCTCTTGACCATATAATGCAAGCCTCGCTTCAAAACGAAGAGTGTCACGCGCACCAAGTCCACATGGTTTTAACCCATGTTCCTTTCCCACTTTCAGAAGCTTCTCCCAAAGAGCTTCTGCCTTATCTGTTGTTAAATAAAGTTCAAATCCGTCCTCTCCTGTGTAACCTGTACGTGATACAAGAACGTCTGTAATCCCATCCAAATTGACATGTTGAGCAAAATGGAAAAAACTAATTTTCTTTAGGTTTATTTCCGTTAACTTTTGTAAGATGACTTCTGCTGTTGGACCCTGTATAGCAAGCTGCGCAATGTCACCTGAAACATTCTGAAGCTTCACTTCTCCTCTTACATGTTTCTCCATCCACTCGACATCTTTTTTAATATTTGCCGCGTTAATCACAAGTAAATATTTTTCATTAGCCAACTTGTAAATAAGTAAGTCATCGACCGTACCGCCGTCTGGATAACACATAGCTGTATATAGGGCTTGATTGATACTAAGCTTTGTTACATCGTTTGTTACAAGGTAGTTAATATAGCTTTCTGCACTTCTCCCCGTAACCAGCACCTCTCCCATATGAGAAACATCAAAGAGTCCTGCTTTCTTTCGGACAGCTTCATGCTCTTCTAAAATGCTGGAAAACTGGACTGGAAGTTCCCAGCCCCCAAAATCAATGACCTTTGCACCGTATTTTTTATATGTTTCAAAAAGCGATGTTCTCTTTAATAATGTATTTGTACTCATTGACACACCTCCAATTAAGGTTTCTTATGAAACAACTGTTCTTTTACCTTTTTACCTGTTGGGGTCATTGCAAGACCCCCAAGTGCGGTTTCCCGAAGGGTCCTAGGCATATCTTTTCCGACCCTATACATCGCTTCAATGACTTCATCGCATGGAATGCGGCTTTCAATACCGGAAAGGGATAAATCAGCAGCTGAGAAAGCAATCGATGTGCCAATAACATTTCGCTTAATACAAGGCACCTCAACTAGTCCTGCGACTGGATCGCATACTAGGCCTAATAGTGATTTCATAGCAATAGCTGTTGCATTCACTGCCTGTTTAGGAGTTCCTCCTTTTAATTCCACGATTGTTCCAGCTGCCATGGCTGTCGCTGAACCAACCTCTGCCTGACAACCTCCCGCGGCTCCTGAAATAAAGGAACCGTTGGCAATCACATAACCAAGCATACTGGCCGTAAACAAGCCCATAACTAAATCCTTATAGGGAGTGCCGTCATTTTTATGAAGGGAAAACAATACTCCAGGTAAAATGCCAGCAGCTCCAGCTGTTGGGGTAGCTACAATGACCCCCATTCGAGCATTGCTTTCAGACGTGGCTAATGAGAAAGTCATCGCATTGCTTATATAATGTCCCGACAGCGATTTACCCTGATTTACGTAGCCATACATTCTTACAGCATCGCCACCAGAAATACCACTTGGTGCAGTTGATCCATCTTTTATTCCTCTATCAACGGCTTCCTTCATTTTGATCAATCGTTCTTCCATCATGCCGATAATGGTTTCTTCTTCTTTTCCTGAATTTTTTGCTTCCATCATCAACATTATTTCACCAATTGTTTTTCCTTCACTCTCACAAACCTGAACAAGCTCTGTCATGGACTGAATTTTCATCATAATAGACTCACCAATGATTTCTTTCTTGACTGACAACGACTCGCAAGAGCTGTAAAGTCAACATCAGCGCTTAGACGAATATCTACCATTGCTTCGTTAATCATAAAGATTTTAGATAAACCGCCGCCAAGTGATGCTCCACCTACTTTTGCCACACAATTTCCTCGTTTTACTGTAACAATTGTTGTGTTCGGATGTTCAAAATATGGACAACTGTCTTCAAGCTGAAATTCATAGGACAGTCCGTATTGTAAGGTCATCTCGATTGAATGTTTAATCCGTGAATCATCTGTATCCATTCCAAGCAATCCCCCAAGAAGGGCTTTATCTGTTCCATGACCTTGGTGTGTTTCGGAAAAAGAATCATAGAGAATAATCGTTGCTTCTTCCGGGCGTCCACCTATCAATTCATGAATAAACTTCCCAATCAATACAACACCAGCCGTATGAGAACTAGATGGTCCTACCATGATTGGACCAATAATGTCAAAACAACTTTGAAATTCCATCATGAGGCCCCTTTCTTATATAGTGATTGGCTGTTGAAATAATGGATACCCATCACAAATCGCTTTTGTTGTTTCTTTTGCTTGTTCAAGAATGGCTGAATCTCCTTTACTCTTAAGAACAGATGCAATTGTTTCACCAATTTTAACCATCTCTTTTTGCTTCATACCTCGTGTTGTTAAGGCTGCTGTTCCCATGCGTATTCCACTTGTCACAAATGGGCTTTCAGGGTCGTAAGGAATTGTATTTTTATTAACCGTAATTCCTGCTTTCTCTAGTAGTTTCTCTGCTTCTTTTCCAGTTAAGTCCCACGGACGTACATCTAAGAGGACAATATGATTATCGGTTCCGCCGGAGACAAGAGTTGCTCCTTCTTTCTTTAATGTTTCACTCAATACTTCCGCATTTTTAATAATTTGTTTTGCGTATTCTTTAAAATCTGGTTGCAAGGCTTCTTTGAAAGAAACTGCTTTTGCTGCAATAACATGCATGAGGGGTCCACCTTGGATACCAGGAAATACAGCTTTATTAATTTTTTTGATCATTTCTTCATCATTTGTCAAAATAATGCCACCGCGCGGTCCACGTAATGTTTTATGTGTGGTACTCGTCACTACATCTGCATAGGGGATTGGTGATGGATGGAGGCCCGTTGCAACAAGCCCTGCAATATGAGCCATGTCTACCATGAATTTTGCCCCGACTCGATCAGCAATTTTCCTAAAGCGTGCGAAATCAATGGCTCTTGGATAAGCACTTGCTCCTGCAATAATCAATTTTGGTTTTTCTTTTTTTGCAATTATTTCTAGTTCGTCATAGTCAATCAAGTGAGTATCTTCTCTTACACCATAAGATATGATTTCAAACCATTTTCCTGAAATGCTGACAGGGCTGCCATGAGTTAAGTGACCGCCATGCGAGAGGTTCATCCCCATCACTTTATCACCAGGCTGTAGCAATGCATAAAAAACAGCGAGATTGGCTTGGGCACCCGAATGAGGTTGAATATTTGCATACTTGGCACCAAATAGCTTGGTGAGGCGCTCCATAGCTGATTGTTCTGCCACGTCAACAAACTCGCAACCGCCATAGTAACGCTTTCCCGGATAACCTTCTGCATACTTATTAGTGAACACGGATCCCATTGCCTCCATTACTTCATTACTCACAAAATTCTCTGATGCAATTAATTCTAATGTGTTTAGTTGTCGTGTTTTTTCATTTTCGATAGCAATATAAATATCGCGATCATAGTTTCGTAGACTCATCGTTATATCCTCCTTCGATCTTTTTCGAAATTTTACGTTTCCTTACCTTCCCCAACAAAAAAGACAGAGGAAAGGCAAGATATTGATCTTACCCTTCCTCTGTCCCTTTTACCTGAGAGATTGCCTTTTACATGAAACATTTTAAGAAAATGATTTCTTAAAATGTTTCATGTAAAAGAGTTCCCCTTTGGTGGCTTTGCAGCTCTCTCCAGAGGTGCGTCCAATTGCAGTCTTTTTACCTGAAAGTTTATACCCCAAGGATTTTTTGGGGGTTGCTCCTTCGGTGCCGAATTGATTTTCTTCGGTCTCTCCCACAATCATCATTCGCTTATATACAGTTAATTTGACAATTTGAAATAATAGAGAATAATCTATAAATTTTTTAATTTATTACGGTAAAGAGAGTTTGGTTGATATAAATTTATTATGAATTAGAATTTGGATAAAAAAAAGTAAGCACTTTTATAACACATAGTAACTAAAAGTATACCTTAAGAAAAAATAAAGCTTTATCCTAACCATAAAGAAAAATATGTCATAAAACCTCACAAAAACCTTTAAAAGAACAGAAAATTATAAATATAATAAGTCCACCAGCACAAATTTAATAATTAGTTGACAAGAAGGAGTTGAATTTGCAGTTATAAAAAAGAAAGTAGTTATCTTCGGAGCTGGTGTAGTTGGATGTGGGAAAACTTACTATCTGAATAAAATGGAACAACGAAACATTACCAATTTATATTAAGGAGTTATTTCATATGAATCAGAAAGAATCACTAAAGAAAACTCTTCGAATGCGTCATATGATGATGATTGCGTTTGGAGGTTCCATTGGGGCTGGCTTGTTCGTCGGCAGTGGCGCTATCATTCAAGCTACTGGACCAGCAGCAGTCTTGACGGCTCTAATGGCTGGAACATTAGTTATACTTATTATGAGAATGCTAGGAGAAATGGTTGTAGCAAAGCCTAGTTTAGGTTCATTTTCAGATTACGCTCGAGAAGCCCTTGGGAACTGGGCCGGTTTCACAGTTGGTTGGCTATATTGGTATTTCTGGGTTATCGTTATTGCTGTAGAAGCAATTGCAGGTGCTACAATATTAAAAGATTGGATATTCTCTGATACTCCACTCTGGGTATTGAATCTAATTCTTTTGTCGGCGTTAACATTGACTAATCTCCTCTCTGTTAAAGCTTATGGTGAGTTTGAATATTGGTTTTCCCTGATTAAAGTTGTTACAATCACTTTATTTCTTTTTATCGGTGGAGCGTACGTTTTAGGTCTATTACCAGGTACCACAATGAATTTCTCTAATTTAACGATGCATAGTGGGTTTGTACCAGTTGGTACAGGTGCAGTCTTCGTCGCTATAGCCACAATTATTTTTTCCTTTGTTGGTTCTGAAATTGTAACTATTGCTGCAGCAGAATCAGATGAATCGGAAAAGGCCGTAGTAAAGTCCGTAAACTCAGTTATCGTCCGTATATTACTATTCTATGTAGGTTCTGTCTTTTTAATTGTAACTATTATTCCATGGAACGATGCTGTATCCCTTAAAAACCCCTACGTTAGCGCTCTTAAAGTCATTGGTATTCCCGGTGCCGACATAATTATGAATCTAGTCGTTGTCACAGCAGTACTCTCTTGTTTAAACTCAGGGGTGTACACTGCATCCCGGATGTTATTCGCTTTAAGTGCTAAAGGAGATGCCCCGAAATGGATGCTTAATGTTACGAAACGAGGAGTTCCCTTAAAAGCTATTCTTACATGTACAGTATTCGGTTTTTTATCCGTAATTATGTCTTTTATATCACCGGATACAGTGTTTCAATTCTTATTAAATTCTTCAGGGGCAATTGCTCTCTTTGTATACTTACTGATCTCCATTTCCCAGTTAATTCTTCGTAGAAAGATTGAAAATGAAACGCCTCATCTTCTTAAATTTCGCATGTGGGGTTATCCTTATATTACCATCGCATCAATTATTGCAATTACTATGATTATTGGAACTATGGGCTTTAACTCTGAGACCCGATCCCAATTAGTATTGAGTATATTTAGTGTAATTGTTGTAGTCATTCTCTATGTAGTTAAAACAAACTTTACAAGACAAAAAATGATTCATACTAACACTGTTGAGAATGATATACCTGAGGTTAAATAGTATGAAGATAAACCTTGCTACATTTATATGAATTAAAACATTGTAACCAGAGCAAACTACTCAAGATGATGTAAATCATCATTCCGTATAAAACCAAGTGTAAGCCGAAAAAACCATTGTTCAGGAGCAATGGTTTTTTCGGCTGTATATGATATACAAACGAAGTTCACATAAAACGTATTATCGGCAATCATTGAAATATCTATATTAAGTTAATTGAATACCTAATGTTATCTTTTTAACCCATTCTTTTAGCTCCATATCTTCATGAAAATATATATTTGGTTCAATTTCTAAATCAATACATAACAAAAAAATAAGATATTCATGTAGTTGTTCTTCATCAGAAGAGAGGATATTTCTACTCTCTAGGTTTTGAACCCATTTATAAGACCATTGATTAAATTGTTCTCTAGACATATTTCCTTTAAGAACTTTCTCCAATTTGTTTATCAAATCTTGTTTAGTTGGCTGACTTTCAAACATTGATTTCATCTTTCGCTTTCTGAATAACAGCTGTTATAAATGGCGCTTTCGCTTCTGTGTATCCAACTCGGTCAAAACTATATTTTTGAGCCAATTCAATCTTTAACTGATTATATTGATCGCGTATATCTGAATATTTTCTTAGATAATTTCGAAATAAAATATTATTATTCCATTCTTCGCTTTCGTATTTATATATGTGTAAATGGTGTGTTCCTGCTCGCCATAATCCTTTTCTAAAGAACCTTCTATTTGGAAACTCCTGATGAAATATATGTTCATATCCAATATTATTTAGTGGTTCAATAAAGCCAACTACTTCTTCTAGATTACAAACTCCAACCATAATGTCTAATATTGGTTTAGCTCCTAATCCCTTAACAGATGTACTTCCAATATGCTCAATTGATATGGCCGTGTTGTTCATGATATCTTTCAAAAGCTTTTCCTCTTCATTAAAAGATAAGGCCCAATTGGACGTATATTTCTCAATAACTACTCGTTTATCCATATGTATGTCTCCTTATTTTTCTCTTGAATATAATATATAGACTTAGTTACCATAATGTCTCTTATCAGAAGCAATCTTTTGGGATTACAAGAGCAACTGTTATAGAAGATCAAAAGTTATCGAAACCATCTCATGCAATACTAGTAATAAAAAATTCATGGAATAATTACTAAACATTTAAAGCATAATTAAATTAAAAATGGAGGTATTTTGCGATGAAAGATAAAAACCCTATAAGTTCATCAGAAGTAGGTACACTTTGGCTTACATATCAAGAAAAAACGATGATCCTAAGAATATTAGAATATTTTATAGAAAAATCAGATGATCAACAAGCTAAAAATATAATGGGAGGCTTATGGCAGGAACTAAGTTATTATGTAACAAAAATAAAGAAGATTTTTCAGGAACAAGGTATAGCTATTCCTGTTGGATTTAACCAGGAAGATATAAATTTAGAAGCACCAAAGTTATATGATAATGGATTTGATATTATGTTCGTGCGTATTTTAAAAGAAATTAGTATGGGTATGTACACACTTAATATGAATATGGCCTATCAAGATGATGTGATGGGAATTTATGAAGGTCTTACTTCTACCACTCAAAAAATTTATAAATCATCTACTCTTTATTTACTGGAAAAAGGAACTCTTTCTCTTCCGCCAAAAGTAACAATGCCTAAATCCTCTGAGTTTATTGAAAGTAAAAGCTATTTAAATGGATTCAATCCCTTTAATGACAAAAGGGCTTTGAATGACATTGAGCTAGGTTATCTTCATCATGGAATAGAGACAAATAATATTGGAATGCAGCTAATTACTGGTTTTGCCCAATGTGCAGAAGACAAAGAAGTAAAGCAGTATTTTGTAAAAGGAAAAGAACTTGCTAAGAAACAAATAAAAGTATTTGGAGATATACTTCTTGAAAGTGATGTTCAGTTTTCTGCGACTTCTGGGAGCACTGTAACAACTTCTAAAGTAGCTCCATTTTCACAAAAACTCATGATGTTTTGCATTTACCTTCTGAATGGTTTTGGAATTGTAGGAAGTAGTTTCGGGACAATTTTTAGTTTAAGAAAGGATCTATCCATGAAAACAGCATTAATTGCAAAGGATATCTACTTCTTTGCCGATGAAGGAGTGAAAATTATGATCAAAAATGGCTGGCTAGAGGAACCACCTCAAATGGAGGATAGACCAAATTTAATAAAAGAATAAGCAGAGCAAAAGTAAAGTATAGATCAACTACTCTCTAAGATACAGTAACTTCCCACAATTGATTGAAATAAATACTCAATACAAAAAAGAACACTATTTCCCATAAGAAGGGATGGAGTGCTCTTTTTTTAGCAAAATAATTAAGTTTCCCCCGATTATTGCTATTAATTATAATTGAATATTAGTTATCGATGATCTGTCTTCAGAGTTATCAATACTTGTAATAAAATAATTTTATTTTTTTATGATCCCTTAAAATTCAAACCATCCTCGAAGACGAGAAGCCTCCACTATTTTTCGAATTCCTTGTATATAGGCTGCAACTTTGAGATTTGTTCCGAACTTATCGGCTGTATGGACAATATTTAAAAAGCTTTCTGTCATTTTCTCTTTTAAACGTTCATCAACAAGCACTGCTGGCCAGTAGTAGCCTTGATTGTTTTGACACCATTCAAAATATGAAACAATAACGCCTCCAGAGTTAGCGAGGATATCCGGAACTACCATTATTCCTTTTTTATCTAATATTTGAATAGCTTCCTTAGAAGTAGGACCATTGGCAGCTTCAATAACAATTTGGCATTGAAGGCGTTCTGCATTTTCTCTTGTAATAACTCCACCGATTGCAGCAGGAATTAATATATCACATTCTTTCTCTAATAGTTCTTGGTTTGAAATTGTTTCATTATAAAGAGTAGTTACAACACCAAAAGAATCTCTATTTTCCATTAAATAAGGGATATCTAGCCCTTGCGGATCGTATAATGCTCCCAATGCATCTGAAACTCCTACTACTTTTGCGCCTAATTCATGTAAATATTCAGCTAAATAACTCCCTACGTTTCCAAAACCTTGGATAATAACACGCATGCCTTTAATAGGAATATTTTTTATTTCACTTACTAATTGAATTGTATATAAAACGCCTTTAGAAGTTGCTGTTTCTCGTCCTTCTGATCCTCCAAGCATTAAAGGTTTACCTGTGATAAATCCTGGTGAATCAAACTCACGAATGTGATCATATTCATCAAGCATCCACGCCATAATTTGAGAATTTGTATACATATCGGGTGCAGGTATATCTTTCGTTGGTCCGACAATTTGACTGACGGCTCTTACATACCCTCTGCTTAGCTTTTGCAGTTCCGATAAACTCATGTTTCTTGGCTCACATACAATGCCGCCTTTTGCTCCTCCATATGGAAGATCAGTAATGCCACATTTTAAGCTCATCCACCCTGCTAGTGCCTTAACTTCTTCAGCTGTAACATCTGGATGAAATCTTATTCCACCTTTTGTCGGGCCAGTTGCATCGTTATGTTGGGCACGATATCCTTGAAATATTTTAGTAGTGCCATCATCCATTTTAACAGGAATACTTACCTCTAAAAACCTCATGGGCTGCTTTAAAAATTCAAATACTTCTTTTGGATAATTTAGATAGCTAATAGCTTCTTTTAACGTTTCTTGAAATTCCTCTAGAGGATTATTTAACTCTACTGTTTCCCCATGATTTGATGTGTTCGCCATTTTTATAAGTTCTTTTTTCATATGGACCCCTCTTTTTCATTTAATAGTTGCTATTTACAATCTAAAATGACTGACTTTCATTCATTATAGAGGTAGAAAATATAGTGTATTTCATCAAATAAGGTATAAGTAAATATATTTGCCATCTACGCTCTTGCATTCTATGCTCAGGTAAAATAGTAGATATTTCAATACCTTTCATTGCTGTTCTAAATTTTTTTGAAAGGCCAGTAATTAATTCATAATCTTCATAATGAGTCGTTTTTTCTACAATAGAACGCACGTTTTACTCGATTTGTTCCCTTATTACTCATTGTGAATTTTTCCTTTCTATCTTTCATTGTTCAACTCTATTGATATATATTTCAATTCAAGGTACTCATCAATTCCATGATAGCCGCCTTCACGTCCTAAACCACTTTCTTTATAGCCTCCAAAAGGTGCTTGTGCTACTGAAGGTAACCCATCATTTAGACCAATAATTCCATATTCAAGTTCTTCACTAATATGAAAAGCACGGCTGAGATTTTGAGTGAAAACATAAGCTGCTAACCCATAATTAGTGTTATTAGCTCGTTGAATTACCTCTTTCTCGGTTTTAAATGTGGTAATAGGAGCTAAGGGTCCAAATATTTCCTCTTTTACACATAACATCTGATCGTGTACATTCCTAATAATAGTAGGTGGATAATAAAATCCATCGTTTGATTCAGGCTTAGTTCCGACATAGACAGTCTCTCCACCTTGCAATAATGCATCTTCAATAAACGATTTTACTTTGTCTACTGCTGCCTGATCAATTAATGGTCCAATATCTGTTCCCTCTTCATATCCGTTTCCTACCTTTAGCTTTTCTAATTCATTTTTAAAGATTTCAATAAACTCATTTTCAATAGATTCATGTACATATATTCTATTTGTACATATGCAAGTTTGACCGGCATTCCGAAACTTAGAGTTAATTAATCCTTTTGCTGCTTTCGATAAGTTGGCATCTTCCATTACAATAAAAGGTGCATTTCCCCCTAATTCAAGGGAGACTTTTTTTACATTTTCAGCAGCGCCTTTCATTAGTACTTTTCCTACCTCTGTAGACCCTGTAAAAGTTATTTTTCTAACCCGGTGGTCATTCAGCCACGCCTTACCAATCTCTTGTGACTTACCAGTTACAACATTTAACACTCCCTTTGGAACCCCGGCTTTTTCAGCCAACTCAGCTAATTTTAAAGCCGTTAATGGAGTTTCATTTGCCGGCTTTACAACTGCTGTGCAGCCTGCTGCGAGGGCTGGTGCAACTTTTCGTGTGATCATGGCTGCTGGAAAGTTCCACGGGGTAATGGCTGCAATAACTCCTACTGGTTCTTTGCGGATGAGGATCCGTTTATCAGGATGTGAAGCTGGAATCGTCTCCCCATAGATTCGCTTTCCTTCTTCAGCGTACCAAGAAATAAAACTATTTGCATACATAACTTCGCCAATTGATTCTTTTATCGGCTTTCCTTGTTCTTGAGTCATTATTTTTCCAATCTCTTCTTTACATTCATCAATTAAATGAAACCACTTCATCAATACTTGACTACGCTCTTCAGCTGTTCTGTTTCTCCATTGCTTTAAAGCTTGATAAGCAGCATCTACGGCTTGTTTGGCCTCATAAAATCCTCCTTGAGGAATGAGCCCGACAATTTCATGAGTTGCTGGGTTTACTACTTTCTTTAATTCTTTGCATTCGCTGCCTATCCAATTTCCATCAATATACATGCTAAACACTTGATTTTTTGCTTCCGTACTATCGATCTTCATTTTTATTTCTCCTCTCTTAGATATGTTGAACTGCTACTGCAGCTTCTATTGATTCTTCTAAAATTGCTAAACCTTCTTTAAGCTGTTCATCTGTTATTGTCAAAGGCATTAGAATACGAATCACATTTCCAAATATACCTGCGCTTAATAAGAGCAGCCCCCTATTTATTGCCTCATTTACGATTTTCTGAGTCGTTTCTTTATCTGGTTTCTTTGTATGCTTATCTATTACGATTTCGAGCGCACACATTGCTCCAAGACCTCGAGCCCCGTCAACCTGCTCAAAACGAGCAGATAAATATTGAAATTTATTCAATACCTCTTTTCCTAATATTTTTGCTCGATTATTTAGATTCTCTTTTTCAATAATTTCTAAGACTTCCAATGCTGCACGACAACCTAGTGGACTTCCTGAATAAGTTCCGCCCAATTCGCCGGGTTCTGATACATTCATAATTTCTTTCCTACCAATCACTCCACTGATTGGCACCCCAGCTCCCATTGATTTTGAGATTGTAATGAGATCAGGAGCAATATCAAAATGCTCAATAGCAAAATGTTTCCCTGTTCTTGCAAAACCAGTTTGAATTTCGTCGGCAACAAATACAATGCCGTTTTCTTTACAAATTTCATATACTCGTTGTACAAATGCTTTGTTCGGAATAATAAACCCACCTTCCCCTTGTACTGGCTCCATAACAACGGCAGCCACCGTTTGGGGAGAAACCTCTGTTACTAAAAATTGTTCAAATTGTTCAATTATGAATTCATTATATTGCTGTTCAGTCATTTCCTTGGGTCTGCGATACTCATATGGATAAGGAGCCTTATATACTTCAGGGGCAAAGGGACCGAATTCATACTTATATGGTTTAACTTTACTCGTCATTGTCATCGTCATTAATGTACGACCATGAAATCCCCGTGTAAATGAAATAACTCCTTGTCTTTTTGTATATTTCCTAGCAATTTTTACTGCATTTTCTACTGCTTCCGCGCCACTGTTAAAAAAAGCTGCTTGTTTTGGAAAATTTCCGGGTGCCAGTTCTGTCAATTTTTCTGCTAATTCAATATAGGATTCATACATCATGACATTAAAACCCGTATGAATAAAATTTTCTAGCTGTTTTTGGAGAGCCTTTACTACCTGAGGATGGGAATGCCCAACATTCACTGTGCCGATTGCTCCGGCAAAATCAATGAATTTATTACCATCAATATCTTCAACAAGTGCACCATTCGCCTGTCTAACAAAGGCTGTGCATCCATTGCTAATTCCTCGCGGAACTACCCTCTTCCTTCTGTCTAATAGATCCTGAGATTTTGGTCCTGGTATTACCGTATTTAACGTGATATGCTTCTGCATTTTATATGCTCCTTCTATATAAGTTAATAAAATTCGATTTTCTTTATCTCATAATTTTCTCTATTATGTATTAATCTGTTTACTCCCCCCTTTAGTTATGAACATTGCAAGAACTATGCCAAGCAGAAGAAGGCGGGTTTCTTTTAATTTTTCATCGAAAATTTGCTTCTTGGTATGCATGGATGCATACTTTATGTACAGATGTATAAAAAATAAATAAGCGATACAGATTTACATCTGCATCGCTTATTTATTACGAAATAATAAAATTATAAAGAATTATTTTCCTGTTGTTCAATTAAAATCTTCTGATATTTTCGACTAACAGAAGACTGGCTGATACCGAGAGCCTTTGCTGCTTTGGTCGTGGTCTTATATCTCTTCATTGCTAACAAAATTAATTGTTCTTCTACATAATTTTGTGCTTCATGAAGTGGCATAATTTGAGTAAATGTTGGTTTTGCTTTTTTAAAATGATGACTAGCAGATA
>Ga0268255_10001019_pt1 | contig 17408 bp, 16 predicted proteins | sample AgamicOrMarz_FD_200256 | JGI IMG/M metagenome (GOLD analysis project Ga0268255, IMG submission 200256) | Agave microbial communities from Guanajuato, Mexico - Or.Ma.rz (v2) (version 3) | ecosystem: Host-associated > Plants > Phyllosphere > Phylloplane/Leaf | place: Guanajuato, Mexico...
ACTCAGGAATGACGCAGAGCCGTTTACGGTGCTTATCGTCCACTGACAGATGTCGCTTCGGCCTCATCAAACACCATGGACACAACGTTGAGTGAAGCACCAAATATGTTGTCTTACAGACCTGTTTTAACGCCTGCTTTTATAGCAGGCGTTTTTTTATGGGCAAAAAAAAGGAGGCCGTCTGGCCTCCTTTTTCATTACGGCTGTGTACCGTTATTCTGCAGCGTTAGTAGCAGCCCGTCGCGCCGCATGGCTGCGGCCTCTTCCGGCTTATGCTGTTTATCCAGCGAATCAGCAAGCCAGGCGTAGTCAAACGCGTCCGGACGCTGTTTCAGCGCCGCGCGGAAGGCCAGGCTCGCTTCCTGCCATTCACCGTGCTTCATCAGCGATTGACCCAACGTGCTCCACAGCAGCGGACGGTCGCCCACGGTTTTGATCTGCTGGCGCAACACTTTTTCGATTTGCTCTGGGTTATTGGTTCTCAGGCGCGGGATCACCATCACCAGACGATCGTCGTACTGGCGCTTCAGGCCGTCGAGGAGGATCTCCTGAGCGGTGTCGTGGTCGTCACACTCAATCAGGTGTTCCGCCATCGCCACCTGCAGAGGGATCTGCTGGCGCGTTTTGCGGCTCTGATTCTTCCACCAGGTTTTCAGACCGTCGCTGCCCAGGTCGGCACGCGCCTGGTCCATCAGGCCAATCCACGCCAGACGCTGAAGTTCGTCACGATGCTCATCGTCGCCGACGTCGGCTTTCGCCATCGACGGGATGATGTCCAGCAGCGAGCCCCACGCGCCGGTACGGATATAGGCCTGTTCAGCAAGGCGCAGCACTTCCGGGTGGCGCGGCGTGATTTCCAGCAGTCGGTCAACGCCGTGGCGTGCCGCATGGTTTTCATTACGGGCCAGCTGCAGGCGAACGCGGGTGATCTCAACCGGAATAGGATCTTTAGGAGACAGCTCAGACGCGCGCTCCAGATGCTGGTTGGCGCGCGCTTCATCTCCACGCTGCTGCGCAGCTTCTGCGGCCAGCAGGTAGTTAACCACCGGCTGCTCGGCGTGGTCGGCGTTTTTCGACATCAGCTTTTCAACCTGCTGATAATCGCCTTCGGCGAGCTTAAGCAGCGCCTGCTCGGTTTGCTTACGCGCACGACGACGCTTGCGGCCAACGAACCAGCCGCGCGTATGCGCGCCGGTGCGGAAAATACGGCGCAGGATCCACTCAACGGCAAACAGCACCACAACGCCGAGGATCAGGATGATCACCAACCCGGTCACACTGGTTTCAACGTTGTAGTTATCGGTCTGGATCAGGACGTAACCCTGATGTCCCGCCAGCATAGGCCCAAGGACGATCCCGGCGATCAACAGTAAGAAGAGTAAGAGGACTTTTAACATGATCACTCTCCTTGTGGTGCGCTTTCAGGCGCTGGCGCTGGCGCGGCGGTATTCGGTTCAGCCGCAACGCCCGGCTGTGCCAGCAGGTTGCGCACGCGCGTTTGCATCAGCTTTTCCAGAATCGGCTGGCTGGACAGTTTGTCCGGCACGTTCATAGTGATGTTCTGCTGGCTCAGCGTGTCGATGTCTTCCAGGAACGCGGTGGTAGTCGCATCGTCAGTATTGTAGTAAGCGCGCACCCACGTGGAGACGTTGTCCAGCGCCTGCTTGTAGGTCTCTTCCTGATGGCGCGGCACGGCCTGTGCGGCAACCAGCAGGCGGGAGCGAATGTTCTCGCGCAGGTAGATATCCTGATTCGGCGCAAGCAGCGGGACGGCGGTTTCATCGCGGCGGCGGATAGTAATGAAGCTATCCATAAAGTTCTGCCAGCTTTTTTGCAGGTTCACGCGCCATTCGCTGAGCGAGCTGGACAGCTCCGTGCCGTCGGAGTCCATCGGGGAGTCGTCGTCGTTGTTATCGGCCAGCTGCAGGTTATCAATCTGGTTGGAGAGCTGATTAACCTTCAGGATGATGCCGTCATAATCCACCTGTGAAACGGCGGAGAGGCTGGCGATATCTTCGGTAATCGCACGACGCGCGGTAATAAGGCTTGGGTCGTTCATGTCTGCCAGGCTCGCATCGGCGCTTTTCAGCAGCGCGGCAGCGGTGGTGACGTCCTGATCGCTCCAGAGCTTACGCCCGGCCAGCTTCACCAGGAAATCGGCCTGTGAAAGCAGCCAGGTTTTCGCATCGGTACCGGAGATGGTGGCGACCTTCTGCTGCACTTCATCCAGCTGTTTAGTCAACGCCTGTTGCTTACTGTTGGCATCAGCCAGCGCGGTGGCCTGCTGTTTGATCACGCCTTCCAGCTCGGTTTTTTGCGCTTCCTGTGCTTTTTGCAGCGCGGTCAACTGGCTGACGAGCGCATCGCTGGTCGCCGTCTGGTGAGTGCCTTGTTGCTTCACCAGTCCATACAGGCCTACGCCTGCGGCCAGCGCTATCGCGATGGCAATGGCGCTCAGCGCGAGGCTGGTTTTGTTGCTGCCGGTTTTCTTCTCAGCGGCCTTTTCAGTCGCCTCTGGCTGTGGGGTCAGATCCACAGTTTCCCTGGTCTCTTCAACCACGGCGGATGATTTTTCGTGTTCCGTCATTATGGCTTCCCATTATGAGAGTTGTTGTAATGCGCGCAGCAGCGCATCGTTGTCGGCGTTATCAGCGATCCGAATATCTTGCCAGCCCAGTTCCCGGGCCTGGTTCGCCAGACGCTCACTGACGACCAGAAGCCGACAGCGGAGTAACCAGTTTTCACGATACCATTGCGGAATAAGTGTCCAAAGCTGTTGCAGCATTTCACCGCTGGTCACCACCAGGGTGTTAATCCCGCGCGTATGCCAGCGCATGGCCTCTTCCGCGCCGTCATAATGTTTTGCGCAGCGCTGATAGCATTCGCAAAACGTTACGTCAGCCCCGCGTGCGCGCAGCGTTTCACCCAGCAGTTCACGCCCGCCATTACCGCGCAGTATTAGCGCACGTTTCCCGACAATAGTTTGTAATTCAGGTAATTGTAGCAAGACTTCGCTGATCTCCCGATCTAACGGGTAGAGAATTTCGCTTCCGCTAACGGTATGCAGGGCCAGGGCGGTGGTGCGCCCGATGGCGAAATAGCGCGGTGCGGCAGGCCAGTCGCGCTGCTGCTGTTGCAGCTGCGCATGGGCAAAATCCACGGCGTGTTGCGACAAGGCAAAGAGCAAATCGCCTTCCCGAAGGGTATGTAACTGGTCGGCAAGCATCGAAAGCTGCCGGCCAGGAGAGAACTCAATCAGCGGAAAACTCCACGCCACCCGCCCCAGTGCGCGCAAACGGCTCACTAATTGTTCCCCTGCGGGAGAAGGGCGGGTGACAAGAATACTCATGCTGGGGGTTCTCCGTTATAGACCTCGGCCAGAATTTCACGCGCGCCGTTATTGAGCAACTCTTCTGCCAGCGACACGCCAAGCGCCTCGGCGTCCTGCGGCTTGCCGCGGCGTTCACCGCGAACCATCTGCGAGCCGTCCGGCGCGCCAACCAGCGCGCGCAGCCACAGCTCGCCATTGCTTAATTCAGCATAGCTGCCAATGGGCACCTGACATCCCCCTTCGAGGCGGGTGTTCATTGCGCGTTCGGCTTTTACGCGGATCGCGGTGTCGTCGTGGTTCAGCGGCGCGAGCAGCGCACGCGTGCGATCATCGTCCAGGCGGCACTCAATGCCCACGGCACCCTGGCCCACGGCCGGAAGGGAAAACTCGGGCGGCAGCGCCACGCGGATACGTGATTCCAGGTCAAGGCGCTTAAGCCCTGCCACGGCGAGGATAATCGCATCATATTCGCCGTTATCCAGCTTGCCGAGGCGCGTGCCAACGTTGCCGCGCAGCGAACGGATGACCAGGTCCGGTCGGCGTTCAGCCAGCTGACACTGGCGACGTAAACTGGACGTGCCAACCACGCTGCCTACCGGCATCGCATCAAGCGAATCATAGTGGTTAGAGACAAACGCATCGCGCGGATCGTCACGCTCGCAGATGGTCACCAGCCCCAGTCCTTGCGGGAACTCAACGGGCACATCCTTCATCGAATGCACGGCGATATCGGCGCGGTTTTCAAGCAATGCCAGTTCCAGCTCTTTGACGAACAAGCCTTTCCCACCGACCTTGGCCAGCGGTGTATCAAGGATCACATCGCCGCGCGTGACCATTGGCACCAGTTCGACGCGTAATCCGGAATGGCAGGCTTCAAGGCGCTGCTTAACATAATGTGCCTGCCAGAGCGCAAGGGGGCTTTGGCGTGTGGCAATTCTCAAAACATTGTCTAACATGCTTGTTACCGTCATTATCAATCACTAACCATCCTAACATTGTTGACACTCGGATGGCAGTTTTACGGTGACGACGTAAGAAGAGGGACAGGGCTGCGCACGCGTCAGCCACAGCCGTATTCAGGAATTTACACGTACAGAACGGTGCTACACTTGTATGTAGCGCATCTTTCTTTACGGTCAACCGGCAAGGTGTTAAATTGATCACGTTTTAGACCATTTTTTCGTCTGTACCACCATAAAGATAAGGGCGAAAAAGGGTAACGGTTATCTTTTTGAAATACTGCGGGCCCGCGGTTATTCGATTCTGGAATAGCCAGTGACGCCCGGGAACATCAGGCGATACGTCTTGTACCTCTATATTGAGACTCTTAAACAGAGACTGGATGCCATAAATCAACTGCGTGTGGATCGCGCGCTTGCTGCCATGGGACCTGCTTTCCAACAGGTTTACAGTCTGCTGCCGACATTATTGCACTATCACCATCCGCTGATGCCGGGCTACCTCGATGGTAACGTTCCCCAGGGCATTTGCCTCTTCACGCCTGATGAAACCCAACAGCATTACCTGACCGAACTCGAACTCTACCGCGGTATGCCGCCGCAGGAATCGCCGAAAGGTGAACTGCCGATTACCGGCGTTTACTCCATGGGAAGTACCTCATCGGTAGGGCAAAGCTGTTCGTCTGACCTCGATATTTGGGTTTGTCATCAGGCCTGGCTTGATAACGACGAACGCCAGCTGTTGCAGCGTAAATGCAGCCTGCTCGAGAGCTGGGCGGCCTCGCTCGGCGTGGAAGTTAGCTTCTTCCTGATTGATGAAAACCGTTTCCGCCATAATGAAAGCGGCAGTCTGGGTGGTGAGGACTGCGGCTCCACGCAGCACATCTTATTGCTGGACGAGTTCTACCGTACCGCCGTTCGCCTGGCCGGTAAGCGTATTCTGTGGAATATGGTGCCGTGCAATGAAGAAGAGCATTACGACGATTACGTGATGTCGCTCTACTCGCAGGGTGTCCTGACGCCAAACGAGTGGCTGGACTTGGGCGGCCTGAGCTCCCTTTCCGCAGAAGAGTACTTCGGCGCAAGCCTCTGGCAGCTCTATAAAAGCATCGACTCGCCGTATAAAGCCGTGCTGAAAACCCTGCTGCTGGAAGCCTATTCCTGGGAATACCCTACGCCGCGTCTGCTGGCGAAAGACATCAAACAGCGTCTGCACGACGGAGAAATCGTCTCCTACGGGCTGGATGCTTACTGCATGATGCTCGAACGCGTCACCGAATACCTGAAAGCCATCGACGACCACACGCGCCTTGACCTGGTACGTCGATGTTTCTATCTCAAAGTCTGTGAAAAACTCAGCCGCGAACGCGCATGCGTTGGCTGGCGTCGTGAAGTGGTCAGTCAGTTAGTTAAAGAGTGGGGATGGGACGAAGAGCGTCTGTCGATGCTCGACAACCGCGCCAACTGGAAAATCGACCAGGTGCGTGAAGCGCACAACGAACTGCTCGATGCCATGATGCAAAGCTACCGTAACCTGATCCGCTTTGCGCGCCGTAACAACCTCAGCGTTTCCGCCAGCCCGCAGGATATCGGGGTGTTGACCCGTAAACTGTACGCCGCGTTTGAAGCACTGCCGGGGAAAGTCACCCTGGTGAACCCGCAAATTTCACCGGACCTGTCAGAACCTAACCTGACCTTTATCTATGTGCCGCCGGGCCGCGCGAACCGTACCGGGTGGTATCTGTACAACCGTGCGCCAAGCATGGACTCCATCATCAGCCATCAGCCGCTGGAATATAACCGTTACCTGAACAAGCTGGTGGCGTGGGCCTGGTTTAACGGCCTGCTGACCTCGCGCACCCGCTTGTTTATCAAAGGCAACGAGGTGGTTGATCTCGCCAAGCTGCAGGAGATGGTGGCGGATGTTTCGCACCACTTCCCGCTGCGCCTGCCTGCGCCGACGCCAAAAGCGCTCTACAGCCCGTGTGAGATTCGCCATCTGGCGATCATCGTCAATCTGGAATACGACCCGACGGCGGCCTTCCGCAATCAGGTGGTGCATTTTGACTTCCGCAAGCTGGACGTCTTTAGCTTTGGCGAGCAGCAAAACTGCCTGGTCGGCAGCGTCGATCTGCTTTACCGCAACTCGTGGAACGAAGTGCGTACCCTGCATTTCAACGGCGAGCAGGCGATGATTGAAGCGCTGAAAACGATCCTCGGTAAGATGCACCAGGACGCCGCGCCGCCGGACAGCGTTGAGGTGTTCTGCTATAGCCAGCACCTGCGCGGCTTGATCCGTACCCGGGTGCAGCAGCTGGTGTCTGAATGTATCGAACTGCGCCTCTCCAGTACCCGCCATGAAACGGGCCGCTTTAAGGCGCTGCGCGTTTCGGGCCAGACGTGGGGGCTGTTCTTCGAACGCCTGAACGTGTCGGTGCAGAAGCTGGAAAACGCCATTGAGTTTTACGGCGCGATTTCACACAACAAGCTGCACGGCCTGTCGGTGCAGGTGGAAACCAACCACGTCAAACTGCCGCAGGTGGTGGACGGCTTCGCCAGCGAAGGGATTATCCAGTTCTTCTTTGAAGAGTCAGGTGAGGATGCCGGTTTCAATATCTATATTCTGGATGAAACCAACCGCGCAGAGGTGTATCACCACTGCGAAGGCAGTAAAGAGGAGCTGGTGCGCGACGTCAGCCGCTTCTATTCATCCTCGCACGACCGCTTTACCTACGGCTCGAGCTTTATCAACTTCAACCTGCCGCAGTTCTACCAGATTGTGAATGTGGACGGGCGCGCGCAGGTGATTCCGTTCCGCACCCAGGCTATCACACCGGTGCCGGCAAACCAGGATACCGCGCCGCTGTTGCAGCAGTATTTCTCCTGATTTCGTAAGCCCGGTGGTGGCTACGCCTTACCGGGCCTACAACAGCCCGAACCCGTAGGCCGGGTAAGCGCAGCGCCACCCGGCAACAAAACTACCTGAAACTGACGGTCTCACCCGCCTGCGCCGTCGCCGCCTGCTCCAGCAGATCCCAGAACGTTTCGCCGCTGCGGTCGCACACCCACTCGTCACCTTTCAGATCGAAATGGTAGCCGCCCTGTTTGGCCGCCAGCCAGACCTGGTGAAGCGGCTCCTGGCGGTTAATAATGATTTTGCTGCCGTTCTCAAAGCTTAGGGTCAGGATGCCGCCGTTGATTTCACAATCGATATCGCTGTCGCCATCCCAGTCGTCAAGACGCTCTTCGATGGTCATCCACAGGGTGTCGGCAAGGCGATGGAATTCACTGTCGTTCATGGTGTTGTTCCTGTTTTTCGTGATGGCGGCAGTATAACGCTAAATAATTCCCGTTGCAGGAAAGCGGCAAACTCTTGCTTTTGTGTCTTCTCCTGCGATGATAGAAACAGATTTGAATTTACGGGCAACTTTATAATGAAAAACGTCTTCCGAACGCTTGCTGTTCTCATCACGCTGTTCAGCCTGACCGGCTGCGGGCTGAAAGGGCCGCTTTACTTCCCGCCTGCGGATAAAACCGCACCGCCGCCGACCAAACCTGTGCAAAGTGGCATCGAGTCTTCAACGCCGAATACGAACGATCGTGGCGACAATGGCGGTCCGACTCAGGTCAATATCTGACAATTTCGTTCTGTACCCGCGCAGTGGAGCATGATGATGCAGTTCTCTAAAATGCATGGCCTTGGCAACGATTTTATGGTCGTCGACGCGGTAACGCAGAATGTCTTTTTCTCCCCGGAGCTGATCCGCCGCCTGGCAGATCGGCATCTGGGCGTGGGGTTTGATCAGCTGCTGGTGGTCGAGCCGCCGTACGATCCCGACCTCGATTTTCACTATCGCATTTTCAACGCGGACGGCAGCGAAGTGTCACAGTGCGGAAACGGCGCGCGCTGCTTTGCCCGCTTTGTCCGCCTGAAAGGGTTGACCAACAAACGCGATATTCGCGTCAGCACGGCAAACGGTCGGATGGTGTTAAGCGTCACCGACGACGAGCTGGTGCGCGTGAATATGGGCGAGCCAAACTTCGAGCCTTCCGCCGTGCCGTTTCGCGCGAACAAAGCGGAAAAGACCTATATCATGCGGGCTGCCGAGCAGACAGTATTGTGCGGCGTCGTCTCGATGGGTAACCCGCACTGCGTGATTCAGGTGGATGATGTCGAAACCGCTGCGGTTGAAACGCTCGGCCCGGTGCTTGAGAGCCACGACCGTTTTCCTGAGCGGGCCAATATCGGTTTTATGCAGGTGGTGAAGCGCGAGCACATCCGTTTGCGGGTTTACGAACGCGGCGCGGGCGAAACCCAGGCCTGCGGAAGCGGTGCCTGTGCGGCGGTTGCCGTCGGCATCTCCCAGGGGTTACTGGCAGAAGAGGTTCGCGTGGAATTACCGGGCGGTCGTCTTGATATCGCCTGGAAAGGACCGGGTCAGCCACTGTATATGACAGGCCCGGCGGCACATGTCTATGACGGGTTTATCCATCTATGAAACAACCAGGGGAAGAACTGCAGGAAACGGTGATGGAGCTGGACGACAGCGCTGTTGTTGATTATCTGCTGAACAATCCTGAGTTCTTTATTCGCAATGCACGCGTCGTCGAACAGATGCGTGTGCCACATCCGGTACGGGGTACGGTGTCGTTGGTCGAATGGCACATGGCACGTGCGCGCAACCACATCCATCAGCTCGAAGAGAACATGACGATGCTCATGGAGCAGGCCAACAACAACGAGAGCTTGTTCTATCGGCTGTTGAACCTGCAGGCGCGTCTGGCCTCGGCGCACAGCCTTGATGAGTTCCTGAGCCGCTTTCATCGCTGGGCGCGCGAGCTGGGTCTGGCGGGCGCAACGATTCGTCTTTTCCCCGATCGCTGGCGTATCGGCGCGCCGTCCGGGTTTACCCATCTGGCGCTGAGCCGCCAGGCATTTGAACCGCTACGTATTCAGCGCCTCGGGCATGAACATCACTATCTCGGGCCGCTAAACGGACCCGAACTGCTGGTGGTGCTGCCGGAAGCCAAAGCCATTGGCTCGGTGGCGATGTCACTGATGGGCCGTGAAGGCGACCTGGGCGTCATCCTGTTTACCAGCCGCGATGCTCATCACTATGAGCAAGGCCAGGGCACGCACCTGCTGCAGGAAATTGCGCTCATGCTGCCCGAGCTGCTGGAGCGCTGGATTGAACGCATATGACGGATGCCTTGCTTGCCACCGACGTCACGCGCTTTTTGCGCTATCTCGGTGTAGAACGCCAGCTTAGCCCTGTTACGCTGTTGAACTATCAGCGTCAGCTTGATGCCATCATGCAGATCGCCGATGAAATCGGCCTGAAAAGCTGGCAACAATGTGACGCCGCGACGGTGCGCGGGTTTGTGGTGCGTAGCCGTAAAAAAAAGTTAAGCCCTGCGAGCTTGGCGCTGCGCCTCTCTGCGTTACGCAGCTTTTTCGATTGGCTGGTCAGCCAGGGGATCTTAAAAGCCAATCCGGCAAAAGGCATTGCCACGCCAAAAGCCCCGCGCCATCTGCCTAAAAATATCGATGTGGATGATGTGAATCGTCTGCTGGATATCGATCTTAACGATCCGCTGGCCGTGCGTGACCGCGCGATGCTGGAGGTGATGTACGGTGCCGGGCTACGTTTGTCCGAACTGGTTAACCTCGACCTGAAACACCTCGATCTTGAATCCGGCGAAGTGTGGGTGATGGGCAAAGGCAGCAAAGAGCGCCGCCTGCCGATTGGCCGCAACGCGGTTTCGTGGATTGAACACTGGCTGGATCTGCGTGGGCTGTTTGGCGCGGAAGAAAATGCGCTATTCCTGTCGAAGCTCGGCAAGCGTATCTCGGCGCGTAACGTGCAGAAGCGTTTTGCCGAGTGGGGCATCAAACAGGGGCTGAACAGCCACGTTCACCCACACAAGCTGCGCCACTCGTTTGCGACCCACATGCTGGAGTCGAGCGGCGATCTGCGCGGCGTGCAGGAGCTTCTCGGCCACGCCAATTTATCGACCACACAAATCTATACCCACTTAGACTTTCAGCACCTTGCCTCGGTGTATGACGCGGCGCATCCACGCGCCAAACGGGGGAAATAATGCGTTTTTACCGCCCACTCGGCCAGATTTCAGCACTCACGTTCGACCTTGATGACACCCTGTATGACAACCGTCCGGTGATTTTGCGCACCGAGCAGGAGTCGCTGGCGTTTGTGCAAAACTACCATCCCGCATTGAAAACGATGCAGAACAAAGACTTCCAGCAGCTGCGCCAGTCCCTGCGCGAAACCGAGCCGGATATTTACCACGATGTGACCGAGTGGCGACGCCGTGCGGTTGAGCAGGCGATGCTCAACGCCGGGCTGAGCGCGCGCGACGCGGCGATTGGCGCTGACGCTTCGATGGCAAACTTCGCCAAATGGCGCAGCCGCATCGACGTGCCGCAGGAGACGCACGACACGCTGGCAAAACTGGCCGAAAAGTGGCCGCTGGTGGCCATCACCAACGGCAATGCCCAGCCCGAACTCTTTGGGCTTGGAGAGTATTTTCAGTTCGTGCTGCGCGCCGGCCCGCACGGGCGCTCGAAGCCGTTCAACGACATGTATCACCTGGCGGCGGAAAAGCTGAACCTGCCGCTCGGCGAAATCCTGCACGTTGGCGATGACCTGACCACGGACGTGGCGGGGGCGATCCGCTGTGGCATGCAGGCCTGCTGGATCAAGCCGGAAAATGCCGATCTGATGACCGCGTCCGACGGTCGTCTTCTGCCGCACATCGAAATTTCGCGGTTGGCATCCCTCACGACGCTGATATAATCATCAATTGTTCTGTATAAATTACCAGGGTTTTGCAGTTGGAGGCCCGGTAAGCGAAGCGCCACCGGGCGTTTTGCTCTGTTCCTGAATATTATGTGACGGTGCCAATGGACGTTTCTTACCTGCTCGACAGCCTTAATGACAAACAGCGTGATGCGGTAGCCGCAACGCGCACCAATATGCTGGTTCTGGCTGGAGCGGGCAGTGGTAAGACGCGCGTGCTGGTTCACCGCATCGCCTGGCTGCAGAGCGTGGAAAACTGTTCGCCATACTCCATTATGGCGGTGACGTTCACCAACAAAGCGGCAGCGGAGATGCGCCACCGTATCGCACAGCTGATGGGCACCAGCCAGGGCGGCATGTGGGTCGGGACCTTCCACGGCCTGGCTCACCGCCTGCTGCGCGCACACCATATGGACGCTAACCTGCCGCAGGATTTTCAGATCCTCGACAGTGAAGACCAACTGCGCCTGCTGAAGCGCCTGATCAAGGCGATGAACCTTGACGAGAAGCAGTGGCCGCCGCGTCAGGCAATGTGGTACATCAACGGTCAGAAGGACGAAGGCCTGCGCCCGCACCATATCCAGAGCTTTGGCAACCCGGTCGAGCAGACCTGGCAGAACGTTTACAAGGCCTATCAGGAAGCGTGCGATCGCGCCGGTCTGGTGGATTTTGCCGAGCTGCTGCTGCGCGCGCACGAGCTGTGGCTTAACAAGCCGCATATTCTCCAGCACTACCGCGAGCGCTTCACCAATATCCTGGTGGACGAATTCCAGGATACCAACAACATTCAGTACGCGTGGATCCGCCTGCTGGCGGGCGATACCGGCAAAGTCATGATCGTCGGCGATGATGACCAGTCTATCTACGGCTGGCGTGGGGCGCAGGTGGAAAACATCCAGCGCTTCCTCAACGACTTCCCCGGTGCGCAAACCATTCGTCTGGAGCAAAACTACCGTTCAACCAGCAACATTCTGAGCGCGGCTAACGCCCTGATCGAGAACAACAACGGGCGTCTGGGCAAAAAGCTGTGGACCGACGGCGTCGACGGCGAGCCGATCTCACTTTACTGTGCGTTCAACGAACTCGACGAAGCACGGTTCGTGGTGAACCGCATCAAGACCTGGCAGGACAACGGCGGCGCGCTGGAGCAGTGCGCCATTCTCTACCGCAGCAACGCCCAGTCGCGCGTGCTGGAAGAGGCGTTATTGCAGGTGAGTATGCCGTACCGTATTTACGGCGGGATGCGATTCTTCGAACGTCAGGAAATTAAAGATGCGCTGTCGTATCTGCGTCTGATCGCCAACCGTAACGACGACGCAGCGTTTGAACGCGTGGTCAATACGCCAACACGCGGCATCGGCGATCGCACGCTGGACGTGGTGCGTCAGGCATCGCGCGATCGTCAGCTTACGCTGTGGCAGGCGTGCCGCGAGCTGCTGCAGGAAAAAGCCCTCGCCGGACGTGCGGCCAGCGCGCTGCAACGCTTCCTTGAGCTGATTGACGCCCTTGCGCAGGAAACCGCCGATATGCCGCTGCACGTGCAGACCGACCGCGTTATTAAAGACTCCGGCCTGAGAACGATGTACGAGCAGGAGAAGGGCGAGAAGGGCCAGACCCGTATTGAGAACTTAGAGGAACTGGTGACGGCAACGCGCCAGTTCAGCTACAACGAAGAAGACGAAGATCTGATGCCGCTGCAGGCATTTCTCTCCCACGCCGCGCTGGAAGCAGGCGAAGGGCAGGCGGACACCTGGCAGGATGCGGTTCAACTGATGACCCTGCACTCCGCGAAAGGCCTGGAGTTCCCGCAGGTGTTTATCGTCGGGATGGAAGAGGGGATGTTCCCGAGCCAGATGTCGCTGGATGAAGGCGGACGCCTGGAAGAAGAGCGTCGTCTGGCCTACGTGGGCGTGACGCGTGCGATGCAGAAGCTCACGCTTACCTACGCCGAAACCCGCCGCCTGTACGGTAAAGAGGTGTATCACCGTCCGTCGCGTTTTATCGGTGAACTGCCGGAAGAGTGCGTGGAAGAGGTACGCCTGCGCGCCAGCATCAGCCGTCCGGTCAGCCATCAGCGTATGGGTGCACCAATCTCCGAAAACGACACCGGGTACAAGTTGGGCCAGCGCGTGCGCCACTCGAAATTCGGGGAAGGCACTATTGTGAATCTTGAAGGCAGCGGTGAACACAGCCGCCTGCAGGTGGCGTTCCAGGGGCAGGGGATCAAATGGCTGGTGGCCGCGTATGCGAAGCTGGAAACGGTGTAACTTTCAGAAAAATATCACTATTTTGTAATAATCTGCTAGCCTTATACGCTGGAGGTCAATTAATGCCCTTCCGCGTTCCGTTGCGTGTTGACGCCGCAGTTATTGCTGGCGTAACATGCGCGCACGATTACGCTAAGAGGACATTCGCCTTGGACACACCCAGTAGATACTGGCTCAATTCCCTGTCATCCAGGAACAACTCCTAAGGCTATCTCCTCATGCTGATGGCCTTAGTGGTTGTCAGCGACCTGCATTATTCCCGTCGCGCTGAGTCAGGCTGTTTAATGGTCTGAAACCCAAATCGTTTCTGTGTGCCCACCGAACTGTCCGATATTTTTTGCATTGGGAGTCCCGGTCATGTTGAGCGCATTTCAACTCGAAAAAAACCGACTGACTCGGCTTGAAGCCGAAGAGTCACAGCCCCTCATTGATGCCGTATGGGTGGATCTGGTCGAGCCGGACGACGATGAACGCCTTCGCGTACAATCTGAGCTGGGGCAAAGCCTCGCGACCCGTCCGGAACTGGAAGATATCGAAGCATCTGCGCGTTTTTTTGAAGACGAAGACGGTCTGCACATTCACTCCTTCTTCTTCTTTGAAGACGCCGACGATCACGCGGGGAACTCCACCGTGGCGTTTACCATCCGCGATGGTCGCCTGTTTACCCTGCGCGAGCGTGAACTGCCTGCGTTTCGTCTTTACCGTATGCGCGCCCGCAGTCAGGCGATGGTCGACGGTAACGCTTACGAACTGCTGCTCGACCTGTTCGAAACCAAAATTGAACAGCTGGCGGATGAGATTGAAAACATCTACAGCGACCTGGAAAAGCTGAGCCGCGTGATCATGGAAGGCCATCAGGGCGATGAATATGACGAAGCGCTGTCAACGCTCGCGGAGCTGGAGGATATCGGCTGGAAGGTACGCCTGTGTCTGATGGATACCCAGCGCGCCCTTAACTTCCTGGTGCGTAAAGCGCGTCTGCCGGGTGGTCAGCTGGAACAGGCGCGTGAGATCCTGCGCGATATCGAATCCCTTCTGCCGCACAACGAATCCCTGTTCCAGAAGGTCAACTTCCTGATGCAGGCGGCGATGGGCTTTATCAACATCGAGCAGAACCGCATCATCAAGATCTTCTCGGTGGTATCCGTGGTGTTCCTGCCGCCTACGCTTGTGGCCTCAAGCTATGGGATGAACTTTGAGTTTATGCCGGAGCTCAAGTGGAGCTTTGGCTACCCGGGGGCGATTATCTTTATGATCCTCGCCGGGCTGGCGCCGTATCTGTACTTTAAACGGAAGAACTGGCTTTGAGAATCCGCCCGGTAGCGCTACGCTTACCGGGCCTACAGAACGTGTAGGCCGGATAAGGCGCAGCTGCTATCCGGCAAAAAGGCGCTACAACCCTTTACGCACCCTGCGCTGGGTATAAATTGCATCCGCCACGAAAATCGCCAGTGCGACCCAGATGAAGGCGAACGTCACCATCTTATCCGCACCCGGCACTTCGCCGTAAAACACCACCGCCAGCAGGAACATCAGCGTCGGGCCGATGTACTGGAAGAAGCCGAGCGTCGAGAGGCGCAGGCGCGTAGCTGCGCCGGTGAAGCACAGGAGCGGGATCGTGGTGACCACGCCCGCCGCCATCAGCAGAACGTTCAGCGTCCAGGGGTTATTGCCCATGTGGCTGGTGGCGCTGTCGGCAATGCCAAACAGGTAAATCGCGGCCACCGGCAGCAGCCACAGGGTTTCGAACAGCATACCGGTTTGCGCTTCAACGGCGATTTTCTTACGTACCAGCCCGTAGAACGCAAAGCTGAACGCCAGGCCTAAGGCGATAACCGGCAGCGAGCCGAAGGTCCAGAGCTGAACCAGCACGCCGCAGAAGGCCAAAATCACGGCCACCCACTGCATCCGGCGGAAGCGCTCGCCGAGGAAAATCATCCCCAGCACAATATTCACCAGCGGGTTAATAAAGTAGCCGAGGCTGGCTTCGAGCATGTGATGGTTATTCACCGCCCAGATAAACAGCAGCCAGTTGCCGCCAATCAGTACGGCAGACAGCGCCAGCAGAAAGACCTTCTTCGGCGTTTTCAGGAGCGTTTTAACGCCTGACCACTGACGGCTAACGCTCATCAGCGCGATCATAAAGAAAAACGACCAGATCACGCGGTGAGTGAGGATCTCATCGGCGGGCACATAGTGGATAAATTTGAAATAAGCAGGCGCGATGCCCCAAATAAAATAAGCGGCAAGGGCGAGTAAAACGCCCTGCCGCGTCTGTTTAGCATCCATCAGGATAATCCGTTACAAAGTAGTGAGGCGATTTTACGCGATTTTGCCGTTTCAACCCACCATATAAGTGGCCGTTGCGCTGGCGATATACAGTTGTTCTTCGTTATGTAACTCGACGCGGGCGACGGCCACTTTGTTGCCCGCGCGGAGCAGGCTGCTGGTGCAGGTAAAGCGGTTTCCGCGCCCCGGACGCAGGTAGTCGACGCGTAAATCGATGGTTCCCATGCGCGATAAACGCTGACGCAGTTCATCCTCGTTAATGGTGTCATGGCGCGTCAGCGTACTGCCCACGCAGACCAGGCCTGCCGCGACGTCCAGCGCGGAAGCAATCACGCCGCCGTGCAATATGCTTTGCGCCCAGTTGCCCACCATCATCGGCTGATTATTGAAGCTCAGCTGGGCAAAGGCTTTCTCATAACGCTCCAGCTCCAGTCCAAGCGCACGGTTAAACGGCATGTGGTAAACAAAAATCTCGCCCACAAGTTTCAAAGCTTCGTCGGCGGTAAGCGTGGCAGACATGAGAAACGGCATCCTTATTGTTAATAAAATGTTGATTTTATGCTTCTGCAATAAGGAATTCCACTTTCAGAAACGAACAGGCGGAAGTTGGCGCGGAAGTATGTAGAATGTCCGGCACATAACTATTCACTCATTCTATATCTTTGCAGGAGAACACCACCGATGCGGACGTATCTGGGTTGGTTAATTGCGGCGGTTTCGCTGCCCCTCACAGCCTATGCGCAGGAAGCCACGGTTAAAAAGGTGCACGATGCGCCAGCCGTTCGCGGCAGTATCATCGCCAACCTGCTTCAGGAGCATGACAATCCGTTCACCCTTTATCCGTATGACACCAACTACGTCATTTACACCCAGACCAACGATCTCAACAAAGAGGCGATAAGTTCTTACAACTGGTCGGATAACGCGCGTAAAGACGAAGTGAAGTTCCAGCTAAGCCTCGCGTTTCCGTTCTGGCGCGGCATCGCCGGGCCTAACTCGGTGCTCGGTGCCTCTTATACCCAGAAATCCTGGTGGCAGCTCTCTAACCGTGGAGAATCGTCGCCGTTTCGTGAAACCAACTACGAGCCGCAGCTGTTCCTCGGCTTCGCAACCGATTATGAGTTTGCCGGCTGGACCCTGCGTGACGTTGAATTCGGTTTCAACCATGATTCCAACGGCCGTTCCGATCCCACCTCACGCAGCTGGAACCGCGCCTATACACGCCTGATGGCGCAGAACGGCAATTTCATGGTGGAAGTCAAACCGTGGTACGTCGTGGGCGATACCGACGATAACCCGGATATCACCAAATATATGGGTTACTATCAGCTTAAGGTTGGCTATCAGATCGGTGACGCAGTGCTGAGCGCTAAAGGCCAATACAACTGGAACACCGGCTACGGTGGCGCAGAACTGGGCTTAAGCTATCCTATGACCAAACACGTGCGCCTCTACACCCAGGTTTACAGCGGTTACGGCGAGTCGCTTATCGATTACAACTTCAACCAGACCCGCGTCGGTGTGGGCGTGATGTTGAACGATATTTTCTAAGCAGCACGAATGTTTTTGCGTTAAACGTTGAAGTTTCTCTCTCAGGCGCTGAAAATAGCGCCTGTTTTATTTCTGGCATATGGGGTTAATGTGGCGCAGGCGGAAGTATTGAATCAGGAGTCGCTGGCTAAACAGGTTTTGCATGAAACCTTTGGCTACCAGCAGTTCCGCCCCGGCCAGGAAACCATCA